>Ga0302277_1002893_pt1 | contig 11975 bp, 7 predicted proteins | sample III_Bog_N3_1_FD_198759 | JGI IMG/M metagenome (GOLD analysis project Ga0302277, IMG submission 198759) | Peat permafrost microbial communities from Stordalen Mire near Abisko, Sweden - III_Bog_N3_1 | ecosystem: Environmental > Terrestrial > Soil > Wetlands > Peat | place: Sweden: Abisko... | reverse complement strand
CCGATGAGGGTCTTCTCGTCAATAGCCTTGATGCCAGTGAGCACACGTCGGGTATCACCAATCATGAAGCTATTGACGTATTCCTTCATGTGGGACATGTTCTCGCGAAGTTCCCCCCCCATTTGTGGTGGCTTCTTTATCACGAGCCGAGACTCTTCCTCACGAATGTAATTCTTCGCGGCCACAGGTCCACGTTCCTTAGTGTAGGGACACGCGAAACTACCAAGAGTTATCTTCGATGCCTGACTGTATATTTTTGTTAGCTTGGAAGTGTATGCCTTCTGGTACACATCCTCAATCAGACCGGAGGCCCCAAGCTCCTTTTCGTCGGTGTCGTCCTGAATCTCTTCGAGTTGGAGCCTATACCCATCGGTCTTCTCGTATGCGGAGTTCTGCTTCGCGTTGCGAACGAGATACTCAATGACTGAGGTTATATTCTCAGGGCATCGACCATATTCAGTTGAGTAGAGGATTACAGCTTCAAGCGCCTTGGTGAGATGGTCATCGACCAGTGCTTCGTTGGCGAACGCTAGATACTTACGGTTCGCCATGAGCAGGTCATAGGGATTTTCACGTATGAGGGCTTTAACTAAGTGACCGATGTCATCCATTGGTCACCATACATGGAATAGATATTTGGGTGAAAATGTGCATCCCCATTCTTTCTCCCCACCATTAGAAAAGGGGTAGGAGGTGATGGGGTAACCTCCTACCATTAGTTGTTTCGCTGGGTGTACGTTTCCCAGATGCAGACTAATACCCCCTGCACGTAATTTCCGGCGTATTAGATAAGTACGGAGGTCTGTCTGCCGGTGATTCTCAGTAAACGGGCTTTTGCTCACGGGGTGTATGACACAGGTCGAACAAGTAGAAGTCAAGCTTCTGAAGTATACCTTCCAGTTCAAGCGACTGCGGTGGCGGCAGGAGTTCGCCATAAAGTTTCCACCCAAGTCAACCCCACAACGCATAATACTGGCTCATGCCCTTTTAGAGGTGTCAGGAATCCAACCGAAGACCTTAGATGAGGCAATTAAGGTGATGGAAGCTGTACCTATGGCAATTGTGGAGCGGGTCTTCCGTATCTGGAAGGGTACGTTTCCCCCGGCCCGGTACTTTACCTCATCTCAACTATATGTAGCCCCTGAACCGCTGAGTTATATCAAGAAGCTGAGTGACGATATGGAGAAGGACGAGTCAGATCATGACCGGAATATCCGGTCGGCGGAGTCTAAGTTTGGCTCTCAGCAATTGAAGGAGACGCGGGAACTTGAACAGAAAATTCTCGCAGGAGCCCAGCGTAAGGAAGGGGGTTACCGTGGTGCCATCATTGCAACCAACGATGGGGAAGATGGGATATGACCAAGCTTAGAGCATCAACCAAGCGAGAGGTCCCATCTGGTGTAGACCTTCTGCGCCAAATTAATGAGGGGTCTATCCAGAAAGCTCCAAATGAGCACCTAGATGCCGTCAAGCATATCATCACGGATAACTGTGATGAGCTAATTGAGATTGGGGCACGCATTCGACCTCTAATGGTGGATGAGCAAAGGATTGGATGGGTTAGGGGGTTTCACAACACCGAACGCAAGCGTCTATCTCGATGGGTTCATAACCCGAATGACTTCCTCATCTCTACGCTCACGTTGGCTACCTCCCTGAAACGAGAGGAGATTGAGGAATTCTCCGCTCTCGAAATGCACAACATGGTGCATCTGGTTCAGAAAATGACGGAGTACGATGTGTCCCTCTTCCCCTATCTCAGTGCCTTCACCACCACCATGGCGTCAGAGAACCTATGGCATGGGCACGGAACCCAACTAACCTCATTTGAAAACAGGGAGATAGAGATGCCTGATGGTGCGGTGATGAAGATTATCACCCCCTCGGAGCACGCCCGGTTGTGGGCAACCCTCTGCGTCTACCGGGAACAAGCGAAGGTGCGTTTGGATGCTAACTGGAACGCGGTGCTGCAAGTCCGCCCTATGGCTGGTAAGAGTGTAGACCCACTGGCAAACGACCTTAAGGTTCTTAGTAAGCAACTGGCAACTGACAGCCTTTATTTATGGGAGAACGTTGTAAAGTTCCGTCCTAGCAGGGAGTTAGACGACGGTTGGGCTCACCCTGAAAATATGGAAACCCGCGAAGGTATGCTTAAGGAGCTTCATGGGATGATGGCTGGCGACCGACATGAACAAGTTATGGCAGCATTTGAGAAACAGCAGATAGATGCAGCGGAGAAACAAAAGCACGCTCTAACCATCCCGGCTCGTGAGCTAGGTATAAATGAAGAGAAGGTTGTTTGGATTCAATCAGAAGAAGAAATTCGTCGGCGGGAATATGACCTGAAGAAAGGTAGAGTACGACCCAAGCCGATTAACCGTAACAAATTGGAAGTGGAGAAAGACCCTGTTGAGATGATGAAACGCTACAAGTGATTTCACGTTTATCAACTGGGAACTTCAAGTTAGGAGGACTATTATGAGACAAGACTAACCCTTCCGGTAGGGACGCCAGTCACCCTGTCCTAGCGAGTCGAGAGGCCACATAAGGGGGTTTTCTCCGTAAAGGGTCTTCATCGCTTTGAGTTGCTCAGGTCCCATGTTCAGCATTTCGGTAAGAACCAGACCTTCTCTTCTCCGGTTCATGCATTCAGCTAAACGTACCGCAGGAGGACGAGTATCCCTAGGTTCAGCAGGGCTTTTAAAAATAAACCTCTGTGCAATACCTATCAATAAGCTTATGAGGGTGACAATCTCGAAGTTCCAACCCCGTACCATGAAGTCACAGACAACATTATTCCCCTCATTATAGGAGCCACACCAGCCATAGAAAACAAAGGACAGGATCACCAAGAAAACCATGTATCCGGGGGTATAAATCATGGTGAAAATAAGTAGAGTTACTAGCCCTGAATATATCAAGGAATTAGCACTTACAGGGTCGCCGCTGAAATAGAGGTATAGAGGATAGCTGATGACAATGACCGCGAAAAAACAGAACAGGAAAATGAGTTTCAGCAAATCCATTGCCCAACGAAGGGGGGCAGTCGCGATTGATATGCCTTCTAATGCCTTTTCTTCGATAGTCATATGCACAGTATACCAATAGCATCATAGAACTGAACCACAGTTTGAAATAAAAATCTACCTTTAGGAAAACAAAGGACTTATGCAAGATACCACTATTTATAAACTCCCTCCAGAACGTATTGACACCCCAGATACTCCTAATGTCCCCTCAGATGGGGGCTCCTTGAATCTACCTGAAACACCTACACCCACGGCTGAAGCGACGTCCGCTCCAGCAACCATTGAAGACATTATTGCAGGTCTACGGGGTTTCGGCATTGAGGAGAACGAGGAGATATTGACATTCCGAAGTAGTAATGGCAGGACTATCCGGCTTCGGATTACTAACATGCCCACTGACGAGGAAATCAGGGCGCTCATCGCGGCGGAAGAGTATAAGGGTTACGCATGGGTTCAACGCATTCGCGTTGAAATTTTATCCCACTCTATTTCGTGGATCGATGGAGTAGACATCCGCACACTTCGCAGCAAGGGAACTCCCATCAAGGATGCGGATGGGATGTTTCGTGACATTCAGATTGTGCTTCGTAATATTATCATGGGTTGGGGTCAGGAGTTAGTTATGACCCTATGGAAGATTGCCATGGTTCACTCCGACAAAATCGAAAAGCGGTATCAATCTGAGTTTCCTGATTCTACCTTGATGACCGATGTAGAACGTCGCTTCATGGAAAATGTACTCAAGGAAATTGAGGACTCCAACAAGGACATCATCGTAGATTCTATGCAGCAGATGCTTGATCTTGAAAAGGAAGATAACTAATGGCGGTTCCTCCCCAAGGCGCTGTGCCCCCCGGTTTTCAAGACTCGGTGGACGCTCTACGCGGCGATGTAAGTATCCTATCAGCCGCGATTCAGGGGTTTGCAGCAGGAATGCAGGAGCTTGTCAAGACATCAGGGGATGTGGAGAAGAACACAGGGGACATGGAGGGTAACCTCAGAGGAGCGGTCAACTATATTGATGATATAGCCACCACGATGAAGGAGGTAGCTTCCTTAGCCAAGGGGTTGAATAGTAGTCTTGGCAGTAAGACGTATGGGCAAGCCGTGGAACACTTCAAGAAAATGAAAACTGTGAGTGAGGATATAGTTAAGAACGGCAAAACTAACGCCGCCCAGATGGTCTTTCTCCGCAGGACTATCCACGAGTGTGAACAATCCATAACCAAGCTCAGCGATAAAACAGGCGACATGAATAAGCCTCTCAAAGGCAACCTCCAACTTCTTGGTGAGATTAAGAAGTCGGCGGACGCGATTAATGGTAGCTTTGACCAGTTTGCGAGAAGTGTAGGTAACGTCAAACTCGGAGGTATACATAAGGCGATTTTGTCACTGAATGGTGCTCTCGGAAAATCGAATGGGCGTATGAACAAGGTGGTCGCAACCGCTCAAGCTGCCCATGATGTCAAGAGAGCTAGAGAAGAGAAAACCCAAAATAACAAAGCCACCTTTGCAGCAAAGGTGGATGCGGTGACGCGGAAGGTTGCTAAGCAATACCCTGAACTTATTGGGACTGACGGGCAGATTGACCCTGTCAAACTTTCTGCTCACAAAGCGGCTCGTAATATGGCCACCGATGAATTTGTTGGTCCTGAAGGCTCCCGTATAGATAAGTTCCTCGTCAACCGTATGTTGGGGGGTACGGGTAGACTTGCCAGTAAGGGGTGGGATATGGTGGGGGCTGGCGGGGGTTCAGCCGTAGAAGGTGCCATAGGTGCAGCCGAAGGTGGGGTAGGGGGTATGGAGGCTAAAATGTTAGGCGGGTCTGTAGGGATTGCTGCGGCTGCTGCGATTGCTCTCAAGGATACATTCGACGCTGTTGCCAACCAAAACAAGGAGTATGAGAAAAATCTTGGAAAAGGGGGTATTTTCACGGGGGATCAGACAGGGCTTGAAGCTCTCGGTAATGTGAAAAACAACCTTCGTGCATGGGGTCTTAATCGGTATGGTATCAGCACTGAACGACAGATGAGTGTGGCTCAGACAATGAATGAGTCTGGTCTTAGTATAGCCTCCCTTGCAACCCAAACTAAGGGGAATCAATTACCAAGTGATGTGGGCGACATAGCCACCATCGCTTTCAAGCAGGCACGTGAAATAGGTCTGACTGACGTGGAGGGTACGAAGCAAACTATCAAGATGATGCAGCAATACAAGATGACTCTATCCGGTACTCAGCAGTTCTTCCAGACCATTGGTAAGGATATTCGGGCTGCTGGCTTCTCTACCACCAAATACCTCGAACTCATTGATGATGTATCCAGTCATTTTGACAACATGGGTAAGTCCATTGACACAGTGACCACTGTACTGCGTCTCATGGGTTCTACAGGAACCGATACAGCGGAACAGATGAAGGATAATCTTGAATCCCTCACTGGTAAGGGAGAGAAGACCGACGAGCAGCGCAGCGCACTTCTGATGGGAATGTCGGGTTCCAGCCGCAGTGGTTTTGGGGATGCGATGGACAAACTCGCTCAGCAGTCATCAGATAACTTTGCTAAGACTTTGGACGAAGCTATCACAGAGGTTATGCCCTCTAAGCGAAAAGAGATTCTAGACGGGTTGGACTTGAATGAACCGAAGGATATGGAAGCCGCAGTGAATCGGTTTAGAGGTAACGTGACGGGTGATATGGGGACACAAAAGACAGAGCAATTAGGTGGCGCTCTGAAGCAAGCTCAGATTGCTCGAATGAACGCTGACGCCCTAAAGTCAAGTGATCCTATTGGAGCATCGTTCTTACAGGGAGCTACTACAAGTAACCCCATTCAGAAGATTGTCCAAAACATAGAAGCGTTGTCTCAAGGACTTTCTAAAGGAGGTACATCATTAGGTGCCTTCTTGAAAGACCCATCGTCCCTTAATGTGGATAACGCCGCTGTGGTATCACAGGTTTCTAAAGTGTACGGTTACGACGGTAAGCCTATGGATACTAGGGCGGGAATTAACGAGATAACCTCTTCTTATGTTGACGAGATTCGCAAAGGGTTGTCCCCAGAGGCCACCGCTGGTATGAAGTCAGAGGATATAGATAAGTTTTACTCGGACTTTCTTAAGCAAGCTGGTTATACTCCCATCAAAGGGTTCGCTTTAAAGCAGATTCAAGGAATAGACCCTGACAAACTGGTGAAAGGGATATCCAGTAGTATGGACTCTGGTAAGCTTGCCGACATGCTCGACAAGAACAACCTCGTCAACAAATCTCTTGCATCTCGCCATCTGGAGACAACAACAGCACAGGCTGAGAAAATCGCCGGTATCGCTGAAGCTACCCGAAGCACTGAAGATATCTTGAAGGACATCCGTGGTGCTATCACGTCGGAACTAGGTCGTCCTATCATGGGTATCCTCGACATCATTAACAAAAAATGGGGAGGAGGGGGGGCAGATGAAGCAGCGGCAATAAGAGCTAAGAACGACCCCCTAACTCAGATGGATGAGCAGTTGGTGGATAAAATTATTGAGAAGAACAAGGACTGGAAAGACCCCCAAACCGGGCTAACAGCTACGCAGTTGAAAACACGATGGGATAACGTAAACGATAGAATTCTCTCTGGTACTGGGGATAAGACCGACGATACGATAAGGAAGTATCTTGAGGGGGCATTGCATTCAATGGCAGGGGGGGTCAAGTCTGATTCTAAGCAAATCAGTTTATTCCAGTCACAATCAGGGGGGTATAAATATGACTCAGGGACAGGAGGGTTTTTACCGACAACCCACAACCCTGTCGCGGAGGCTAATGCGAAAGCGGTTTCAGCGCCGTCTCCGCCAGCGGCTGATCTTAAGCGTCTTATCAACGTAGTAAATCACAACACGCAGAACGTTGGTTACGTCAGTATGTCGGCACCTAATGCTACAGACAGCACCCAAACTACGGGGGGAGAGAATGCGTTCAAGCCGTCACCTAACCTATCTCCAACTGCAACCTTAACAGACACTGGAGCTACAGGTAGAGGTAGGTAATTATGGCATCACCAAATATTCCTCAGGCACCCGCATACGGGAGTAAAAACTTTCAAGCCACTGGTATTTGGCCGACGGTGTACACCACCGCGACTAACGTTGGTGTTGATCCGTACTCTTACTACTCACTCATATCTACCGAAGGTGTCCCTACATCCAGTGGATGGGCACAGGGGACGCCAGTAGGTACAAGTGGGCAGAGGGCGCAGGGACCGGCACAGGTGTTACCTACTACTGCTGCGTCTTTGGGACTTCCCTCCTCCGCCGACCCTAACTCCCCCTCTTTTATCGCGGATAATCTAACAGCGGGGGCTAAGGTGTGGAAGCAGGCTCTCTCCGCTAGTAACGGGGATATCGCCAATGCCGCATTTGCATATAAGGGAGCAACGTCAGCCTCCGGTAGAGAATCGGTTAATTCTGCTGTTCAGACGGTAATTCAACAAGTTGGGATGACATCCTCTCCTACAGATAATCTCCCAGATTTGGGTCGCACTGCTGTTGTAGCCAAGCCTCTAACCAACAATGACATTAGCACGGATGCGTATAACGCACTGTTTCCCGATGTTGTGGAGGGTGAAGGGTTATCCGGTATCACGCCATGGTTTCAGGACACAAGTCTTATCACGGGTAACCCCCGTCTTCGCAAAGAAGTGCAGCCGGTCACATTCAAAATATATCTTGAGGACTTTACCCTGTCAGACAAAGGGCGGACGGGGCAACCGATTATATTGCAGTTGAACGCCTCGATGAAGCAGTATAGCCTCGCCATGAAGCATCTCTACCATCAGCAAAAGACTCGCACAGCATTTCATATAACGATGTGGGGAAGTCAGGCTGACATTATATCGGGTCAATGCTCAACCGGTGTGTTTATGAATCAGTTTGGCATCACGGACTACTTCAGCACGTTCAATGTGGATGAGAACTTGAAGCGTCTTGTTGTCAGCGGACTCACGTTGAGCAACAACCCATCCGCCACCATTGACAACAGCACGGTGCTCGGTGAGGGGGGTATTACAGGTGGGGTGGTAAGCGAGTACCGGACGGTGGGCTCTGACTCAAATTTCCAAACCCGTCTCAGTGGATTGAAGGTCACCCAGAGCACAGCCTTCCGCGTTGCGGCTCAAGATGCATTTCAGGAACTCCTCTCCTTGTTCAAGATGAACGGCTCAGTTTGGCTTTGGAACAAAATATACTCACCCCAATCATCATCTGGTGGAACAGTGGTGAATCCGGGTAATACCAGTGAGACACGAGACTGGACAGGTATTGACGCTTGGTCTCCAGCTTTAGGTCTCAGTGCTCAGCAGATGAACGGCAGAAATAACGATGCCTTGACGCGAGGCTCGGTGGTGATGCAATTCCGTAACTTCGTTTATGAGGGGTACTTCAAATCTCTGACATGGACTATGGACGCCAGTAATCCTTTTAGATGGGATTTCTCCTTCACCTTCCAAGTAGAACGCACAGTGGGTAGAGACTACATTCCGGGGCAACCATAATGGCAATTACATCTGAAAACTTCAATCCGGCGACGAACACACAAACCACCAACGTGACTGTGACGGCTCAACCCGATCCTCCGTTTGATACAATCGACGCTGCTCCAACTACTTCCATGATATCGACGCCGGTGTTACCTGCGGTTAACAACCTCAGTGACGCCAGTCTTACAGGCAACCTGCCCATACGTGCTGAGAAGCGGTTTATTCCCAGCAGCATAGACCTAAACGTCATTCAAGCAGTGTTCATCAACGCTTCCGCAACCACGGATGCGAGGGGCAACAGCGTCATGACCTCACATCAAATCACCAACAGGGATTTTTTTGTGACTGGTGCCAACAAAAATCTCACTGATTACGTGAAAATTCGCATCCCACATCGGGGAGTAATACCCACCACAGGGGTGTTTGATCCTACTCAGGATGCGGAGTTCACGTTCCTTATCAACCCCAAAACCATCGAGGTGAGTAAGCAGACAGTGGATACTCAGGCGGTTACACGAGGAGGCTGGCAGTTCGGTGTGTGGGGGGAGGACGTATCCTCTATTCGTATATCAGGACAGACAGCGGGTTCCTACTTCGCTCTCGGTCTCACGGATGAGTTTAAGTTCTACGCTGAATCCTACCGTAACCTGATGCAATTGTTGCAGGTTTATGAGAATAATGGGTATTGGTTTGAGGGGGAGGAATTCAACGAAGGTCCGCTGGCGACCGATTTCCTACGCCGTCGTATTCGTATGCACCAAGACATCGACCTGTGGGTCGGTAACTTCATCTGGTCTGGGATGTTCGAGTCCATGGGTATTTCTCAGAATGCCGATAACCCCTTCCTGATTGATTTTGAGTTGACCTTTATTGCATGGAAGGAGCGTTACCGGGATAGTTCTGGTTACTGGGACAGCAAGCACAACAACATTCAGAGAGGGCACAGCTACCCGGCTGTGATGGGAACCACAGGTCAGAGCACGGTGAACAACACCTTGTCTCAGCAGACAGTCCCATCGACTGCCTCAACTACAGCCGCTGCTACTAGCAACCTCGCTAACAACCCCTATGCGGATTCACCTTCGGTTGTAGCTTCTACCAACGATGAGTTGAATCCGTTCACCAACCCGTTGGCTTCCACCAGTCAAGGACAGATGCAATACATATTTGCACCCACGTCCTATGTGTACCCCTAATGTCAGACGCCACTTCAAACTCGACCACCAACACCGGCAATACAGCCGGAAGCGTACCTACGTTAAAAGTAAACGTCCAAGCAACCGGAGGGAACCACAGCATCCGCAACATAATGCAGACGGTTCAGGAACGTGAAATCATTAAGACGGCCCCTGACATTATCATATATCTGAATGGTAAGACATATCTGGTTAACCCCTACGTTGAAGACACAAAGACGAACCCAAGCCACCCTAGCTCCTATACCTATGTGAGCTTCAACGACCATGTGCAATCGTTTCAGGCGACCTACGATGTGGACAACCTTGTACCCACCGCCAACTTTTCCCTCGCGGTACCTAATCATCAGAAGTATCTCTATCAGTCTCCGGGGGGAAACAACCTCATCGAAAGTATGATGGAAGTACAGGTATTCGCCAAGGGGTACTTCGCATCGGCAAGCGGTAACACTATTTACTACCGGGTCTTCAAGGGGCTGACAACCAACGTCAACCATCAAGACAATGGCATGGTGTTACAGATTTCGATTCAGTGCCTTGGCATCCTTCACTTCTTGGCTTTGATGTACACCGACCTCGCACCGGCCAGCTTGACAAACTCGGATAGCAGCGTTGTGCCCTATCAGACCAATCAGTATGGTATGAATCCCTACCAAATGCTTGGCGATGTTTTCACCCGCCCCATCTCGACTGACCAGTTTACCATCACCAGCATCCAGCAAGCCCAGTTGAACAAGCAGGGACAAGAGGGGGACGATTGGGCGGGAGCAGTAGAAGCCGGATACATCAACAAATGGCAACCTATCCTTGATAACCTGCGTCGTGAAGTTCACATCACAGGTTACCTCATGGGTAAGGATGGTCCGTCGGATAAAGACCAGCCCGTCCCTGACTCTGCCGACAATAACAGCACACGACTAAACCCAGAGAGTCAGGGGTCATCTGACCCTTCCTACATCCCCGCGAGATTCTCTGTCTCCCCTAAGGTATCTCTCGTTGAACAAGCGACCAACTCCGACTTCTACGTGTCACTCATCAGAAACTATCAGATGGACACGGCTATCGGAAGTTTGCAGCTAACTAACGGAAGAATCACGAATCGCCTAGAGCGTATCCGTACCATTCTTCAGTCCATCGGCTATGAGGGATTTCAGGACGTGGACGGTACCATCATCTTCAAACCACCCCTGTACAACCTCGATGTGACCAACGTGACCGATTCGACCAACACCAGCAAGAACCCCACCTATCTCAACTTGCGGACAGACAGCAACCCATTCGTCGTCCACCTGAGCGAGATTGAAACTGAGAGTGAGACAGAAGATGAGCAGGGCATCCGTGCAACTCGTGTGACGGTGCAGACACCCATCATCACGAACGGTATGATTAGCCCTGAATCCACCCGTCAGGTGCTCCCCACCATCACGCACATCGACATCCCTAAACTAGCTAAGTTTGGTGTGCGGGAAGAACCGGCTCGGCCAATCCCATGGCTCAGTTATGGGAGTAAGATCGCTTTGTATACATATGCGGTATGTGAATTGGTGCGTGCTAACCGTAGCTGGAAGACCTACACACTGACCATCCCTCTGCGTCCTGAATTGAAGCTGGGGTTTCCTATGTATCTTCCTCACAAGGATATGTATGGGTACATCAAGAACATCAGTATCCAGTATCAGTATGGCAACGCAGCCACGATGTCCATTACGCTTGACAGCTTGCGTAAGCGTCCGATGTTCCCTGCAACCCACCCAGTTGGCAGCAGCACAGGAACTACGCAGGACAAGGTAATTTACACAACACAGCCCAACCTTGTGATGCAGTGGACGGAACCACCTAGCTCCGCTAACACAACGACAACAAACCCCACGACGGCCACTGGTCAGTCACAGGCAACCAACGCTACAAACAAGAAGGCCAGCACCGCGTCGGGAAGTGGGGGAGTGTCCTCTAACTCCAAAGCCAAGTTGGTTAATTCACCAGCCACTCAACGTCAATCCCCTAACAAGCCTGTGTATCAGGAGGATTGGGAAGTCATCAGCAACCGACGTAACCAGTGGGGAACCTCGTGGCAGACTAAGGCGGACACCACGACTAAGAGCTTCCGCGTGCAAAACGACAAAACCACAATACAGGCAGATGGTAAGTTCACCAACTGTAGTGGAGCACCTGTTCCTATTGGACAACCCTTCTTCTCTAAGTCCAACTGGCTCGTCCCGGCTCAGGATGAAGCT
>Ga0302277_1002892_pt1 | contig 11976 bp, 9 predicted proteins | sample III_Bog_N3_1_FD_198759 | JGI IMG/M metagenome (GOLD analysis project Ga0302277, IMG submission 198759) | Peat permafrost microbial communities from Stordalen Mire near Abisko, Sweden - III_Bog_N3_1 | ecosystem: Environmental > Terrestrial > Soil > Wetlands > Peat | place: Sweden: Abisko... | reverse complement strand
GGCTTGGGGAATTACAAAATAGGTTTCGGGCATAAAATTATTTTTGAGAATTAAATTTTTCAAACTACTTTCTTCACCGGCACTTCGGAATTAACTTGAGTTGGGATTTGCACAATTCTTCAGAAGATGGCAAATGCGAGAACATTATGTCAATCTCACCGTCGCCGATGGTGATCTTTTCAATGAGGGTTTCGACGATTTTGCGCTTGTCGGGCACCGGCAATTTCGGCCAGCGGTCATACAGCGCATTGGCCTCATGCAGCACGTCATCTACGGACAGTTTGTTGATTTTGAGGAAATCCACCTCGGCTTCAAGTTTGGGCAGTTCGGCCACAAGCTGGTTCAAGCGAGCCTCGGCGGGTTTGTAAAAGTCGCCAAAGCCTTGCGACGTGATTTGCTCCTGGATGTAAAGCTGATGCGTCCGCTTCATTTCGTCCCGCACTTTTTGGATTTCATGTTGGTGCGCGTCCAGCAACGCCCCCTTCTCTGCCAAGTTTCGGTCGGCCTCCTGCAAATGGCCGGCAATTCGCTCCGGCTGGCCGAAAAACACCTTCAACTCGTCCCGCACAATATTTTCCAAGTCTGCAATCGGTATCTTATTGCGGCAATTCCGGCAGAAATATTTCGGATTGTTAGCCTTCACATACATCTTGTGGCCGCAGGAACAATGCGCCAAGCCGCTGAACAAATGCACCGGCGATTTGCCGGGCTTTTTCCATGACTTCAGTTGTTCCTCCATGATTTGGTTTGCCTGATTCCAGAGGGCTTCAGACACGATTGGGTCGCATTCCACCTTGCCCCATTCGCTTTCAGGCTTCGGCTGGCTGTTCCATCCGTTGCCAACCACCCGATTGAAGAAATACACCCCCTTGGCGCTGGATTCCTGCAAAATCCTCAAAATTGTGGTGTCGCGCCAGATGCTGCCGTCGCGGGTCCGGTAGCCGGCGGTATTTAGGTGCTGGGCGACATGTCCCTTACGGCGGTGCTGCACAAACAGTTCGTAGGCTTTCCGGCGAATGGCCGCTTCCTCCGGCACGATGATCAGTTTGCGTTCCTTCCATTGATAGCCATAGGGTGCTTTGCCATTGATGGATTTGCCGAGCTTGGCCCGGACGAGAACGGACGCGTTCACGCGTTCGGTGATTTCTTCACGTTCCCATTGGGCGAACACGCCAAGCAAATGAAAGAACATCCGGCCACCAGCAGTGCTCGTGTCAATGGCTTCAGAGAGCGAAATGAGGTCGGCGTCATGCTTCTTGAAAAATTCAGAAAAATCCTCCAGTTCGCGCCGATTGCGGGACAGGCGGGCAAGCTTAGAAAACACCAGGCCGGTTACGTGGCCGCGCTTGATGTCGGCCATCATGCGCTTGGCCTCCGGGTGCTGCATGACGGCCTTGCCGCTTTGTCCGGCAAGGTTATACATTTCTTTGACCTGCCAGCCACGGCTTTTGGCGTAGCTGCGAGCGCGTTCCTCGTGATGCTCTGGACTCTCGCCCTTGGCCTGATCTTCGGTGGAAACCCGGATCCAAATGCCGACCGATTTATTCACTACGCTATTGTCCTTCATATACTACTTCATACCCGCAAATGAGCGGCGAAAGCAAGACAAATGTATATCTTTTTGATGGACGACATGGTTTTATCGGAGGATGAAGGAACAATTTGTGAAAGAAGTTAAGCTGGCGGCGCTGGCAAAAACAGCGCGGTTGAAATTGAAACTATCCAAGGCGGAATTGGGCCGCCAGGTGGGCGTCACCCGGGGCGCGATCCATCAGGCCGAGGAGTTCCCTGAAATGAGCCTCACCAAGGTGCGGATCAGCATGATTGAGAAATGCGCGAAGGTTAAAGTTTCCGGGCCGTTTTATCGAATTCAACAGGATGATTGATTCAGTCAAAGAATATGTTGTAGCGACAATAAGATATTTCTGAACATTGGCGTTTGGCTTCGATTACCTTTCTTCAAATATTATTGGACATTGTCAGAATGCTCTTTGAGTAATATTACTGACTTTCAAAGCTGTAGCAATCGCGTCTAGCAGCGCGCAACTTTTGCCCAGCGTGCCTTCCACCAAACTCACCGTGGTGGTGGCCAGCGTGTAAAATTGGGTGCGGACATCCTGCGTGTGCTGGACGGCGGTGGTGGCCGCATCCTGCGCCTGCTTGGCGAGTTTGGCCGCGCTCTCGATGAGCTGGCCTGCACCGCTTAATTGCGTGATGCGGCTGGTGGGGTCAAAGCCCGCCGTGGTGAGTTCCGCCGTGTAGGGCTGGAGCGCGTCCGCCACTTTGCCGATGTAGCTGTTTTTGAGTGCGTCGTTCAGGTCTGACATATTTTATTTTCCTTTTCTAGTTTTGGTTTTGGTTGAGAGATTTTTATGCCTTGTAAATTCTAAATCTGCATTAATCGTTTATAATCGTCTCGCCACAACGGCCACATTTACCCGTAGCAATGACATTTTTTGTAAGAATAGCATTAAAGAATAAGGGTTTTTTGCAATTTGGACAAATAGCTCCTAGCTGCTTCATTCGACGAACATTGAGCCAAAGAAACAACAAAACACCTCCGCAGAAATAAATAAAACCACAAACTCTAAACAAGGGACTTGTTCCATGCAGATCTTTCATTCCTGACAATAAAAACGACCACAACATAAACAACCCCAAACCAGCACCATAAATACAGCCGATTTTGAACCTGTATCGTTTCCATTCTGCCTGTTTAGAAATGAATTCATTTTTTGTCATAGTAAAGTTTTGATGGTTATGGTGATTGTTTTTATTGGCATTCAAGTTGATTTACATAATTTTGCCCAATACGATTTACTGCGTCAAGGGCAGCATGAGGAGCATCTACATAAACAGTTTGAGTTGCTTGCCCCAAAGTTCCGCCAACTATTCCCCCGGCAACGTCTCCAAACCCAATGCCGTCTATTGCCTGACCTGATATTCCGCCACCAGCAGCAGATGCGACCGTCCACCCATCAAAAGTGCCTCTATTCGCAACATCTCCTAATCCAGCACCAATTGCTCCTGCCCAAAAAGCTGCTAACCCCGCCCCTCCTGTTGCCCCGCCAACAGCTCCACCTAGAGCACCCGCTCCAGCTCCTTGCCATCTTTCTCCAGGATTGGCAGTCGCGGCACCCCATGCGGCACCAACAGCAGCACCAATAGCAGCACCTACAAGTATTTCTGGCCCTGCTACAACTACTGCGGCGGCGATTATTACGGCACCAGCAATATAGGCTGCCGCGCGCCACCAGCTAGAACCACCACCACCCGCCCCACCTGTAACTTGCCCGCCACCACCGCAAGCTCCATAAGGATCAAGCCAATTTATCGGATTATTAAAGACATAATCATACAAATTAAGTCCAGCGCGCTCTGCCAACAGATCACGGCTTAACCACCGCCCTAAATCTGGATCATACGCCCGCAAAAATGTCAGGCATAAGCCACTACTGGCGTGGTAAAAATCGCCAGTGAATCCAAAGTCGGCATCCAAGCTGCCAGAGACTTTTGTTCTCCGGCCATAAGGGTCATAATTATATCTGGCTTGAATTGTCCCGCTGGCATCCACCATTTCTCTAATTGAGCCAAGGTGGTCTCGTGTAAAGTAATAGTTCGTGCCAGAGATTTGCTCGCCTTCCCAATAAAATTGCTTTATTACGCTCCCCGCAACGTTTCTCTGTTCAGATAGTCCTGCTTTATCCCATAGAAACTTATTTGTGCTCATCGCCACGCCATTGGTCAGTTCAACAATCTGAACCCGCCTACCAAGTCCATCATAAGTAAATAAGCTCTGATTTGTCGTTCCTGTGACAGAAAGTAGGCGATTCGCCGCATCCCATTGATAAGTATTCGTTGAAGTGGCAGTAACCACCGAAGTTTCATTTCCATTGAGGTCAAATGTCAGCGTCTTCGCCACGCCACTATTCGTGATGATGACTTGATATTTATTTGTGATGGAGTTCGCACTGTAATCGGCCGCGGTCACGGGAATTACATTAGTCCCGTTCGTCACGCTGGTATAGCCAAAAAAGTTGGTGGTCGAATGATTCACGGTTGCGGAACTGCCGGCAACCGAAACCGTCGCCTGCTCATTAAGACTTCCGGCAAACAACATCTGCCCACTTCCGCCCGCGCGACTGGTGACTTGATTGTCACTGTTATAGGTGGACTGGCTTATCGCCACCGAGCCGCTAGTGCCAGTCCCAATCTGTTCGGTCGTGCGGTTGCCGCTGGCGTCGTAGCCGTAGGCATATTGCTGGAGAATCGCCCCGGCCACGGTGTTGCCATGCACTGTCACCGCCAGCAATTGATTCACCGGATCATACTGCATCACTTCAACATTGGTGGAGGTTGTATCGGTTTGCTGTGTCCAATTCGTAATTTGTCCAACCGCATCATACGCATAATCAAATTTAGACAAGGTTCCACCGCTACCTTGATTCCAAATCGTCTGCAATCTTTCATCATTCGTCACGCCCAAGTAACTAAAGCTGGTCGTCTTCCCAAACGGCGCAAAGTTGGTCGCAATCAAACCCGTCGCCCGCACATAAGTGTTGGTAAAGCCGCCGAGCGCATTAGTAATCACCGTCACCCGGCCCAGCGCGTCGTAGGTCAACTGCTCCGCCACCCCGTCAATCGCCCGGTTGGTGATGCGCCCCAAGGCGTCGTAATTGTAGGTCACCGTGCTGGCGGTGAAGGTGTTCGCCACGGAGGACAGCATCCCCGCGCCAAGCTGGCCATTGGTGACGGCATAGTAACGAAAAGTGTTCGTGCCCACGCCATCCACCATCGTCAGCAAGCGGTTGTAATTCGTGTCGTAAGTAAAATTTACCGAAGGTGTGGCGATGACGGCATTGTTGTAGGCCACCTGCTTGAGATTGTTATCAATGAAGTAGCTGTATAAGGTGGATTGACTTTTTGCATCGGTCACGGATTTCAACCGGCTGCTGTTGGTCTCGTATTGGTAGCTGGTCTGAGTCAAATCGGGATAAATCTTGGCGGTGACACGGTTCTGCAGATCGCGAATCCATGCCGTCACGCTGCCCAATGGGTCAGTGATGCTCTCCAGCGAGCCGCAGGTGCACCAAGTCATTTGTGTGTGCCGCCCGATGCTGTCATAAACATCCGTCAAATGCCGCAATGGATCATGCACCTGCGCCGTCCAATGACCGTTACGATCACACACCAGTGCCGTATCGAGCTTGTCATACACAATTTGCTCATACGTCCCGTCCATGTAGGTGACATTCGTGGGACGATCCAGATTATCGTAACTGGTCGTGACCGTGTAGCCCTCGGAGTCCGTAACCGTCCGCACCCGGCCCAGACTGTCATAGGTAAAGCTGTTGGTCATTCCCAAAGGCCCGACGATGTTTGTAAGATAGCAGTTGGTGTCGTAAGCGAGCGTGACCACTTGACTCAAGGCGTTCGTCAACGCCGTCAATTGACCGTTGGTGTTGTAACCAAAGAAATTTGTGTTGCCCGCCGCATCCACCGCCGTCAAGGGCAGGTGCTGGGTGTTATAAGTGTATTGCGCCAGCACATTAGTAGCTCCCGCCGCCAGTTGCGCCACGGTTAACAGGTCAATGTTATTGGCCGCATAGGTAAAATAAGTCGTGCGCCCTGCTGGATCAACCGTCTGCAACGGCTTACCGTTCCCATTGTATTGGTATTGCTGTGCTTGGGTAGTTCCATCGTCCAATACCCGCGCAATGAGGGACGGCCGATTAAATGTTCCCTCAAAATCACCAGAAGTTTGGCCGGGGTAATTATACCAAACGCGGGCCGTCTCCATCGGCTGCTTGATGCTCTCCAATGTGCGGCTCAAAACGAAGGCGTTTGCCGCCGTTCGATCCCAGACATATTGCCTGGCCTTGGTATAATCAATCGTGCCCTGCATGGCCTGCATGGTTTTCTTGTTCCAAAAGAAACTCATGCGGTCAATAGTTTCACCGCTAATCCAATCGTGGTTTAAACCGGCGGGCACCAAGTTGGCGGGATCAGGCCCCAAAAGCGACGGAGCAGGATTTTCGGTAAATTCCATCCTTTCCTGGCCACCGAGCGGGTCAGTCGCCAACAGCCAGCGCCCGCTGTAATCAGAAGAGGATAAAAAGTTATTGGTGAAGGTCGTCGTCCCGTAAGGGGTCGTCAGTGTGTTGATAAAATCCGCTTCGCCGCCGGCATTGCCATATTGAAAGGACGACGTGATACCGATTTCGTCCGTGATGTTTGTCAACTGACCGGAACCGTTATATTGAAAGGTGGCAAATCTTCCAAATGGATCAGTCACTTGCGTAATTTTATAAATGTCACTGCCCAGACCGTAAGAAAGTGTGGTCACCTGGCCGATCGCATCTTGCACCGACACGAGCCGATTGCTCGAATCATAAGTGAAAGTAAGCGCATTTCCTGCGGGATCGAGCTGTTTTGTCAAAAAAACCCGGCGCGGTCCGTTGGTGGTGTCCGGTTGTGAAAAAATCTCTAAAGAACCATCAGGATACAAACACTGATAGCTTGTGGCTGAGGTTCTCGTCAACTGGCCCTGTTCCTGATATTGGACATCATACCATCCGTTGGTGGGGTTGGGAACCCAAAGACCTCCTGGTCCAGTATATAGAGTCCCGTTCGTCGGGTTTTTATAACCGGTGAAGGTCTCGGCATTCCCATTGTTAACAATAAGGTTTACATCTGTCCAAGGCGAGGTGGTGTCATCCTGGATATACGTCAACCATTGAAAGGTCCATTGATTGCCCAGATTGGCATGGGTGAACGGGCCGGTCTCATAGATTGTCTGCTCACTGTAAGTAAGGCGAAAATCCACCGATGGGCCAATGGGCGGATTATATCCCACCGGCACGTCGGCGATCTCAAGTCCCGTCCGCATTGTGTTAAAGGTATATTGGGCCATTCCTCGCGGAGTGCATGGCTTCGTATTTGGCCCCCCTTCGCCATAGCCACCTGCCGGTGGGGGCCCAGAGGTGCAGTCACCACCACCGGCACCCGAGTCGCCGCTGGTAGGCGATCCCTTGCCAAAAATTGTTTTACCCACTTCCGGGGTCACCAGTGACCAACCAACGGGTAATGGTCCGTCAGGAATCAGAAAATATCCGCTGGTTTCGGCGTCCAAAGCCTTCGCGCTGATCCAACCATGAGGAAAAGTCGAGTCTTCAACCTGATAACGACCGCCATCAAATTTTGTCAGCGCCGAAAAATGCCCTTCCTTCCAATGCACCATGGAGGGCACGGGAACGAGCGCGCCAGCCGGGCGCATGGCCATTTGATATTTCAACCCCATTTTTTTTGATAATTGCCAGTTCTGGTATAACGACGTGCCGTTAGATGTGGATAACTCCGCCCCGATCTTTTCACTAAATGGGGCGGATGGATCAAGGGTCGCTTGGATACGGGACAGAGAAAAAGGACCGCATTTGAAAGTTTTCTCGGGGCGGTTCTCCAATTGCCATAATGCGTTTTTAGCATCGGCCATTTTCACGGCAGCGACCCCGTGCAATGGCCGCCCCTGCAATTCGTGCAACAATTCTTTAAATTCATTCAGACGACCAAACGTGAGCAAAAGCGCACCACGTTCAGCAACCGCTTGGTCAACAATCTGCCGGACATTGGAATCCGTTATGTCCTTGCCTCGGATACCGATTTGCTGCCAAGCGTCCAAAGCTTTCGAAAATTGCATTGTGCGCCGGTAGTGACTCGCGAGTTGACTCGTGAGCGAAATGTAGCGAGGTGAATTTGGATGTGTTTGCAAAAAATTCTCCAGCGCAGTCGCGTCATCAGGATCACTCCGATTCTGATATGCCACCAAGGCCGCCGCCAAGTCCGCATTCTCCGTTGGTGTGCCGCCCGCATTTCCAACCGATACAATTGCTGCGCTAAAAGCCGGAGCCCGCGCAATTTCTGCATCCGTTGGCACGGCTGAGAATTTCAGCCCCGTGAGGGCCGGCCCCACTTTGGGGACTGTGCGGTTCACTTTTACCACCGGTGCCGCTGGCGGCAGCATAGATCTGGAAACGGCCGCCGGCACTGGCGCATTTATTCCATCCGCCAGCAGTTCCGGTGCGATTGGTAAAATTAATTGCACCGCCACCAAAATCCATACCAAAACCCGCAACGGCCACGGTATTGGCCGCCAACCAATGACAAGACAAACCCAGCGAGTAGCCATATTGACGCAACTTTTACGCCGAGTTAGCATGGCTATGTATTCTTCAACAGTTCTCCGTTTTGCTCGGTTAGTCACCCATTTCAATGCCTGGATACTTCATCTATTGCCGCAAATCATCCGAAGCCGAAGACCGGCAGGTTCTTTCCATTGATTCCCAAACCCGCGAACTGGAGCAGATCGCCGCCAAACTTAATCTGCCGGTGGTAGAAATATTGACTGAATCAAAATCCGCCAAAGATCCCGGCCGGCCGGCGTTCAATCTAATGATGCAGCGTCTCTACCGAGGGGAAGCCGCCGGCATTATTTGTTGGAAGCTTGACCGCCTCGCGCGTAACCCGGTGGACGGCGGTTCCATCATTTGGGCCATCAAGCGGACATTCCGCATTTGGCAGAATTATTGCCGCCCATGGCCGGGTGCGGTCCCGATGAAAAGATCATTCGGATTCCACGCAAAACTCTTCTGCTGGCAAAGGGTGATATTCCTGACCGAATTTAATTTGCGAACGTTATTTGGAAGGGCATGGGGAAAAGAATACAACAACTCAATCATTCTGTTCGCAGGGGAATCAATTTTCAAAATTGTTGATTATGAGAATAAGAATTTGGGTGGGCGGTTTTTTTCGCAAGCTTAAATTCACTTTAACCCGCGCCTTGATGGTCGCGGGGTTTTTATTTGCCCTGATGTCGGCAATGTTTTCATTTCGATAGACGTTAGCTTCCCCATCCAGATTTTCGGCTCACGCTTCCACGACGACTGCCAGGCAATTGTTGGCAGGTCAAAAACATTCAAAATATATTCGAGAGGACAATCCACCGGTAAACAGGGTTAATTCTGTGTCTATGAATGACACAAACACTGGTGCCTCAACCCTAAATCAAACATCAACTTCAAAAAATCTTGGGAAATACATCGGCGAATACCTCGCGGCTCTGGCCATTCGGAATTACAGCCCCCAAACGATTGAAAGTCAGACCAAACAATTGCGATACTTCAACCAGTTTTGCACTGAACAAAATATTTACGGACTCAACGAAGTGACGCGTGATGCTGTTGGGATTTATCAGACCCGGCTCTATGCGTATCGAAAAAAAGACGGCGCACCGCTTGCCATCAGCACACAAAAACAATGGCTTGGAGCCGTCAAAGTCTTCTTTGTCTGGCTCATTCGCAAAGGACATCTGCTTGCCAATCCCGCCAGTGACCTCGAAATGCCCCGCAAAGAACATCGGCTGCCGCGCGTCATTTTGAGCCACGCTGAAGTGGAGCTGGTGCTGGCTGTTCCCGATACCAGCAAACGCTTTGGTTTGAGGGATCGAGCTATCCTTGAAGTATTCTATTCAACCGGGATGCGACGGAGCGAAATATGCAATCTGAACCTGAGCGACGTGGACTTTGGCCGCGAACTCGTGTGCATCCGGCTGGGAAAGGGCAAAAAAGACCGGTTCGTGCCGATTGGCAAACGCGCGCTGATGTGGATTGAGCAATATGTGACAAAAGCACGACCATTTCTTGGCGCGACGCAGGACAAAGACTCGTTGTTCGTTGGAATGCAGGGTAAACGGGTGAATCCGGCCCGGCTGGCTTCCCATGTTCATCGCATCGTGCTACGATCTGGAATTGGCAAAATTGGCAGCTGTCACCTGTTCCGCCACGCTTTTGCCACGGCATTGTTGGAAAATGGCTGCGATTTGAGTCATATCCAGGCCATGCTTGGCCACGCCAAGTTGGAGACAACAGCAATTTACATCCATCTGAACATGCGCGACCTTAAGGCGGCTCATCGCAAATTTCATCCCACGAGCTTGAATGGTGAGGAAGCGGCTCAACCTGCGGTCGTCAGGAACGAATTTCGACAGCAGTTTTTTGCTTTTATTCAGTCATAACTTGCTTGCAAAAAGGCAGCAAAAGGAAAATGATTGTCGAGTGAAACGGATGGTTCGAACATTCTTTTGCATGGGTGCTTGCTGGCTTGGCTTTGTGCTTCCTCTTGTCCCGGTTTCGTCCCGCTCGATGACCGCTCCGTTGGCCGAACGATCATTTTATGTGCGGGTTTACCTCAACCCGAATACAGGACGGTTTTGGACGATGGATTCTTACGAAGGCGATCAAGAGGACGCGCTGAGCCTGCACAAATATCTCTACGGGGAGGATAGTCCCGTGGACGGAACTGATCCGTCTGGCCATGCGGTTTATTTTGTCGAACGACACTTTGAGGGTTTTGTGAAGAAATGGGCGTTTCCATTGGACTATGGTCATGGCTATTTGCTTTTTACCTCAACGTCCGACCCAGGAACTGGCGATCCTTTTGAGACTCATCAAACAATCCTTGATACCTTCTCCTGGCATCCATATTTATGGGATTTCGACACCCACGCCGAACCCGGTGTCCCCGGCCGCTTATGGGAGAACGATACTCGTGACGACTGGACTCCAGGATTTCTCCACGACGCGTTCCCAGTTACGGTTGACCCTGGTGCGGAAGCATCACTCCTCAGATTCATCAATACTTGGAAGGAGGAGTCAGGTTGTGGTTACGAATATGGAAACCCGATTCCGGATCCAAATGATCCGAAGGGAAATGAAATAGGCGACCCTCATAAAGCCGCACCGCCGGGTGGTGTATTTTATTCCCTTTATGGGCAAAATTGCGTCTGGTGGGCTACGGCTACGCTTAAGGATAGTGGCATCAATGTGCCTTCGTCAGTTTATAATGCGATTCGAAGTTATAACCACGGCATAGGCTACGCTCAGTATGTTATTTCGGGTGCGCGCAGTGCTAACACCTTCGGGACGTTGAGCGGAATACCGTTTGGCATTAGCTTGACCGTTTCCGGTTACGACCTTTCGGATTTTGACACGGGATTGTGAGATCAACCATTGTTACCAATGACTACTCTAATCTCTTTTTCAAGATGGACAATCTTAATGGTTGGCAGCTTGAGCCTGTTAACAGGCTGTGTTCATGCTGGTGAAGGTTCGCCAAGTGTCTTATCGGCTACAAACACACCGCCGCAAATGACCTCACCTGAATTTACAAACAAACCCGGAAGCAACGAGGATCAGCTTGCTGCTGCCCTTGGTGAAAACGCACGAAAAGACTACGAGGATAATCTTCATGAAACTCCGCGTCCGAGTCAATTTCCGTTTCCAAACTACCATGCCGGCCCCGGACGCCCCGTGCCCCCCTACGTGAACCGTTATAGCGTCAACGATCACTATCCCGACTATTTGAAGTGTGAGTATGATGTTCACGCAAAAAAATACGGCCAGTCTGATGAGCCGGGATGGTTCAAAACGTCCCTCGAAAAGATTCGCAGATTGGGACCGAAGAAGTTTCCGCCGATAAAATGGATTGCCGTGATCATCGTCAATCGCGCTGAATGGCAGGGCGCAAGCACATTTGAACAGGCGCATAAAGTTGGTGCCATTTTTAAAGCCAGTGAAGTATTTGATTCCTCACGCAGTCTCTCACAACTAATTGCCAGTGCCACTATGGACAGGCATCCATTTTTCCTCGATCTCAAGAAACCGGACTTATTTCCCGCAGAACAACAGCGTTGGATGATTGTTGAGCGTCATGCGGCCACCAACAAACCAACCATGGGGCCGAAGTAGAGCATGTCAGCGGACGCGCATCAATTTGCCATTCGATAGCTCGTATTGATTTCCCTCTACTTTGATGGCGCTTATCAACTGCAAACGTTGCTTATGCGTTACCGTCTTGGACACCAGCCGGTCCCGATTGTCGTAGCCATAGCTGGTCAAGCCGCTGGCATCGGCCATCGTCAAA
>Ga0302277_1002888_pt1 | contig 11983 bp, 9 predicted proteins | sample III_Bog_N3_1_FD_198759 | JGI IMG/M metagenome (GOLD analysis project Ga0302277, IMG submission 198759) | Peat permafrost microbial communities from Stordalen Mire near Abisko, Sweden - III_Bog_N3_1 | ecosystem: Environmental > Terrestrial > Soil > Wetlands > Peat | place: Sweden: Abisko... | reverse complement strand
CACAGCACAGCACAGCACAGCACAGCACAGCACAGCACAGCATCGAGGGTCAGGTCTATTAAAGATGCATCGCCATTATTTCTGATGAACATAACAAGCAGCGCGCTTCGTATGATTGTTTCATGCGTGTGTATATCCGACTGGATGTCTCAGTTAATACAATTAATTAGGTATTGTCTGTAATATAAAATGGCGTAAGATGCGACAGGCGAAACATCAGGGAGGGTATAAGCCATGACCAAGAAAAACGCATTTTACGCCCAGTCTGGCGGCGTGACCGCCGTCATCAACGCTTCCGCCTGCGGCGTGATCGAAACCGCGCGCAAGCACAAGGACAAAATCGGCAAGGTGTACGCCGGACGTAACGGCATCATCGGTGCACTGACTGAAGATTTGATCGATACCGGCAAGGATAGCGCAAAGTCCATCGCCGCATTGCTCCACACGCCTTCCGGCGCTTTCGGCTCCTGCCGCTTCAAACTCAAAGGGCTGGAAGAAAACCGCGTGCAATATGAACGCCTGATCGACGTGTTCAAAGCACACAACATCGGTTATTTCTTCTACAACGGTGGCGGTGATTCCGCCGACACCTGTTTGAAAGTTTCGCAGCTCTCGGAAAAACTCGGCTATCCGCTGCAAGCCATCCACGTGCCCAAGACCGTGGACAACGACCTGCCCATCACCGACTGCTGCCCCGGCTTCGGCTCGGTGGCGAAATATGTAGCCGTGTCGGTACGCGAGGCCAGTTTCGATGTGGCCTCGATGGCGAAGACTTCGACCAAGGTGTTCGTGGTGGAGGTGATGGGCAGGCACGCAGGCTGGATTGCCGCCGCCGGTGGTCTGGCCTCGGATGAAAACTGCGAATTGCCTATCGTGATCTTATTTCCAGAAATTGCTTTCGACCAGAAAAAATTTCTCGCCAAGGTGGATGCCATGGTGAAGCAGCACGGCTATTGCTCCGTAGTCGTGTCGGAAGGAGTGCAAGGTGCGGATGGAAAATTTCTCTCCGATCAGGGCCTGCGCGATGCCTTCGGTCATGCGCAACTGGGCGGCGCTGCACCGGTCATCGCCAACATGATAAAAGATGCGCTGGGCTACAAATTCCACTGGGCTGTGGCCGATTACCTGCAACGTGCCGCGCGCCACATCGCCTCCAAGACCGATGTCGAGCAAGCTTATGCGCTCGGCAAGGCGGCGGTGGAACTGGCGCTCAAGGGCGAGAACGCGGTGATGCCCGCCATTCTGCGTATATCTGATAAGCCTTACAAATGGAAAATCGGCGTCGCCCAACTCAAGAACGTGGCTAACGTAGAAAAGATGATGCCGCGCAACTTCATCAGCAAGGATGGTTTCGGTATCACGGAGAAATGCCGAGCCTATCTTGCACCGCTGATCAAGGGCGAAGATTACCCGCCCTACAAGGATGGTTTGCCGCAGTATGTTCAGTTGAAAAATGTTGCCGTAGCGAAAAAGTTGGGAGAGTTCAAGGTCTGAAATTAACCTGCTTCACTTCAATAAGGAGAACAATTATGTCGGGTGGTTTGGGATTTTCATTGTTATGCGCGGTTGCTGCCCTTTTCTACGGTGCAGTTTCAATTAAATGGATTTTAAGCAAGTCTACCGGCAGCGCAAGAATGCAGGAAATTGCGGCTGCGATTCAGGAAGGCGCAACCGCCTACTTGAACCGGCAATACACCACCATCGCCATAGTTGGAGCGGCGTTATTCGTTGTCATCTTCATCGCGTTGGGTTGGCAAACAGCCATCGGTTTCGCGATAGGTGCGCTACTCTCCGGTGCGGCAGGCTTCATCGGCATGAACGTGTCGGTGCGCGCCAATGTGCGTACCGCCGAAGCGGCCAAAGAAAGCCTGAACGCGGCACTCAATGTATCTTTCAAAGGCGGCGCGATTACCGGTATGCTGGTCGTTGGCTTGGGACTGCTGGGCGTGGCAGGCTATTACACTTTCCTGACCAGCACTGGCGACACCTCCGCTGAGGCAACTCATGCTTTGGTCGGCTTCGGCTTCGGCGGCTCACTGATTTCCATCTTCGCCCGTCTCGGCGGCGGCATTTTCACCAAGGGTGCGGACGTCGGTGCGGACTTGGTCGGCAAGGTTGAAGCAGGCATACCCGAAGACGACCCGCGCAACCCGGCCGTGATCGCCGATAACGTGGGCGACAATGTGGGCGACTGTGCCGGGATGGCCGCCGATTTGTTTGAAACTTATGCGGTGACAATTATCGCCACCATGTTGCTGGGCGGACTACTAATGACGAATGCCGGTCCGAATGCGGTGATTTACCCGCTGGTGCTGGGTGGTTTCTCCATCATCGCTTCCATCGTCGGCACCTTCTTCGTCACCGCACGCGAAGGCGGCAAGATCATGAATGCGCTGTATCGCGGCCTGGCGGTTTCTGCCGTGCTGGCGCTCATCGCTTTCTACCCCATTACCCGCATGATGATGGGTGATAACGGCAGCTACAGTGTCAACGCTCTGTATGGCTCCACCATTATCGGGCTATTATTGACTGCCGCGCTGGTGTGGATCACCGAATACTACACCGCAACCGAGTTCGCGCCGGTACGCCACATTGCCGAGGCTTCTACGACCGGACACGGCACCAACATCATCGCCGGTCTGGGCGTATCCATGAAGTCAACTGCAGCACCGGTACTCGTAGTGTGCTTAGCCATTTACGGTGCTTTTGCACTGGCAGGACTTTATGGCATCGCCATCGCAGCGACCTCGATGCTGTCCATGGCCGGGATAATAGTCGCACTGGATGCTTACGGCCCGATCACCGACAACGCCGGTGGTATCGCGCAAATGGCCGGTTTACCGGAAGATGTGCGTGTCATCACTGATGCGCTGGATGCAGTCGGTAACACCACCAAGGCCGTCACCAAGGGTTACGCCATCGGCTCCGCCGGACTCGCTGCGCTGGTGCTGTTTGCCGATTACACCCATGCTCTGGAGGCCAAGTTGCATGTGACTACGACCTTCGACTTATCGAACCACATGGTCATCATCGGCCTGTTCATCGGCGGCATGGTGCCTTATTTATTTGCCGCAATGGGCATGGAAGCCGTAGGCCGTGCTGCCGGAACCGTGGTGATCGAAGTGCGCCGCCAATTCAAGGAAATCCCCGGCATTATGGAAGGCACCGGTAAACCGCAGTACGGCACTTGCGTGGACATGCTGACCAAGGCTGCGATCAAGGAAATGATCGTCCCTTCGCTGTTACCCGTGGCCGTACCCGTAGTGGTCGGACTGACACTCGGCGCACAAGCACTGGGCGGTGTATTAGTCGGAACGATCATCACCGGGATATTCGTGGCGATCTCCATGACCACCGGCGGCGGCGCATGGGATAATGCCAAAAAATATATCGAAGAAGGCCACTTCGGCGGCAAGGGCTCGGAGGCACATAAAGCAGCCGTGACCGGCGATACAGTAGGTGACCCGTACAAGGACACTGCTGGCCCTGCGGTAAACCCGTTAATCAAAATCATTAACATCGTTGCACTGATGATTGTGCCGTTGCTGTAGCAGTATTGCGCCAACAGGCAACCATTTACGGCATAATTTAGTGAGGTAGATTGAGCAGGGATTTTCTGATCTAATTACTAATCTGCTGTCATTAAGGACGGCGGCAAAGTTGCTGGGTATGCCCACACAGTTTTGAATCTGTGTGGGCTCCTTCCGGGTGCGATAACCTCTGTGTTGCAGAGACGTGCCTACTTCACCAGATTAAATCGGACGCAGCTCAGCGACGACTGACTAGTCGCCGCCTCGATCCGCTTGCACACAGAGCCTTGAAATCCCATGAACCACCACTTTCTTGCTACCATCTCGAATTATATTGGGCGGAAAAAGACAAAGAAAATGACATTAAGATGAGTGAAAGCAAGCAGTTTTTTCCCCGGCAGGTCGTTGAAGCTGGTGGGAACAGGTGGGATTGGGCCATGCTGCCAATGGTGCTGGCGCTATTGGTTTTGCTGGCTTATGGCGGCGGGGAAATGGCTCGTCCCTACCAATTAGGCGAAACACTTCCTATATCTCTCAATCCGGAATATTTACCCTACTACCTGCTTCGCACCACCCTGCGCATGTTTATTGCGCTCGGTGCTTCCATAATATTCAGTTGTGTATTTGCGGTTCTGGCAACACGGTACCGCGCGGCGGAAAAAGTGATGGTGCCCATCCTGGACATTCTCCAGTCGATTCCCGTCCTCGGTTTTCTTTCCATCACCGTCACGGCTTTCATTGCCCTGTTTCCCGGTAGCCTGCTCGGCGTCGAGTGCGCGGCGATATTCGCCATTTTTACTTCCCAAGCCTGGAACATGGCCTTCAGCGTCTATCAGGGATTTCGTACCGTTCCCGCCGAACTGAAGGAAGCGGCGAGCGTGTTCAAGCTTTCCCCCTGGCAGCAGTTCTGGCGGCTGGAGTTGCCCTTTGCCACGCCAGGATTGCTGTGGAACATGATGATGTCGATGTCGGGCGGCTGGTTCTTCGTTGTCGCCTCGGAGGCTATCTCGGTTTCCAACCAGAACATCAAGCTGCCGGGCATCGGCTCCTACATTGCCTTGGCCATCGAACAGCGTGATCTCCAGGCAATCGGGTGGGCCATCGGCGCGATGCTGATTGGCGTGATGCTCTACGACCAGTTATTTTTCAGGCCGCTACTGGCTTGGGCTGACAAGTTCCGCTTCGAGGAATCCGGCGGCGAAACGGCCCAGGACTCATGGTTACTGACCTGGCTGCGTCGGACCGAGCGCACTCAGGAAGTTGCCGTAGCATTTGGCAATCTGCTGGAGCGCTCATTCGCTGTATTTCGTCTGCGTTACGATGGTACGTCGATCCGTGCGCAGCCCCATAAAATCTCCGCCATGCCGGAACGTATCTGGGACGCGATTATTGCTGCCGTAGTCTTTTATGCCTTGTGGACGCTTATTCACTTTATCCACACCGAAGTGGGTTGGAGCGAAGTTGGGCGGGTCTTCGTGCTGGGGTTTTACACCATGTCCCGTGTGATCATCCTGATTGCTCTAGCAGCCCTCGTCTGGGTTCCGGTCGGTGTCTGGATAGGAATGAATCCGAGGTTTGCCGAGCGCGCGCAAGCAATCATTCAGTTCTTGGCGGCCTTCCCGGCCAATTTAATGTTTCCCATTGCCGTCTTTTTGCTCGTGCGGTTCAGTCTCAATCCGGATATCTGGTTGTCCCCCCTGATGATTCTCGGCACACAGTGGTATATTTTGTTCAATGTTATTGCCGGAGCTTCCACAGTGCCGATGGAACTGCGCTATGCCGCGCAAAATCTTGGCCTGAAGGGCTTGCTCAAGTGGCGGCGCTATCTGCTGCCGGCGATCTTTCCCAGTTTTGTCACCGGCGCCATCACGGCATCTGGCGGCTCATGGAATGCCAGCATCGTCGCCGAATACGTGACTTGGGGTGATACCACTTTGAAAGCCCATGGCCTCGGCAGCTACATCGCAGAGATGACCGCAATCGGTGATTTCCCCCGGATTGCCTTGGGGATAGGCGTCATGTGCGTATTTGTAATGGGATTTAATAATTTCGTCTGGCGACGGCTTTATCTGATGGCCGAAAATCGTCTGCATTTTTGAGGATATACACAATGAGCACTCCTATCGTCGAACTCAAATCTGTGGGCAAATCTTTCCGCTCGGCAGATGGTTCGGCCCGATCTGTTCTTGAAGGTGTCGACTTCACCCTCAACGAGGGAGAGATCGTGGCATTACTGGGGCAGTCTGGATCAGGCAAGTCCACCATGTTGCGCATCATGGCAGGGCTGATTCCTGCCGACAGCGGATCGGTTCTTTATAGGGGACTTCCGCTCTATGGACCGGCCGATGGCATCAGTATGGTGTTCCAGTCTTTCGCGTTATTCCCGTGGCTCACCGTGCAAAAGAATGTAGAGCTGGGTCTGGAGGCGAAAGGAATGCCCCCCAAAGATAGAATTCAGCGTGCCGAAGCGGCTATCGAATTGATTGGCCTGTCCGGCTTTGAAGGTGCTTTGCCACGGGAGTTGTCTGGCGGCATGCGCCAGCGGGTCGGCATCGCCCGCGCCTTGGTCATGGAGCCAGATGTATTGCTGATGGACGAAGCGTTCTCGGCGCTCGATGTTTTGACCGGAGAACGCTTGCGCGAAGACATACTGGAGCTTTGGGAAACCGGGAAGATTCCGACCAAGGCCATCCTCGTTGTCTCGCACAATATTGAAGAAGCGGTCATGATGGCTGACCGGGTACTGGTCTTCGCCAGCGACCCTGGACGAGTACGCGATGAATTGCCGGTAGTCCTTTCCCGTCCGCGTGAAGTAGAGAGTTCGGAAGTCCGTAGTCTGATCGACAAAGTTTACGGGCTGATGACAGCGGGTACCACACGCACAGGACGCGTTACAGGGAAAGAAGTCAAATTGCAACTTGGCGACCGCTTGCCGGATGCGGAGATTTCCCGCATGGAAGGCATACTGGAACTCCTTGCCGAAGAGCCTTTTATGGGGCGGGCAGACTTGCCGATGCTGGCTGAGGAAACTGAGCTTAGCGATCACGAACTTCTCGATGTGTCCAGCGCCCTGACCCTGTTGGGCTTTGCCCATCTCGACCATGGCGACATCATTCTCAATCCGCTCGGCGAACAATACGTACATGCCAGCAATCCCGAAAGACAGGCGATTTTCGGCCAACAGTTGCTGGAAAACGTACCCCTGATAGCCTACATCCGCCAAGGGCTGGTACAAGATCCCTCCGGTGACCTGCATGAAGAGCTATTTCTCAGGCTACTTCGCTTCACCCTGGATGAATCCGACGCCAAATCCGCCCTGCGCGTCGCCATTGAGTGGGGCCGCTATGGCGATCTGTTTGAGTATGATTTCAATACCGGCGTTCTTAATATGCCGAAAGACGAGGAAACTACTGCGGTGTAAGAAAGATTTTATTCAAAGAAATTTGCCCTACAGGAAGTCATCAATACGACATTGAATTGTGGAACTGACGCATGATACGAACACGACAAAGTCGTTATAGCTTATTTGCCCTCGGTGCGGCTGCGGCTGTATTGTCAGCTTGCGCCTCAACAGAATCCGTTAGAAACAGCAAGCCTATTCCATCGCAGAGTGATCGAAATTCAATCATGCAGTTTGGCAAAACTGACTTTGACCGTTTGGCCGATGTAGAAATGCGCGAGAATACCCAGAGCTTGCGTGGACTAATGGTCAAGCTTTACAAACGCAATCCGCGCGAACTCAGGAAAAGCACCACGAAAAGCGCGGAAGAGATGGCAACATCTATATTTGAAAACAACTGCGACTGGCGATTTAAGGAAATTAACGAGGCACAAAGCACAGACGCCATCCAGCAGGCATTTCGTCCTGACTTCTCGGGTGATCGCGTATTGTCGTTGATCGTCGGCATGCAAACCATGTTGATCAAAGCACATGGCGGAAAATCCGAGTTTTATTTTACTGATACCATCGAGCCGCAAAACATCTACAACGCCGCACGCAACCTCGAAATTGCGGTATGGAAACTCTCTAATGCCCGCGACGACAAAAAACAGCTTTATCTGCTGACCAATGACTTGAATAGTAACGAACAAAATCTCAGCTTTGAGCGTGAGTTCGGGAAAATTATCGGCAGCCTGGATTTATATGCAATTACCCTATCTGAAAAATTGCAGCGAAATATAATACGTGTGGCGCTGACTTTGGCGACGGCATTGTTTTTACCAATTTGACTTCAGACGAAAAATTAAAACTGTATCGTGGAACGTGTACGACTTACAAAGCGTTTGCTTCGCTTTCGCCAAACGTAGGGATGAGTAATTATGAGGGTATCAAAAAAAGCTTCTGTACTGGTGGTGGATGACGACAGGATGCTGATGGAGTTGCTTAAAGGCATTTTGCGCAGAGAGGATTACGAGGTGGTTGGTGAAGCGTCGAACGGCGTGGATGCAGTCATGCGATGCGTGGAACTGAAACCGGATATTGTATTACTCGACATCAACATGCCGAAGATGGATGGTTTACAGGCGCTGGAAGAAATTCGCATGGCAAACCCTGAAGCGATGGTGTTGATGGTGAGCGCCGATTCAACGATGGATAAGGTAAAAGAGGCGCTTCAAAAGGGAGCTGCGGGTTTCGTGGTAAAACCATTTAAACCGGCCAATGTTCTGGAAAAAATAAGTGCATGCTGGAAAGAGAAAAAAAGTCATGGCAAATGAGGTGCTTGGGTTAACCCTCCGAACCCTGGTAAAACTATCAAAGTCGACAAGAGCTAAATCTGTTGGTGAGATTACAATTAGCCTTTCAAATTTCAGAAAATAGTGCGTTTGCATTTTTTCTACAACGCAGCTTTAATTGAAGAACGTTGGACTATAACTTTCAGGAGAACTCACCATGTCAATTTCCATGTATCTTGCATCAGTTCCACCCATTCTCCGTGTTTTGACTAACTTGAAGGCAATTCTTGAGAAAGCTGCCGCGCACGCCGAGGCCAAGAAGATTGACCCATCAGTTTTAGTCAATGCACGCCTCTATCCGGATATGCTCCCGTTCTCTCGTCAAATCCAGATTGCAACAGACACCGCCAAGGGTGCTGTTTCACGCCTGGCAGGATTGGAGGCACCAAAGTTTGAAGACAACGAATCCACTTTTCAAGAATTGATGGCACGTCTTGATAAAACGATTGCCTTACTTGCAACATTCAAGCCTGAACAAATAGACGGTTCCGAGGATAGAACCATAACCTTGCCTATGCGCGATAAGACACTCACTTTTAAGGGCATGCCCTACTTGCTGGATTACGTGCTTCCCAATATTTATTTTCATGCCACCACCGCATACGCCATACTGCGACATAATGGAGTGGAAATCGGTAAACAGGATTTCCTGGGCAAGATTTCCTAGCGAAATATCAGTTCACAAGCTATAAAAATAAGATCGACAGTTAGTTTTTTTAACATCCGATTTTACTTTTCCGAGCGTTCCGCCGCTTGTATTGTATTAGCAACCAGCATAGTGATGGTCATCGGGCCGACACCTCCAGGGACAGGAGTAATCCAGCCTGCCACTTCTTTGGCACTATCAAAATCCACATCGCCGACCAACTTTCCGTTGGGCAGGCGGTTGATGCCGACGTCTATCACCGCAGCGCCGGGCTTGATCATGTCGCCGGTAATCATTTGCGGTTTGCCGGTGGCCACCACAAGGATGTCGGCATCGCGTGTAAACTTGGCGAGATCAACCGTCTTGGAGGTGCAGATGGTGACGGTGGCATTTTTTTGCAGCAGCATTAGCGCCATCGGTTTGCCGACGATATTGCTGCGACCTATTACCACAGCGTGTTTTCCCTCGATTTCTACGCCGCATTTTTCCAGCAGTTTCATGGCGCCGTAAGGTGTGCAGGGCGGAAACTGAGTATTGCCGATGACCAGCGCGCCGACATTCATCTGGTGGAAGCCGTCCACATCCTTGTCCGGGCTGATGGCCTTCAGTATTTTGTCGCTGTCGATATGTTTTGGGACCGGCAATTGCACCAGCAGGCCGTGAATTTTTGGATCGGAATTCAGTGCGGCGATCTTTTCCAGCAGCGTCGCCTCGCTGATATCCGCAGGCAGAACAATGTGCTCGGAGTGTAGCCCCAACTCTGCGCAGGCCTTTACTTTGTTGGCGACATACACCTTGGAAGCGGGGTCTTCGCCGACGATGATGACTGCCAGTCCCGGCGTGATGCCACGCGCTTTCAAGGCATCTGCGCGCACTTTCCATTCGGCGCGTACTTCCTGTGCGATGGCCTTACCATCAATGATGCGTGCTGTCATGTCAATTTCCTAGCGATTTTTAGAACTGGGGCTTTTCTGCCGAATTCTGATAGTTTTCGACTCCAACCATAATTTCGGCGCGTGCTTCTTCAATACCGTACCAGCCGCCTATTTTCACCCACTTGTTGGGTTCAAGATCTTTGTAATGCTCGAAGAAATGTGAAATCTGCTTGAGGGTGATTTCAGGCAATTCGGTATGGCTCTTCAAGCCCCGATACAGGGTCGAGAGTTTATCAACCGGCACCGCAAGCACTTTGGCATCCATGCCCGACTCATCTTCCATCTTGAGCACAGCCAAAGGACGGCAGCGCACCACGACGCCGGTATTTAACGGCACGGGTGTAATCACCAGCACGTCTACCGGGTCGCCGTCATCAGATAGCGTGTGCGGAATGTAGCCATAATTACATGGATAGTGCATCGCGGTATTCATGAAGCGATCAACGAATATTGCCCCAGATTCTTTGTCCACTTCATATTTTACCGGTTCCCCATGCATGGGGATCTCAATGACTACGTTGAAATCGTCGGGCAAATTCTTTCCGGATGGAACTTGATTCAAACTCATGGCACAGCCTTTAAATAAAAAATCGGGGGGCGAATTGTAGCATTTAGCTATGGTCAAACGAGATACCCATGCAATTGTCATTTTTCCCAGCACAGGATATTTACGAAATTGGTAACGGGCATCTTTAAAAATCCACTGGAGTTTCAATGATTCAGGCACACCAACACCGCCTCCAACTTAGCCAAAACCACCTTGGGACAATCTTTGCTATGCTCAAAATTGACGCACGCTGCATTGACTCCCATAATTACTATCCCAACACTCATTCCATCTAGCCGTGCCATGACTACCATCCGCCAGCAAGATTTCATCGACAGCATCGCCGATGCGTTGCAATTTATTTCCTATTACCATCCAGCGGATTATATCCAAGCGTTGGGGGCGGCCTATCAGCGAGAGGAATCGCCTGCGGCGAAGGATGCCATGGCGCAGATATTGACCAATTCGCGCATGTGCGCACAGGGCCATCGCCCGATCTGCCAGGATACCGGCATCGTGGTGGCATTTGTGCGGGTGGGAATGGAGGTGCGCTGGGACGCAACGATGGGCGTGGTTGAAATGGTAAATGCCGGGGTGCGCAAGGCTTACCTTGATCCGGATAATAAGCTGCGTGCTTCCATTGTTTCTGACCCCGCAGGGGCGCGCAAGAATACAGGCGACAACACGCCAGCCGTGGTCCATATCGAACTGGTACCGGGTAACACAGTGGATGTGCGCATCGCGGCCAAGGGCGGCGGTTCGGAAAACAAGGCACGCTTCGCCATGCTAAATCCCGGCGAAGATGTCGTTGAATGGGTAGTTAACCAGTTGCCTGGAATGGGGGCTGGGTGGTGTCCACCGGGCATGCTGGGCATTGGTATCGGTGGCACGGCAGAAAAAGCAATGCTGCTGGCAAAAGAGGCGTTGATGGCACCCATTGATATGCACGAACTGAAAGCACGCGGCGCGAAAAATCGGCTGGAGGAATTACGCCTTGAGATATATGACAAGGTAAATGCGCTGGGCATCGGCGCACAAGGCTTGGGCGGACTGACCACAGTGCTGGATGTAAAAATTCTGGATTATCCAACCCACGCAGCTTCCAAGCCGATAGCCATCATTCCCAACTGTGCAGCGACGCGGCATATTCATTTCGAACTGAATGGCAGCGGCGTAGCGCAATTCACCCCGCCGAAGCTTGAGGATTATCCCGATGTACACTGGAAACCGTCGGCGGATGCGCGGCGGGTAAATCTCGACGGCATTACGCGCGCTGACATTGCTCAATGGCAACCGGGCGAAACACTCCTATTGTCCGGCAAGCTGCTTACCGGCCGCGATGCGGCACACAAGCGCATCGCCGACATGCTGGCGAAAGGCGAACCACTGCCGGTGGATTTCAACGGGCGTTTCATCTACTACGTCGGCCCGGTTGACCCGGTGCGCGACGAAATCGTCGGCCCCGCCGGACCGACCACCGCGACGCGCATGGACAAGCTCACCGAAATGATGCTGGCGCAGACCGGCCTGATCGGCATGGTGGGCAAGGCAGAGCGCGGCAAGATCGCAATTGAATCCATCAAGAAACATG
>Ga0302277_1002862_pt1 | contig 12041 bp, 9 predicted proteins | sample III_Bog_N3_1_FD_198759 | JGI IMG/M metagenome (GOLD analysis project Ga0302277, IMG submission 198759) | Peat permafrost microbial communities from Stordalen Mire near Abisko, Sweden - III_Bog_N3_1 | ecosystem: Environmental > Terrestrial > Soil > Wetlands > Peat | place: Sweden: Abisko... | reverse complement strand
ACCTCATCAAGCCGCGACGAAAGAACAAGTTTCCCAGGCACAGGAAGCGCATAACAATCATCTCGCAGCACATGGAACCCCTCGCGAGTAAACAATCTGGTAAGAAAAACAAATCTAAAAAGATATGTCTATATCCAACCTCACCCCCCAACAACTGAGACAAGCCGCCGATCTCCAAGAAAAGATCGCAAGCCTGAATATACAACTCGCGCTTTTGCTAGATCCTGGAAGCACAATTCCGGCTCCATTCAAAGCCGCGAAAGCTAAACTTGCGGCTAAACCAAAACGGGCTAAGCGAACGATCTCAGCCGCCCACATCGCCAAGATCAAAGCTGGTCAGAAAATACGGTGGGCCAAGTACAATGCTGCGAAAGCCAAGACCAGTGCTGTTAAACCTGCTAAGAAAAAGGGGGGAATGAGCGCTGAGGGAAGAGCTAGAATTGTCGCCGTTCAAAAAACTAGATGGGCCAAGATTAAGGGTGCAAAAAAGAAGTAGTCAGGGTTTAAAAAGCGAAGGCCACTCTTGGTAGGAGTGGCTTTATTTGTTTCGAAATTGCTATGGAATGAGTGCCCGATAAAACTGTTGTTTGTTTCCGTTAATAGCATTGGTAAGATTAATTGACCCGCCGATTGGAATGCTAGAAGTGCTAACCGGACTCCAGCTAGACAGGTTCGTGGATATTTGTATTACATAATTACTGCCGGCAGGACCGGAAAGCAGGAAGGTGAAGTTGGTGCTGCCAACGCTTATTTGTGGCGTTGAAAGAATAAGCGCAGGAAGTGTGACGGTTACATTGACCACGCTGCTCGTGACACTGCCATACGGGCTGGACACAACCACGTCATACGCCCCGGCATTTCTAAAACTCACGTCATTCAATGCCAGTGTCGCGTCTCCCATGGCCACTTTTCGGATGACATTGTTTTCAAAATCCGTAATGAAGAGGTTGCCTGCGGCGTCCACCGCTACGCGAGCGGGATTATTCAATTCCGCATTGGTCGCCGCGCCCCCGTCGCCGGAGTAGCCGTTTGTTCCGTTGCCCGCAATTGCGATTATAAACCCGTTGGCTTCCACCTCGCGGATGCGGTTGTTTTGATAATCCGCAATGAACAGGTAGCCGGTGGCATTCACAGCCACCCCAGTGGGTAAAGACAATTCCGCATTGGTCGCCGCGCCACCGTCGCCAATATGGCCGGCGGTTCCATTGCCCGCGACCGTGGTGATAATTCCGTTGGTTCCCACTTTGCGGATGCGGTTATTTCCGGCGTCCGCAATGAACAGGTTGCCGGTGGCGTCCACCGCCACGTCATCGGGAAGATATAATTCCGCATTGGTCGCCATACCCCCGTCACCGGAGTAACTTTGTGTGCCGTTGCCCGCCACGGTCGTAATAATTCCGTTAGTTCCCACCTTGCGAATGATGCTGTTCCCTTGATCCGCAATAAATAGATTGCCGGTGGCATCCACCGCCACGCCGATGGGAGAATTCAATTCCGCATTGGTCGCCGCACCACCGTCACCGAAATAACCTCCGGTTCCGTTGCCCGCAATCGTGGTGATAATCCCGTTGGCTTCCACCTCGCGGATGCGGTTGTTTTGATAATCCGCAATGAACAGGTTGCCGGTGGCATTCACAGCCACGTCGAAAGGATTATACAATTCCGCATTGGTTGCCGCGCCCCCGTCGCCGGAGTAGCCGTTTGTCCCATTACCCACGACCGTGGTAATTATGCCGTTGGTTCCGACCTTGCGGATAACGTCGTTGTAAGTATCCGCGATGAAGAGATTGCCGTTGGCGTCCACGGCACTGCTAGCCGGATTATACAATTCTGAATTGGTCGCCGCGCTTCCGTCGCCAGAGTAACCATTTGTCCCGTTGCCTGCCATTGTGGTGATAATGCCGTTGGGGAGGTTGGTTCCGTTCAATTGCCATTGGTAACTAAATGGGCCGGTGCCTGTCACAGATACGCCAAGACTAACATTGCTTCCGACGGAAACCGTAACCGATATATTAGTCGGTTGATGCATGACACTCGGAGGACTGCCGAGAGTCAATGTCAATGCCTGCGTCGCGTTCGAAGACAAAGAATCCGTTACCTTCGCGGTGAAATTGAACGTCCCGTTGGTCGTAGGTGCCCCAGAAATCACACCGTTGGTCGCCAGTGTCAATCCGGTTGGCAACGTGCCGGAAATGCTCATCCAACTGTAGGGCGGCTGTCCACCTGTTGCCACCAGTGTCTGGTTGTAGGCCACGCCGTTCGTCCCGTTTTGTAATGAAGTGGTATTTATTTGCAAAGCCGCAGGGGCTTGGATGGTCAATGATAATAGCTGTGTCGCAATGCCGTTGGTGGTGTCCTTCACCTTAACAGTAAAATTGGTGCTGACGATGCTTGTTGGGGTTCCAGAGATCACGCCGTTGCTCGCCAATGATAATCCCGGAGGCAATCCGCCGGAAGTGTTCGTCCAAATATATGGTGTCTGCCCGCCGGATGCCATCAATGTTTGATTGTAAGCCACGCCTTCAGTGCCGTTGGGTAATGAAGTCGTAGCCACCGTCAGTGCCGACGACGACGATAGTTTAGTGAGGAAGAAATTGAATGCTTCCTGCGGCGTTAAAGCATTTGAGCCAAAAGTATTCGTTCCTTGATAAAATCCTCCGAGAAAGCAATTGCCTGTGGAATCAGCCACACAATTACCAAAACCTGACGAAACCGGACTTGCAGGGGTGCCGCTGGCGGAAACAGTCCACTGAAGCGTTCCGGCGAGGTTGTATTTCGCAACGGCGGCATTATACCCCACAAATCCGCCTGCGTAGATATTGGTCTGCGCATCCAGACCAACATCCCAATAAAAACCGCCGTTTGTGCCGCCAGCTGCTCGTGCCCATTGGATTGCACCTGCGCTGTTGTATTTTGCGACAAATGCATCCCCGAAAAGAGAGGTGGGGTTTGCCATGTTCGTCAAAGTTATGCCACTGCCAAAAACCAGATTGGTGTCAAAATATCCCGATACATATACGTTCCCGGCTGGATCCACCGCCACTCCACCCTCGCCCGAGTTTCCTCCTTGGGGCTGCTGCACCCAAGTCAAAGCGCCGGAGTTGTTGAACTTGGCGATGAACAAATTCTCTGAATCACTCGCCGGGCTGACCACCAGATTGCTGTTCCCGATCGTCATGTCCGCCTCGAGCAGGCCCCGTACATACACATTCCCGGCTGCATCCACCGCAAGCTTGGTGGCGTAAGTTTCTTGGGAACTATTGAACAACTGCGCCCATTTGGCTGTGCCTGTGGTGTCATATTTTACAAGGATCATGAGCGTGGTGCCGCTATTGGCCGGGATGTTGACGGTGATTGAACCGAAAGTGACGGTTGCTGGGCTACCCAAGTAATCCACACAAACCAAGGCATAAGAGTTTCCTGCACCGTCCACTGTCAGCCCGAGGCCGTCAACACTGGAACTTCCGTTGGTGCATACCTGAACCCACTGAACCGCGCCCGTACTGTTATACTTGGCCAAGTAGAATTCTTGTCCCGAGGCCGAAGGCAGCGTAAAGCTGCCGAATTTGGCAGCACCTCCATAGCCTCCTGTGACATAAATGTTCCCATTGGTATCCACACCAATTGCACGTCCGGTATTGATGGTAGTGCCGCCGGCTTGTTGCACCCACTGGAGTGCGCCAGCAGAATTGTATTTTGCCACGAATATATCATCTCCACCGATACTTTGATTGGTCAGGGTGATGCCGCCAAAATTGTTCGTGTCATCGAAAAAACCGGCCGCATAACAATTATCGTTTGTGTCTATCGCCAAACCAATATTAGGAATGCCCCCTGGCCAGTTGATTGTGCTGGCTATGCGGCTGGCCCATTGAACCTGCGCGGTCGCCTGGTCGAACGGAATCAAGATGAGAGCGGTGATCAGTGTGGCAACGGGGGATAGATTCTTAATGCAAATATTCATAATGAATTCAGCATTTCGGTTGCCTCGTGAAGACGGCTGGTATTGCTGATAAGTATGGTTTTACGCCTCTCCAACCCGAACCACAACAAAAAAATGGGTTTGGTGAGAAAATATGTCGGAACCGTAACAATTGGCGGAATTCCTTTTTGTTTGGGACTTATAGACATTGTTACCCTGAAAATCCGAATTGGTGCTGGCGAGGTTCACGGCAAAATTATTGTTTCGGCGGCTTGGGCGTTGGCGGCTTAATCGCACCCGTCTTTTCTCTGGCCAGCTTCAAAGCAGTACGCTTCCCGACGCCGCTGCCCATGGCAACTGATGTCAGGATGTCGTTAAAACTGCCTTTGATCGGCGGGATTATCTTTTGCGGCCTGCTCATGCGGGTTCTTGGGTTAAGGTTTTATAGGGCAACTGTGAACTCTTGGCGATATTGCCAAGCACGCTGGAAAACACGCTCTGCATTCCATCCGCCTTACGGTTGAAGCGGAACGCAAATTCATTAACGTAGCGTTGCAGATGCTTCCGACTCATGTAGTGATAAACGCCGTGATAGCCGCGCTTAAACAAGGCCCAGAACGATTCAATGCCGTTCGTGTGGCAAGCGCCGACAACGTATTCCTTGGCCTGATGCCGGACGCTGTTGTGAATGAATCCCATTCGGTGCAATCCACGGTAGCAGACATTTTCATCCGTATAGACGAATGAGCCTTTGGCCACATTCTGCGCGATGTTCGGAATGAGCGTTTCGCGATTCACGCGGTCGGCCACCTTGACTTGAATATCCCCGCCGCGTTGCAGGATGCCAACCAACGGAGTCTTACCAGCGCCGCCGGTCTGTCCGGCAAACTGTTTCCGGCGGCTCTTGCTCATGTTCGGAATCTTGCCGCCGATGTAGGTTTCATCCGCTTCAATCTGTCCGGTAAGCTGGCCCTTGTTTTGCAGATGCGCTTCACGGATGCGATGCGCCATGAACCACGCCGTTTTCTGACAGACGCCAATATGCTTGGCGACTTGAACTGATGACATCCCCTTGCTGGTGGTGGAAAGCAGGTAAATCGCCATGAACCATTTCCGCAACGGCAGCTTGCTCTCGCCGAACACCGTGCCAGTCTTGATTGTAAAATCCTGTTTGCAGGACGCGCAACGATACCGCTTGCCATCCTTGAACGTGTAAATTTCCGTATGTCCGCAGTGCGGGCAATACTCGCCATTGGCAAAGCGCGTGGCAGTGAAATGTTTGACGCACGCCGCCTCATCGCGGAAATAATCCGTGAACTCTGTCAGCGTCTTGAACTCAAATAATGTTTTCATTCTGGAATCAGATTACCCTAAATGGTTAGGGTTGTCAAGTGTCAGATTCGCTTTTTTAACAGAGTTTTTTAAATGTTTTTTAACAGGGGCAATAAAGATTTCCCTCACCTTTTTAGTTGCGGACATCAACGCACTCAAAGTTTGCTTATTTCTAACTGATTTTGTTTTTTCGTCAATTGACGTGATATTTTTCTCCATAAAGTTTATGAAATTTTGAGACAAGTTTTGCGCCCCCCTGTCAGGATAAATCAGCTTTATGGTTGTGTTTCCACCGCAAAACGCATTGTTGTCCTTTACTTTTTTAACGACAAAAATTGACGTTACCAGCCACGATACATTGTGAGGGCTTGAAAATTCAGACAGAAGATAATTTGCCAATGGCGATCCGATTCCGGCGGACACAAAATTCTTTTCTGCGGCGTTTACCACCCCGCTGCCACTGAAATCAAGTGTGTAAAGATATGGTTTTTTAGAACAATAAAATGCCAAAACCAAGGATGCTCCGTTGCGCGCCACATAATCTTTTTGTTCGTTATCAAGCCTGTCCTTAACCTCTCGAACCGACTCCTCTGCAACATCAATTACAACTTTGACATGGTTAATTTTCAGACTTCCTGATTTTTCTCGCATGATTTCAATTATGCGGTTAGTGATTGACGAAAGACCTGCTTGGGCAACCAAAACCTCGTCATCAGAAAAATCAACAACGCTGATTTTATCAACGTAGCTTTTTGAGCCGGTATTGGGGTCGGTTAAGAGGCTGTCGGCAGCCAGGGCAATCAAGCCGTTGCTGATTGTGCCAGTAATGATGCTCATGGATTTTCCACTTTCACATTTTGGGAATTGTGGCGTCCGTAAATGGGGCGGAACAAGCCTTTTGTTGTCGGAATCAATATTCAAAACTTACCGCCTTTCTCAACCTGTTGATTTTCCGCGCTTGACCGCTTTGATTTTCGTAGCAATCTGGTGGCAATCACATAAGAAATTGCACCAGCGGCCCCGGATAAAATATGACCACAGACGCCATTGTCGGTAACATTATTTCCGGCATTGTTGGCGGCCTCGCCGTTGCGCTCGCCGGCCATTTTTTGACCAAAGACAGGGAGAGCGAACGCGATAAAAAAGAGGCAAAAAAGGCAGCGGACTCCGCGAAGTCTTATAGGATTGACGCGTTTTTCGGGGTCGTGTCCGAGATTCACGCCCGCATAAGCATTTCCAGCAATCCTCGTGAATGGGTAGGGGTTTTTAAAACCGAAGATGGGCCGACTTTGCTTTCTGAATTTAACAAGCTCTCCCCGTATTTGGAAAAGGATGAAGCGGACAGAATAAATGGCTTTGTGAGTATTTTGGTGGATTTCGCGAAAGCGAACCCGGAAGACGTTGAACTCTTTCAGTCCACAATATGCGATTCGCTGGGATCGCTGATGAAAGCGTGAGGGGGTTTTAATTCCATTCCTAATCCGTTGATTTTCGGGCTTTTTCTGGCTTTTTCGGCCAATTTCAGGGTAACAATGTCTATAAGTCCCTTTTGTTTCCACGGCTCAAATATGTAGCGAGGCAACATAAAGCTGGAGTCTGAAAAATAGCCTTTAAAGGGGCCGGTTCCGGTATTTAAATCGAGCTGAAAGCAGTTGGGACAAATCAAGCCGAAGCAAAACCTGCACTTCTGAAACAGGCGTTCAGTTGTGATGATTTTTGAGGTCATTGACTAATACGCTTTGACACAACGGAAGCCGAAGTAGTTGTATGCGAGGTTCGAGACCGACGACCGATTCGCACACCGCAGGCTATAGGCGTAGTCGTTCCAACCGCCGCCGCGCAACACCCGCTGGCTTCCGGATGCCGGTCCGGTTGGGTTGGTGCCTCCCAAATACGGACTGCCGGCTGGATATGGCGGAGCGGCATACCAATCCCAGCACCACTCATTAATATTCCCGGCCATGTCATATAAGCCATAACCATTGGGGGCAAAATAGCCCACCGGACTCGTATAGGGTTGTGATCCAAAATCGAAGTTAGTGTTATACCCGTTCGGGCCTAAATCGAAGCTGTAACCGGTGTTTCCGTAATAATTGGCCTGACTTTCGGAAATCGTGTTGCCCCACGGAAAGCGTTGGCCGCTTAATCCGCCCCGCGCCGTATATTCCCACTCCGCTTCAGTCGGCAGCCGATAACCGTTCGCTGACCATTTTACAAAAATGGAGTCTGTATCCCCATTCATGTAAACTTGCGTGAGTCCTGCATCCGTATAATAGATGGGCGTCAATCCCGCCTGCTGGGACCGCGCGTTACACCACTTGACTACGTCGTACCAATCGACCCCTGACTCCGGATGGTTCGCTGCCACCGCCGAACCGTTATTGTCAAAACTATAGCCATGGCTCGTCGCCCAATTATAAACAATTGCCCATTGATCATAGCTCACCAGGTTCGCATCCATGTTAAACGCCGACACCGTCACGTTCGTTGGGATAGCATCGCTCTCGCCATCCAGCGTATCACCCATCGAGAAGGTCCCGGCCGGAATGGCGGCCATGCCGTTGAGCGGGTTGGGCGGACTGTAAAGTCCCGCCGCACAACGAAACCCGATCGTGTTGCCGACATACGTGGGTAGGTTGTTGATGCGTTTGGCGCAACGGACGTTCACGCCATAGGAGGTATAACCACCGCCGCGCAACACCCGTAAACTCCCGGACGCCTCGCCGGTTGGATCGCTGCCGCCGGTATAAGGCGTCCCATACCAATCCCAGCACCATTCAGCGACATTCCCAGCCATGTCATTAATGCCATATCCGTTCGACGCAAAAGAGCCCACCGGACTCGTGTACGGAAGACTGCCGGTTTTGAAGGTCGCGTTGTAGCCATTTGGCCCCAAATCGTAGCTAGAGCTGGTATTTCCGTAGTAATCGGCCTGACTTTCGGAGATGGTATTGCCCCAGGGAAACCGTTGCCCGCTTAACCCGCCCCGAGCCGCCTTCTCCCATTCCGCCTCCGTCGGCAATCGGTAACCGCTGGCCGCCCAATTTACATACGGCGTGACCTCCCCGTTCGTGTACACCTGCGTCAAACCCGCATCCGTGTAATAGACCGGGGGCAATCCCGCCAGTTGCGACCGCGCGTTGCACCACTTCACACAGTCATACCAATCCACTGTCTGCACGGGATGATTTGCGGCCTTACCCGCGCCGAAATGGACAAAACCATAACCGTTGTTTGTCGCCCAATTTAAGACGGTCAGCCACTGGCTGTAAGAAACCAGATTGGTGTCAAAATAGTATGCCGATACCGTCGCGTTTACCGTGGGTGCGGCATCGCTCTCGCCGTCCAGATTGTCGCCCATGGTGAACGGACCGGCCGGAATGAGCGCCATGCCGGCGGGCGGCTGGGAACTGATGCGGTAAAATCGGCCGGTATAATTCGTCCATTGTGGATCGTTAAAATGGATCGAGCCGTTGGCCATGACGTTGGTGGCGACGGGCGACCAGACGGGATTGGCCAGATTCGTGCAGGCTTGAATCACGACGGAGTTATTGATGGCACCGTAAATGTTAAACCCGAAGGCGTTGGTTCGCACGCCGAAGGTTGGGCGGCTGTTTTGAATCAGCGGACTGGATAGAGACCAGATTCCGGTCGGAACTACGCTAAAGGTGGAAACCCACCCGGTGGTGCCCGGCAAATAATAGACGGTTGGATATAAGGCATATAAAAATAAAGTCGAATCAGCAACGGGCGCGTTCCCCGCGAAATAAAGGCTGGTCAGGCTGGTGCAGTCAAAGAACGCATCGCTGCCAATGCCGGTCACGCCGCTTGGAATTGTGATGCTGGCAAGATTGCAGGTGACGAACGCCCATTCCCCGATGTGGGTGACACTGCCGGGGATTGTGTAGCTTCCGCCTACTCCGCCGGGATATTCGACCAGTGTGTGCTGGCTCCTGTCGAACAATACTCCATTCACACTGCTATAGTCGGGATTGTTTAAATCCACGTTGATCGCAGTCAAGCTTGAGCAATTCACAAATGCCTGTTGCCCGATGCTGGTGACACTGGCGGGTATCGTGATACTGGTCAAACCAGCACAGTAACTGAACGCACCGCTTCCAATGCTGGTTACACTGTTGGGAATCGCAAGGCCTTTCAGGCTGAAGCATCCATAGAACGCATTGTCTCCCATGCTGATGACACTGTTGGGAATCGTGACGTTGGTCAGGCCATAGCATGTGGAGAACGCTCCAGATCCGATGTTGGTGACACCGTTGGGAATCGTGACGCTGGTCAGGCTGGTCAGGTTTGCGAAAGCATTATTCCCGATGCTGGTGACGGGCAGGCCGTTAATGGTGGCGGGGATGATCGCCACGTTTGGGCCGGAATAACCGGTGATGGTGATGCTGCCGCCATTGGTGGCGGTCTGGAAATTCAGCAACACGGCTGGCCGGCCGGCGAACGGGGAAGTCCAGCCGGTGGCACCGGGCAGATAATAGAGGGTCGCGTTATTGTCGCCCTCGAACACCGTTGAATCATAAGTGCCGGGAGCGTTGCCTTGAAAAATAACGCTGCTCAGGTTGGCGCAGTAGCCGAACGCATTACTACCAAGGTTGGTGACGCTGCCTGGGATTGTGACACTGATCAGGCTAGTGCATTCAATGAACGCAGAACTCCCGATGCTGCTCACGTTGGTGCTGATAGACACGCTGTTCAGGTTGGCGCAATAACCGAACGCATAACTTCCAAGGTAGGTGACGCTGTTGGGGATTGTAACGCTGTTCAGACCGTAACAGTTATCGAACGCATAACTCCCGATGCTGCTCACGTTGGTACCGATGAACACGCTTGTAAGGTTTGTGCAGAAAGTGAACGCATCACTTCCAAGGTTGGTAACGCTGTTCGGAATCGTGACGCTGGTCAGATTTGTGCAGTAATAAAACGACCAATCCTCGATGTTGCTGACACTAGCGGGGATGGTGTAACTTCCGATTAATCCACCTGGATATTGAATGAGCGTGCTTTGTCCCTTGTCATATAACACGCCATTGAAACTGCTATAATTCAGATTGTACGGATCAACCATAATGTTGGTCAGGCTGATACAGGATGAGAGCGCAATGAGCCCAATACTGGTGACGCTGGCGGGAATCATGACGCTTGTCAGGCTCGTGCAGAAATAGAACGAATAGGCTCCGATGCTTGCAACATTGGTGCCAATGATGACGTTGGCCAAACCATAGCAGTCTGAAAACGAATCGGCCCCGATGCTGGTGACGCTATTGGGGATCATGACGCTCGTCAGGTTGGTGCATCCCGCGAACGCATAGTCCCCGATATTGGTGACGCTGTTGGGAATCATGACGCTTGTCAGACTAGTGCAGTCAAAGAACGAATCGGCCCCGATGCTGGTGACGCTGTTGGGAATCGTGACGCTCGTCAGACTGGTGCATTTAAAGAACGCATCTTCCCCAATGCTGACGATTGATAGGCCGTTGGTCATGCTGGGAATCGTTACCGCCCCACCAGATCCGGTGTAGCCGCTGATGTTGAGGGAGCCATCGCTGTTGGTCGTGAAATTGAACTGGGCCTGCGCAACGGCGGGCAGCAGGAGGATTGCCCCCAAGAAAAACAGTTGAAGCAGATTACGATTTACTTTCATAAAATATTCCAGTTCCGTTAGCCTCGTGAAGACGGCAGATGTTTAGATTCGCCATGGTTCTACGCCTCTCCAACCTGAACTACAACAAAAAAATATGTTTGATGAGGAAATGTGTCGGAACCGCAACAATTGGCGGTATCCACTCTAGATTCCCCGGCCCAAATATGAAGTGATCAGACAAAATAGTGCAAACCCTCCACCCAGTACACACTTCAAACTGGACAAGCCTGTAGCTGTTTGACCTCTCTTCAGAATTGATAACTTCCTTACAAAATCATTTCGCATATCTGTAATGGTTTCATAAAGGTTTAAAGCGGCCAGTGGATAAACCCCGGTAATGACTTTACGGAGACCCAGGCGGAGTTGCCAGATTGCTAGTGCTGCCGCGAAGTTCCGTGGCATTCTGAAATGCTTCGTGCGTTTTGATGCTCAAATCGTCAAATAGTCTTTGCATCAAGATGGATTGGTGCTTTTTTCCTGTGAACACATTGCCTTCAGTTTCCGTGGCATCGGCAGTAATTGTCTTCAGCCATATTGTATTCTTACTGACTCGATCCAAGGCTGTCCATTCGACAACCAGTGTGAAATTGATTTTGGACCAAGCCATCACACCCAAGCTTTGATCCGCCTTAACTGGACGTGGAATAAGAACTATGTCGGCAGACAAATTTGTAAGGGCTTCTTCAGTGGATGGCGCTTCGTCAACTTGCTGAAAAGAGGCTTTGGCCACCTGTCGCGCATAATTCTGCAATGGCGGCCCAAAAGCATATACCCAAGTGTCACCCTCCAGATTATAGTGATGTTTATAGCCTGAAAGTTCCTTGTTCAGCACCAAGACGGCATGCAGTGGCAGCTTATTGCCGCCAGTCATGGCGGTTGGTCGGACTGATATGGGCACCATGTGCGTGCAACCCGTTAGCAACGCCAACAAGCAGACGCAAAGGAGCGTCCTGAATATTGAGTTCTTATGTTTCATAATCATAGTTTTTGTGTTCAAATGTGCTTGTATTAAGACAATGGAATTATCGTTGAAACGGACTCATGGCATTTGGTTTCCAGCAGGCTGATTTTCATCTTCGCTCCGCGCGACCACACGGCATTCTTCGGAACAGGGCTGTAATAAAT
>Ga0302277_1002859_pt1 | contig 12046 bp, 15 predicted proteins | sample III_Bog_N3_1_FD_198759 | JGI IMG/M metagenome (GOLD analysis project Ga0302277, IMG submission 198759) | Peat permafrost microbial communities from Stordalen Mire near Abisko, Sweden - III_Bog_N3_1 | ecosystem: Environmental > Terrestrial > Soil > Wetlands > Peat | place: Sweden: Abisko... | reverse complement strand
AAGCGTGAGCATGGTGCCGGGTTTGGGGTCGGCCACCGCCTTGCGGGCAGCCCGCATCCCCGCCTGAATGGAATCGGACAAGGGAGTCGCGTCGTTGATCTTTAAAAGCTCATGAAGAAAAGCCGCGGCGATATTGCCGGCGTTGCCGGTGGCTGTCCTGAGGATCTGTCGGGAAACGCCAACGGGGTGTTCGTGAATTTGCTGCAGAGCGGCGAGACTGATCTTCAGATTGCGCCCGGTATCGGCATCAGGCACGGGGAAGATATTGATTTGATCCAATACGTCCGACCAAGCCGCCATACGCTCGTATCCGAGGATGAAAGCGCTGCGGTAGGCCCGGTCCATCATCAAATGCATTGTAAGGCCTGCCTGATTTCCCCAGGAATGCCGAATTCCATCTCCATCGACGGATAACGAACTGCCAATTGCTCACTGTAGCCACGGGTGCAGAGAATGCCACTGTCCGTCTTGCGAATTTCAAACTCCATCCCAATCTTGTATTCCGCTTCTGTAATTGTAGCTCTGCAAATAAATTCTTCAAAAACTCTCAGAGGATAAATATGTTTAAGTGAAGTGCGCGTAACCGGGAATGAGAATTTCTTTTCAATCATATAGGCGTACAGATCGATTCCACGTGAGGCAAACAATTCAAATCGAGCTATATCAAAATACTTAACATAGTTTCCGTGCCAAACTATCTGCAACGCATCCACTTCGTGGAAGGCAACTTTCAAATTGATCTCAAAACTAGCGAACATCTAAATATATTCCGTTCATCCTGGAGACTACCAGTTACTGGTGAAGAAGTTGAAGAGAATCTTTTCTTTGTATGCTACTCGCCGCTCCCAAGGTAAGCTAAAGATAAGATTTATGTCCACATCGAGGCAAGCAAATAATTTTTACTTGACAATGAATGGCGTGTAAACTAATTTATCAATAATAACAGTATTTATAAAAAAGTGGTAAAAATTAAACACTTGCACTTCGTTTGGACGCTTGTTGAGGCTGTTGTCGGCCGTGCTTTTGCTATTTGCTTCAACAAATGGGTGAGCCCCGTCCTGGCTGGCACCCTGAGATGCAAGGGTCATGTCTGTGTCAGTGACTAATTACTTCAACCTCTAAGCAGTAATCTGGACGCTTGGTCAATATTGATAGATTTGAAGTGGTCGACTGACGGGACTCTCACTCATGTTAATTCCATCCGATTCACAGGGAAAACGTGACATTGTTTGACACAGTCATAAAATCCTGGAGACAGGGCGAGGATGGAAGTCTCTCGGCTGAAGTGCGTACGCCCAAGGAATCTGCATGGTTTGACGGCCATTTTCCTGGCTACCCGGTTCTTCCGGGGATAGCCCAACTGGGCATGGTCTACGAGGTCGTTCGGCGATCTTTAAACTGCCCCGTGCGAGTTGCCGAAGTTTATAATATTCGTTTCAAACAAATGATCGTCCCTGACGACTGTCTGATGTTCAATGCGGAGTTGCGCCCGGGGAGTGGTCGGTATGCCTTTCGTATCACACGTAACGATGAAGTTGTCTGCACTGGCTCAATGACCTTTGCGAACATCCAACGTTCGACTTCGTTAAAGACAGAAGGCTAAAGATAAAGAGAGAAGCTGGACCCTGATGAGATCTAGGGACCAGAGGTCTTTCTATTATCTGTCATTATCAAAAGTGAGATACCACTTACACTAATAAATATTTTAACGAAATCTAATCTTGAAGGAGAAAACATACACATGTCGGATGAAGTAGATCTGAACAAAATGATCCTCAATGTTGCGTCAATCATGATCGATGCGTTAAAGCTCGAAGATGTGACTCCGGAGACCTTCGATCCTGACATCGACCTTGTGGACGAATTGGGAATAGATAGCATGGATTTGGCTACATTGGCCCTGCTTTTGAGGGATCATTATTCTGTGCGCATCGATGAAGATGACTATCCCAAGTTGGCCACTCTACGCCTGATTGCTCAGTACATGCAAGACAGGATGTCAACAAAGGTCGGATTGTAGGGACGACAACACTTTCATTGTGTTGACATTTTGACTGTGGAGTTTAAAAAACTTTTTTGTTTTGGGAGTAAATACTTGATCGTCAAACATTCGACTTCACCTATTAGAGGTCAAAATACAAAAGCTAAGGAGTGGAAGTTCTCAGAACTAACGGCCGATCAGGTTGTGCATGAGCGATGGGAGCGAGTGCGCAGTTATTTCTTCTTGCGTGAATCCACTTACGACATGACACATCGTTGCAACATCCGTTGCGAGGGGTGTTACTACTTCGAAGGGGATAAACAGCATGCTACAGAGATTATCGACCCAGAATCTTGGCGCGGTCTGATGCAGGCCGAGCAGAAGCGTGGAATCACCTATGTGGTGCTGGCAGGCGCCGAGCCCTCGCTAGTACCCGAGCTGCTGGCTGTATGCTTTGATGGTACGCGCTCACGCCCCCTGGACAATTCGCATGAAATGCTCATTTATTCCTGATGGATCACTCCATGGCACACGCTAAGCTCATCTCTGATGATGTGGTCATGAACACTCCATGGCCCATGCTGGGTTATGTCCATGACTTGACCATCGAGAACCGCAAGCTCAGGGTCGAGCTTGAAACGCTCATGGCCAAGCTCAACCAGAACTCCACCAATTCCAATAAGCCACCATCATCTGACAGCCCTTTCAAACCGAGACCGAAAAAGTCCGAAAAAACCAAAGAGCGTAAGCGTCGCAAGGGTGCCCGTCAGCAATGCCTTCGGCCCACTACGATCACTGAGTTGCATCCTGGGCCGTGCGCGTGCGGCTGCACCAGCCTAGTCGACACCGAACCCTACTACATCCATCAACACATCGAGATCCCTGAGCCTAGGCCGGAGGTGGAGCACATCATCCTTTACCGAGGACGCTGCTCCGGGTGCGGCAAGATGGTCAAGGCGTTGATCCCGCCAGAGAAGCGAACCGGCTTCGGTCCCCGGCTTTCCGCTATGATCGCCGAAATTTGTGGCGTCCATGGTGACAGCCGCCGCGCCGTTGAGGACTTCCTCTTTTCCGTCTTCGGCCTGCCCATCAGCCAGGGCGGCATCCAGAAGGTCATTGACCGTGTCTCCCAAGCGATCAAGCCTCATTACGAAGGAATTGCCGAGGTCGTCAGGAGCGCGCCCGTGGGGCATGTCGATGAAACCTCATGGCGTCGCAAAGCCAAACTGGTCTGGCTTTGGGTCATGGCCAGTTCCCACGCCGCTTTGTTTCTGATCCACCCCAGGCGCTCCAAATCCGCGTTCGAAGCTCTGGTTCGGGATTGGTCCGGCATCCTGGTCGCCGACGGCTACGGAGTGTATCGCCAATGGATTGGTCAGCGGCAGGCCTGCCTGGCGCATCTGATACGGGAGGCAGAGGGTCTGGCCGAGCGCAAGGATGTGACCCTGGCCAAATGTGGAACCTGGGCGAGAGATGAACTTAGGCGGCTGTGCCATATGTCCAAAGCCCCGCCCACTGTGGGCGAGTGGCGGACGTTCATCTTGCGATTTAAGCGCTTGATCTCGATCTATGGCCACCGCAAGGACGACGCGGGGCGGTTGGTCCGTCGTCTGGAGTTTGAGATGGAGCATTTGTGGCTGTTCCTGCAGGAACCTGGCGTTGCACCAACGAACAACCACGCGGAACGGATGCTGCGCTTTGCGGTGCTCTGGCGCAAAAGAAGTCTCGGCACGGCCAGCGAACGAGGTGACAACTGGGCCGAACGTATCCTGAGCCTGCGGCAGACATGCAGAATCAACGGCAGGCGAACCTTCCCGGTGCTGGTCGATGCTATGGTGGCCGCGTTTCAATCGAAGACTCCGGACCTTTGTTGGATTCGGGAAATGATTACCCCGTGAGCGCGTACCCTTGCCTGAACGCATCCTACTCGCTCTTTATAGCCCGGGACCGCCAACTTGTTGCGAAGCCCAAGAATTCTCAGTCGTCAAAAATAATAAGGACGGCAGAACTCATTCGAAGGGTACCATCCTCAACTGGCCCCAAACAGAAACACAAGCCCTCTAGGGATATGTGACCCATGTGGCATGCTCAAAGGAATAGGATACCAATAAAGCGAGACAGGAAAGAATTGTATTTATTTTATACAATCGTAAAAAATAATGTATCAGCAAAATAAAGTAGTAAAAATTTTTATATATCAACTGGTAAAAACATAATTTCCAAGTAAAGATTTACAAAACAACGCCTTGATGATGTTGTCAGCAAATTAGCGACGTATAATTAAAATTAAAAAAATTTAAAAATAGTAATTATTTAATTTAATTTTATAAAATTAAAAAGTAAAATCATCAGAATAATACACTATGCTCAAGCGCACATGGATGAAAATAAAAAAAATACTTCAATAAATATTATCTGCCTTATTAAAAATATTAAAATCATAATTTTCTGGTTTTGTCAAAATTTTCAATGATGATGGTCCCAAAATGTCATCTGAGGTTGGCCTGCCCCCAGTTTATGTGCCAACCCCAATGTTAGTCACTGAAGCCTAACGGGCTGGGCCTGAACCAAGGGCCATCCTCCCCCCGGGGGGAGGATGGCCGCCGGACCAGAAGGCGTTCCAGATGCTGTCGATTTGATTTTTGATCTCGCCAGTGAGCATGAAAATCCTTTTTGGGGTAAGGCTGAGAGATTAGCTGGAAGGCTTCGCCACGAACACGTTGTTAATTTGCCACTCGGGTAGAACTAACCGGCAGCCTGTTTTAGGGATCATGGCTTGGCGCGCAGTAAAAAAACGCCAATCGGGAAACACGATATTCTGCATGCCGAAAAATGAAAAGGGGAGATGGGTAGGATCAGGAAAATTGACCCAGAGAGGGGATAATTAGCGGGGATTTTTGGGATCGTCGAACAGATGTAGGGAATTAATCTAAGTTAATTATCGTGTTAAAAACACTTTTAGCAGCTTGCATCAATTTTTTGTCCTTGCTGTAATATGCGGCAATTGCGACTCCACAAAGAGATGCCTTGGCTAAAGCATAATATGGATTTTTCGCTGAAGAAATTTTTGACCCTATTTTCCTTAGAGAATTTTTGAGCTTAGTTTCATCAATTTTGTTTTCGTCAATATTTGCCAAGACACGAACATCTATCATTACCATTTTCATAGCATGCTCCATTTTAAAACTTTTAAAATTGTAAACTATTTCTCAGTCCTGGTATTACTTAGTCAATTGGTTCGTAATAATTATCAAAGTATACTCCCTCTAGAGGCTCCTGATTATTCACATTAAATTCAAATACTCCTTGGCTACCACTTGAACAATACCATCAAGCTTGTTGCCGCTTTACAATAAACTCATTTCGTGAACCCGTTGAAAAACTTTCAATGTCTATTCGGAAATAACCGATTGGTATGCGTCCGGCCAGGGAAAACTGCGTCGTTTGGCGCACTTTACACATCAAAATATGTCTGATACTATATTGAATAATCGAGCAAAAACATGTGAGCACCAAAATGTTCCCCAAATACTTCCCTCCCACGTTTACCGGCAACCATTTCGAGGTCGGCTACCAACATGCCGAATGGTGGTTAAACTACCTAGCCCGGCCAGGGTGCGAGGATTACGACCGCTATTGCCGATCTTCCCTCCGGCGCAGTTGGCAACCACGCTTCGCCCCTCTTCTCGAAAACACCGAAGCGTTTGCACCTGAAGTGGCCAGCGAAATTCACGGCATGTGCGACGCCCTTGTGGCGAATGGTGTCAAGACTGACTACTTGAACGTTTTCGCAGTCTGCCTTGGGGAAACCGGGTACAAGGGGTCGCAGTGCACGGCGTTTGTGACCAGGGCCGAAAATTCGCTCATTCTGTCGCACAATGAGGAGGAGGACGGGATTTGCCCCCTGTGCATCGCCAGCGTGAATATTCACGATGCGGGCAAGGTGAAGTCGTTTGTGGCCGCGAGCTACCCGTTCCAGTTGCCCGGCTCGGCGTTTGGCGGTGTAAACCGGCACTTGGCCTTCCAAGGCAATTCCATCGGTTACTCGAAATACATCAAGCAAATTGAGTCGAGCTGGGGGGAAAGGATTCCGAAGACTGTGTTTTCGAGAAAATTCTTGGAAGCAAGTTCGTTGAAAGAAGTTCTGCTGATGTGTTCGGAATTTCTTTTCAGCTTGCCAAGTCATAGTTTCTTTATCGATGACAGTGAGCTCTATAGTCTTGAGATTAGACCTTTGGCACGATATAAATTGTATCCCCTGCATCAAGTCAGCTTAAATAAAATATCTACATCGCATTGCCATGTGAATCACTTTATTAAGATAAACTCGATTGATCTTAATTGGACATGGAAGAATAAAAGAGACATCAAGGAAGGAGTTGAAAGACTCTTTTGTATTCAAGATAAAGTAAATTCAATTGGTCAATTTACTTCAAAAAAATGTATGAGTACGATGAAAAAGTTCGCAGCTGATGAGCGGTATTCTTGGAAGACATCGGCTTCATTTGTTGTGACTTCAAATGTCAATGGTTTGCAGCTTGTGACAAATAATTACTTCAACAGGGATAAGTACACTTTAACGCCATAAGTTTTCGATATTTAATCAGCGTAAAATAGTCATGTTTCATCTCCCAAAATCGGGTTGAGCGGTATTAACATGCGACAAGTCGGCATACTTTCAGTGGGCGGTGTGAGCGAGTCAAGTTGGACTCCGGTCCAGATGGCTGAATTTTAGTTCAGGATCGATTGTTCCCCCTCCCCCGGACGTATGTTATAGTCACAATCTCCTCCTTGAACAATTAGGCGGTCATTTTTACCAGCAGTAGTAGGGAGAAAACTCAAGTTAAGTTGGTTTATTAAATTAATCTAGTCGTATAAAAATATATGATTCTAGCTTGTTAGACTTGTGACGATTCGAAAAAGTTGTTGCTTTTCCGCTGCTGAAGAGGATTTTATAAAATCTATTAGCCTGTTTTCGATTTCTTCAGGACTTGGCATGGCTTTGTTCAAAAGGAAAAGCTCTGACAAAGTGATACCCAAAGCTTCGGCCAAGTGGCTGAGGCTATCAAGGGTAGGATTCCCCCGCCCCCTTTCGATTTCGCCTAAGTGCTTCAAAGATAAACCGGCTTGTTCGGCTAGTTGAAGCTGAGTCAATTTTTTGCGTTTTCTCAGCGCAATCAGCTTCTTTCCAAGCAATTCAGATATATTCTCCATTTCATTCCCCTGACTCAAGGATACGATCTCTATGACCAGGGGCGAACCAGATAAAACTCCTATTTCTGTTGACAATAGGTATTTTATCGGTTATAAATAATTGAAAAGTAATTTTTTGAGATTAAAGGAGTCATTAGTATTGCACAAAATAATCTGACATTTCCGAGTATTAACTCCTTCGTAAGGGTCAGAAGTGAGTTGGCGTGAAGATTCTGAGGGGATGCTCCTTTGATAACTTTCGCTTATCGCGAACCAATTAAAGGCACTCTTGGAATCTGAAGCGGTCTTGTTAACATATTAAAATTGAAAGTAAATTTTACTTAAGATTGTCTCGTCTTGTGTTTTCGGAGTGGACATTGAGATAAATTGTTTCCCGTAACTCACCCTTACGCCTTTCGGTCTCTGGTCGTCTGAGCATTGCGCGACTTTTTCAAGCAAATCCTTGAGAAATAACTAGTCAAAATCGCTTATAACTCTGGAGGACAGCATGAACGGCGACCAAATGATTAACGCCCCGGTGAGCAGCAACAACGACGTGGCGGGTATCGAATCGGGAAAGAAGTGGAACACCACAACTGTAACTTACGACGACGACTCGCTTGGCTCCAAGTATGCAGCTCAAGTTGACGGTCTTATCAGCTACGCGGGTACTGTTTCGGACCTAAAGTTCGTGAAGGTTGACAACTCGGCAACAGCGGATATCAACATTCAGTTCGTCCAGGGAATAACCGGGGGTAACACGGTTTACAATAACGACGACACCCAAGTTACCATACAGTTTCAACCCCTCACAAATGCGGGTTTTGACATCGGGGACGCTACCAACGGCAATGCAGACAATCTGCTTCACGAACTCGGCCACGCCGTCGGCTTGAAGCACCCGTTCGATGGAAGTGGGGCATTGGGGGGCAACAAGATTACGCTACCGTCAAACTTGGATAATACGGACTACACGCTCATGTCCTACACCCATTCATCAGACAAAAGCATTTCCGATGGGCTGTACTCGCCCGGTGACATATCGGCGTTACAGGATCTGTACGGAGCGCCTGCTCCGCAACAAACCGTTCAGCAGACTTCGACGGTTACTCCGGTAGCACAGGTAAACCCATTTCTGGCAATGTGGGCTGCAATGTTTCCGACAATTGCGGGGTCATCACCATTAAGTGCCAGCCCCGTTGGATTAACAAGCTTGCTTGCCAACAACCAGAACAATGGAATGTTCGCCTCTAATGGCTAGGAAACATTAGCGACAAGTGGGTTGCTATGGTGAGCTATTGGTTTAATGTAAAGAATTTTAGCTAAAGTAGACTTCGGTGGTTTAAATCATTCTGGTTGATTAATAATTATACTATAGGGGACTAGGATAACATCCGGTCCCCTTTTTTAGGGAAAATAAATGAAATATTCTTCTTTGGATTTCGATGAGGACAGTCATTCTGCGGCTTCTTTGTCCCATCTCCCATTTTTAGATCATTTAGATGAAAAGCAACTACAAATAGTATTAGACAATGCCAATATTCAAAAATTTGCCCCTGGTGAACGTATAATAAGAGAAGGCGACTCCGATAAGTTCATATATTTTCTAATTTCTGGTCATGTCCGCATAGAAAAAGAAAATACAAAAATTAACGATTTAAGACGTACAGGAGACCTATTTGGGGAAATGTGTCTTGTCGATGGAAATCCAAGAAGTGCTAATGTCGTTGCTCAAAAAGAGACTACTTGTTTAAGTGTTAATGGTGAATGCTTTTATTCTGGAGATGAAGAATCTCGGTTACTATATGAAAATATTTTATACAGAGTGTTTTCTGGCGTATTGGTTGAGAGACTTAGGAAGGCAAACGGCGAAATATTATATCTCCGCAAAGAGCTAGATCAATCCAGAAGCAATAGCCGCGTTGTTACACGCTGATCGGCCATTGTTGGGGAATGATCGACTTGACACCGTTCGGAAGGGACTTCAACCGTGGTGACTCCCCATCGGAAACGAACCATCGGAACTCCGAGCCATCGGCCTGATCGAATGGCCAGATCCCGTGACGATGGTGACGATGAAACGATGGCTTTTTCGAGTTTTTGAAACTGGCAGATTGCGGTGAAGCCTACGTTGACGGCGATAGAGGCCGTCGCGGCCCGTTTTGAACCGGTAGACATGATTGGCACCATCGGTGCGGCGCAAGCTGGGGTCTGGCCAATTCGCGCCACGGCAATCAGCTGTCCGGGGCCGAAATGAAGCGAGTCGGCCAAGTTATACCCCCCAGGCAATGAAGCCGTATTTCGCTTCAGGACCGGCTTTCCCCTTCCGGTGTGACACATTGGCCGCAAATTCCAGTTCGGACGCCCCTACGGCCAATTGTGCGCTTCGGTGGTGGTCGGGTGCCCATCCCAAGTCAGGGTGGTGGTAGTTGGCAGCGTGGCGGTGGTGCAGTCATGGCCGCAGGGCCTGGCAGTGAGCCAAACCCTGCGTTTTATGCGCCATGACTCATCGATGATCGGCCGCGTACACATACAGCATGAATTCAATCGTATTCCGGGAAGCTTAAACCAATACAAAAAACAAACAATTTACTTTTGATCGTGTAAATAATCTTGACATTGGATTCAATAATCCACTAATATATCCGTAGCATCAATAAACAGACAGTATGCTATGCGTAATAACGTCAAAGTTAACATATTTGCCGTTATGAGTCAGCGTAACACTATTTCATCGATTTCACAGCTAAAATGATCCTGAAGGTTAGATCACTATTGTGAAAGTGCAAGCAGTAGTTGCTCTGAATTTTCTTATATTGCATTTTCAAACTTGTAATCTTCTGCCGCTTCGACGATTCGCTTAAATCATCAGAATCATAAACACGCTTGGCGTCGGTGCGTATATCGGTAAGTATCATATTGCGGACGACTTCCATCTGGTCACTAGTCAAAACCACTACCATATCCTTTTGCACAGATATATTTTTCCGACAAACTGTGCCCCAGGTCTTGGCATGACCAAAATGTTTAATTAAGTGTTTTTTGTCTTCCCTCTTCGATTGTTTGGTCACATAGCCAATATGGCAACCAGGGCGATTGCCATGATCATAACGTTTGACATCGACGGCGTTGTCTTCGAAGAAATCACAAATTTCGAACCAATTCCTCCGAAACCACCTCGTCATTTCGGCGATCGTTAAGTCTTCGCCCGTGCTGACGAGCATATGGCAGTGGAGCTTGCTGTCCCGCTTGCTTGACCCGTACTCGAACACCCACACATAGAAGCCATCATCGAATGTATAGCGAAAACGCCTCTCCAGCTTGTCCATGAAGGCCTTGGCCTCTCCGCTTGATTGCTCATTTAGATTGATGAACTCCTTCCGCAAAGGGAAGTTCAGGGTCACAAAAAACTCAATGCCTGAGTTGATCGATGTTAAAAACTTGAGCAACGAAGCGTTTTGCCGCTTGGCCCTTTTAAAAAGAGAATCGTCCGAGTTTGAAATCACCTTTCGCCCCCGTGATTTTGGTTGAGTTCTTTTTATTACGGCAGACCAGCCACAATTACGGTTATTAATTCGAAGTTTGTACAACATAAGTCTCTCCATTAAGTAATATTGATTGACATTTGGAGTGTCGGTGTGACGGTGTGACGGTTGGTATTTTCATTAATTAACGTCAGCAATATATAAATCGAATATATTACAATTTATGTAGGATACTCGTACTTATACTATACAGCTATCGTTAATTGTCCATCACCCAATAACATGCCGACACTCCGATCATAAATATTACACTCTACTAACTTTTGTCTGCTATTGGAGTGATTTTTATTGTCCTAAAAGAGTTTGTTTTGCCTGGTTCAACATAATATCCCATTCGCATCAGAGCTTCACTTGCGCGATTAATTCGTCTGGTCAACTGATTAGTAGCAGTTGGAATTTTAACATTAAATGGATTCCCATTTTTTCTTACTTCTCGAATGATTTCTTCTAGAAGTTTGGCCTTGGGTCCTTCCCACGACTTGCCAACGCCAACCACCTTCTCGATGATGAATTCAATTATTGGGTCTGCCTCAATCGAAGCACCAAGTGCCTCACCTTGATTTTGTCTAATCTCGTCCAAGATTGCTTTCATCTTCCAGCCAAAGGCTTTCCCCGTTGCTACCGACCATTCTTCGAACCATGAGGTAGTCCCCAGTTTGCTAAGCTTGGGGTCGCCCAAGGTTTTGAGCCCGACCGAAACCGCCGCGTACAAGGCACCCAGTATGGTTGGACGAGACTTTTCGAATTTTTTCAGCTTTTTTCGGAAAGTTGAATGGTCAGGTTTGGAGATCCTGGGTAAGTGAACGACGACAGACCGACGGATGAGGTCGTTTCGCGTGGCAAGCTCATCAATCCCGTCGATGACAACCGGCCGGCGAAACTTGTATGCGACCATCTCGGTATCGCTGCCCGGCTTGTTGAAGCTTATCGAGCCCCCCGTCGATATCCGGCACAGCGTGTTGGAGATCGCCGGGGTAATCATCTCTACGTTGTCAAACGATAAGACCCATTTGTTCAGCGCCATTTTCATCAAGGTCTTGCTTTGAGTGGGCAAATCCTCAAGCGCGGCTGAAGAGGGATCCAGCAAGTCCATCAGACACCTATTGATGAGACTTTTTTTGGATTGAGGCGGTCCTTGAAGGATGAGAATTTGATGGGAGATCCCTGGGTACAGTGTGCTAAGCGCCCAAAGGGTTATTAGATGCTCCTGCAAAAACCCTATGGAATTCACAACTGTAGCGTGCTATGACTCTTGACAAATCCTTGATTATTTGCCACTTCTCCTTGGTCTAAAAGGAGATTGTTGATGATAAAATGCAAGAATCGA
>Ga0302277_1002850_pt1 | contig 12065 bp, 10 predicted proteins | sample III_Bog_N3_1_FD_198759 | JGI IMG/M metagenome (GOLD analysis project Ga0302277, IMG submission 198759) | Peat permafrost microbial communities from Stordalen Mire near Abisko, Sweden - III_Bog_N3_1 | ecosystem: Environmental > Terrestrial > Soil > Wetlands > Peat | place: Sweden: Abisko... | reverse complement strand
TCCCGGGTATACGTTTAAGCCAATTTCTGTAAGCGGGGAGCGATAGTTAGGATCCCAATTAGCTCCTTTCAATATTTTTTTAATCTGAAAATATCCTGTTGTGCCATCTTTTGTGAGTTGAGCACCCAATAAACCCATTTGAATTCTTTTCACTTCAGGTTCATCGCCGCCACCTACATAGGTATGTCCGCTGCTTAACTCGCCAATCATTTGGCTTATCAGAAAAGATAAATCTTGGCGGATATTAACATACTTTACAAGCGGTTCATATTTATCATGCATTGCTTTCCAATCGGCTCCATTCATTGTGGGCGAGAAAAAGAAATCGCGCATCTGCCTCCAACTTTCATCATACATTTGCTGCCACTCCTGGTGATGGTCAACCATCACTTTCATGTTGGAAAGGTCAACATTTTTTTGCACGTAGATGGGTGTGGTTGTTATATCAATTACAGCATAGGTTTTACCTTTTACTACCATCATCTTTTTACCATCAGATGAAACCTGGAAATCATCAAACTGTCCGAGTACGGTTTCTTTTTTCTCTTTTAAAGAAAAATAAATGATGGATGCTGCCTTATCAAAGTGTGAACGTTTTAAATAATATACATCATTGCCATTAGCAAAAAGAGTGCCGTAATTAGAAGCATCTATAGGCAAAGCAATAAGACGGTCTGCAAGGCCATCAAGGTCAATCCTTACGTCATTGCCCGATTTTGAAGGGGCAGAAACCGGCTTCACGATTTTAGCAAGGGCTTTGGCGCCAGGAGAGCCTGTATCTGTTTTCAAATTCACTTCATCATCTTTGGGGGCAAAAGGAGATGCAGTTTCTTTAGCTAAGGTAATAAGGTACACCTTGGCCATATCAATATACCCTGCATTAAAATCGGCATCGCTAAACGTTGGGTTGTAATCGCGGTTTGACACAAAAAGCAAATATTTTCCATCTCTGCTGAAGGTAGGATTGAAAGATGCATACCAGCCGTCGGTTGCTTGAGTTTTACTTTTTGTATCTATATTATAAAGAATAATTTTTTGTTCGCTGTAAAATTCAGGATGGGTATATGCTATCCATTTGCTGTCGGGGCTCCAGTTATAATCAAAAAATTCACCCAGGTTGGAGGTATCCACTATTGTTTGCTTTTTTGAGTCCACGTCTAAATAAACCAGGCGTAATTTCCGGTCGCTCCAAAGTATCTTTTTGCTATCCGGTGACCATTTCAAATCAAACTTATAATTATCGCCGTTATCTGTTAAACGTATAGGAGTTCCTCCATTCTGCGCCACTTTATAAATTTCATCTTCTCCGCTTGCATCACTTATGTAAGCAATCCATCTCCCATCAGGGCTCCAGTGTGCACTGCGTTCATGAATATTGGATGTTTTATCCAAATCGCGTGTAACACCGGTAGTAGCCGGCAGTGTCCATATGTCTCCCCTGCCCACAATAGCAAGTCGGCTTCCATCGGGAGCAAGGTCATATGATTCAATATATTTAGAGGCATCAACCAATTCGGAGCGGCTATATACACCATCATCAAATATCTGCACATGAATTTGGGTTACCTGTTCCGTTGCCAAATCCATCTTCCATAAATACCCGGCGCGTTCCCAAACAATAGCATTATTACCAAGCGAAGGGAAAAGGACATCATAGTCATTATAGTTGGTAACCTTACGTGTTTGTTTAGTAGTGACATCATAACAGAATAAATTCATAGTATGGTCCCTGTCCGACAAAAAGTAAATTTTGTTGCCGCTCCACATGGGCTCAATATCCTGTATGGTGTCGTTGGTAATGGCTGTTGTTTTTTTAGAGTCGAAATCATAAATCCATATATCATCTGCCATTCCGGCGTGATAATATTTCCGGGCACGGAACTGGCGGAATATGCGGTTAAATGCCAACTGTTTGCCGTCGGGGCTGAATGAACAAAAACCACCTGTAGGCAATGGCAGCTGTTCCGACAAGCCTCCATTTGTATCTGCAACATACAACTGGCCTATAAATGGATTGAATGATTGGCAGCGGGAACGGTACACAATATGTTCATTATCTTTCCATGTCATTACTATGTTGTTTGGCCCCATACGGTCGCTAACATCATCTCTTCCAAGTGTAGCGGTATATGTAACTCGTTTTGGCACCCCTCCCTCTGAGGGCATAATATATACTTCCGTATTTCCATCATATTGACCTGTAAAAGCAATATTTTTTCCATCGGGTGAAAACCGTGCAAACATTTCATACCCCGAACTACTGGTAAGTTTTCGCGCCACACCGCCATTGGCATCAACCGTGTAAAGATTACCGGCGTATGAAAACACTACTTGGTTATTGTGAATGGCAGGAAATCGCATTAGTCGTGCTTCATTATCCTGGGCAAACAATTGCAACGACAGGCAAACGGTACTCAACGTAAGGAATAGATTTTTCATAAATAGGATTTATAAGGGAGTAAATGTAAGAAAATAGCTGTGGTTGAATAATAAGTACAGTAAAAATTCCCCTTTTCTGCATATAGTATGCAAAATGGGATAAGGTTTAGAATATTTTTGGGGGTGGTGCCAGCTGGAGTTGAACCAGCGACGCAAGGATTTTCAGTCCTTCGCTCTACCAACTGAGCTATGGCACCTTTTTATAATTGGGGGCGCAAAAATAACAAAAAACCAATTTGATAATTAGATAATTTAGATATTTGATACTCCTTGGGCGTATAATCCTTTAAATAAGCAAATACACACTGTTAACGAATCATAAATTTGTTTTCCTTAGCTTTGACATAATTTTGAAAAATGAATCTTGCAATTGACATAGGTAACTCAAGGGTTAAAACGGGCTTATTTGTTAAGGGTAAATTGGTGAAAAGCAATATTTATAATTCCTTCAGCCTGAAAGACCTGGAATCTGTTTTTAAGGAGAATCCTGCAATAGATAATACTATATTATGTAGCGTTAAAAGCTACTCGCCGTCAATAAAAAATTTCCTTTCTTCACGCTCCCGTTTTATTGAACTTAGCTACAAAACCCCTGTGCCTGTAAAGGTTGCCTATAAAACTCCCCAAACCCTTGGTATGGACCGCCTTGCGGCTATTTGTGGTGCCTATTCCATTAGCAAGGGAAACATCTTGGTGGTTAATGCAGGCACTTGTATAACATTCGACTTTATGGATAGTAAAAGAATATATAAAGGAGGAAGCATATCTCCCGGTTTAGATATGCGATACCAAGCGTTACATACTTTTACAGGAAAGCTTCCGTTAATACTTCCTGATATGAAATTTAATAAATTAATTGGCACTGATACCGCGGAGGCAATCAAGTCAGGTGTTCAATTGGGGATTGTTAATGAAGTGGATGGTATTATTGGGGAATATCAATCAAAATACAACGATTTGACAATAATACTCACCGGAGGCTCCATGTCCTGGTTGTTAAAAAGTCTTAAAAGCAAAATAAAAGCCGAGCCTTTCTTGGTGCTTACAGGACTTAATGTAATTTTGTCACTTTTTCTTAACCAAGGCAACCTTGCATCAGCTAACAGATTTTAGTAAAAAATGAACAAAGCTTTTTATTCGTTCCCGGCTTTAATATTCGTATTGTCTTTATTCAATATAGGTATTGTATCTGCACAAATAAGTGATATATCTCCTTATTCCAGGTATGGAATTGGCGATTTGCAGGATGTGAATAGTGTGACCAATTTTTCCATGGGAGGAACAGGAATAGCTTACCACAATGATGCAAGCACTCCTTTTTTTATTAACCTGAAGAATCCGGCATCCTACGCCTTTGGTTTTATACCTGTAGAAGACAGTTCCGGTACAGTTGGCCGAAAAATGGTTGCTTTTGAGGCAGGACTGCAGAACAACAGTATGAACCTTTCATCAACCGGCGGCCAAACCGCCAGCAGTAATAATGCCTATTTAGCTTATGCTGTGCTTAATATACCTGTAAGCAAACATTTTGGTCTTGCATTGGGCATTACTCCGGTTAGTACCGAAGGGTATAACATTACAACAAATCCTGTTGTAGATAGCGATGGACATCCGTCAACTACAACCGTACAAAATAATTACCAGGGTGCCGGAGGTATTAGTAAGGTATTTATTGGTGGCGCATATGCCCCGGTAAAAAACCTTTCTTTTGGAGCCAATGTATCTTATCTGTTCGGTAATTTAACCAATACAGAAGAAATTATTTTCCCCGGCTCAAACGCATTTAATACATTGAAAGCCGAGAATGTAGGCATACACTCCTTTGCCGCCGATTTTGGGATAATGTACACCTTTCAGCCGAAATTTTTCGGCGATTGGAGCCTAACCTTGGGCGCTACCGTGGCACCTTCTGTATATCTCAATGCAAATTACAATATCCTTACCGTTTCCCAAGATTATACAGGGGCTAGTATTGATACTTTGCAAGATAGCGGATCGGTTGGCAAAATAAGAATCCCTTTGGCATATGGCGGCGGTATTACTATTAAAAAGGGTGATCAGTGGACCGTTTCGTTTGACTACACCATGCAAAACTGGAGCCAATTTTCTTATTTCGGGCAGACCGAAAACCTTTCCAACAGCTATACTTACGGAGTAGGGGTACAGTTTGTTCCTAAAAAGGATTTCCCTAAAACATATGGACAAAGAATACATTACCGAATCGGATATTCATACTCTTTGAATTATTTAGACTTAAATAACACCCCTTTAATGGACAGAGGTTTCTCTGCCGGAATAGGCTTGCCTATTGGGGCTTCAAACCCTTTAGACCATCCGGCCGTACTGAATATGGCCATAAAAGTTGGATCGATGGGAACAACAACAAATAATCTCATACTTCAGAACTATGTTCAAATAATGGTCGGGTTTACTTTTGATGACCACTGGTTTGATAAGCGCAAATTCAATTAAGATTTAACCGGGGAAAAGCATCCCATTAGGATTTACCGAGATAACTGGAGTTCTTTGTACCTTTGTTTTGTAAAGCCGATTATGTTTATACGAAAGGGTAATTATATTTTATGTTGTTTATTTTTTATGGGCGCCTTGTTCTGCCTCTCATCGTGTGAGAATAACCTTAAAACAGTAAGTCTTATAACAGCCCAAGACAAAAACCTGCAAGATGTGGAGGAAAATGCATCTATTTTTTATAACGATTCTGCCAAAACTAAATTTCATCTCACCTCTGCACGAATAGAAATTTATGGAGGGCCGGACCCATATACATTATATCCAAAAGGTGTAAACATTGATGCTTACGATGACTCTGCCCATACAGATGGGCACTTAGATGCCGGCTATGCCATTGAGCACCTAAACTCAAAGCTATATGAAGCAGATAATAATGTGAGTGTGGTAAATCGCAAGGGTGAAAGGCTTAATACTGAGCAGTTATTCTGGGATGAAATCAAGCATACTATTTATACCAACAAATTTGTGAGGATAAAAACAGCCAAGCAAATAATTTATGGTGACGGGCTAATATCAAACGAGGATTTTACCCAATATAAAATAACTAATATACGGGGAACTATTCAATTGGATACTCCCGAAGATAACGATAAAGACAAGAAATAATGCTAACGTCTGCCATTATCATATTATCCCTTTTGTTTTCGTTTTTCTTTTCAGGCCTGGAGATTGCGTATATATCGGCCAACAAGCTACAAATGTATGTTGAGAGCCGCAAGGTGAGTCTTACAGGACGCTTGTTTTCCCGAATTACCAATAGTCCTGTAAGGTTTCTGGCCACCTTGTTGCTAGGTAATACGCTCGCCCTTGTTTTGTTTGGCGTTTTTTTCTCGGCAGTATTGACAGATATGTTATTGCGCTTTCATTTCAGCAGCCTTTCAATGCTTCTAATACAATCAGCAGTTAGTACATTCATCATTCTGGTTATTGCTGATTTTATTCCAAAAAATTTGTTCAGGGCAAACCCCAACAGGGTTCTTCAACTATTCACACTCCCTTGCATAATTGCTTATTATATACTATTACCATTTACGCTGGCTGTCCTTGCATTTGTCAATTTTTTAATGAAAAAAATATTCAGGGTCACCTTGGTCCGATATAAAAGCACCTTCACCAAAACAGATTTATTCAGTTATATAGAAGATCATTCCAATACGGATGATGAAACTTCCGGTGAAGTGGAACATGAAGTAAAAATCTTTCGAAATGCGCTTAGCTTTCCGGATGTGAAGGTGCGGGATTGCATGATACCTAGAATGGATATTGCTGCTGTGGAAATAGCAGAAGGCTTTGAAAAACTAAAACAGGCGTTCGAAAAAACGGAATTGTCAAGATTGGCGGTATACAAGGATAGTATTGATAATATTATAGGTTATGTACATTTTCACGCTATGTTTAAAAAGGTAGATGATATTCAAAGTATATTAATTCCCGCCCCATTGGTGCCTGAATCTATGCCGGCTAAAGATGCATTACGTATTTTGATGCAGCAACATAAAAACCTTTCGGTAGTGGTAGATGAATTTGGTATGACCTCGGGAATAATTACTACGGAAGATATATTGGAAGAAATATTCGGGGAAATAGCAGATGAACATGACAGGGAAGAACTCACTGAAAAGCAAATATCAGCCGATGAATTTATATTTTCCGCACGCCTGAAAATTGATGACATTAACAACAAATACGGCCTGGATATTCCTACTTCGAATGACTATCTTACACTAGGCGGATACATTCTTAATCATACAGGTTCTATACCATCGGCAAGAGAAATTGTAGTAATTCATAATTTTAGTTTTAAAATTTTATCCTCAACTCCAACCCGTATTGAGCAGGTATATTTAACCAGGGAGAAAAAAGAGAATGAATAAAACCTATATTTCACTTGGAAGTAACAGGGGTAACAGAACTGCTAACCTGAATAGAGCAATAAATCTATTGTCGGAATGGGTGGGTAATGTCACTAAAGTTTCTTCTTTATATGAAACCCCGCCGTGGAAAATGGCAGATAAAACAGATTTTTATAACCAGGTGCTTTTATTGGAAACCATACTTCCTGAAACAGAATTAATAGATACAGTTATTTTGGTTGAAACGATGATGGGAAGGCTGAGAACAAGTAATAAATATGAACCCAGAATAATAGATATTGACATTCTCTTTTTTAATGAAGAAATAATTAATACGGAGGAACTGACAGTTCCACATCCGCTGATAACAGAGCGCAAGTTTGTACTTGTACCTATGGTAGAAATTGCCCCGGAATTTATCCACCCCGTTTTTAAAAAAACTATGGTTCAGTTATTAGATGAATGTGAGGATAAAAGTGAGATAAGAAAATTAGTTTCGAAATAATGCGTAATTTCGTCCGTCAACACTAAGTATATGACAGAATATAATGAATTAGCACCCGGTTCACGGGTTTGGATTTTTCAGGCAGACAGGGAATTCTCTATTGATGAAAATGAAGCAATTTCAAACGAACTACTTCAATTTGTAGATAATTGGTTAAGCCATGGAGCTTTGCTGAAAGCGCATTATAAACTTTTACATAACCGCTTCGTTGTTTTTTTTGCCGATGAACAAGGAGATAATATGTGCGGACGTGCTATTGATGCTTCTGTAAGATTTGTAAAAGAATTGGAAAAAGAATATTCCGTTTCACTTCTGGATAGAAGTAGAGTAGCCTACATCAAGGATGGTAAAGTAGAAGCCTGCACACTGGATGAGCTTGGCCAACGAATTGAAGACGGAGAGATAACTCCCCAAACGGAAGTTTTTAATAATCTTGTTTCAACAAAAGAAGAATTTGATAAAAGCTGGACAGTACCACTTTCAAAAAGCTGGCACCGTTCATACATTATGCAAAATCAATAAAACCAGGTGTATAACAAAAAGTTTCATTCCGATGATTTGAGCCGCTATTCTTTTGCAATAACAGGCGGAGCAGGTTTTATAGGGTCGCACCTTCTTGAATATTTAATTTCGCACAAAGCAGGAAAAATAGTCGTGTTGGATGATCTTTCTTCCGGTTCAAAAGACAATTTAAAATTAGCCGAAAATTATAAAGGGTTTGAATTTATTCAAGGTGATATTTGCGATATAAATACTTGTGGAAAAGCCCTGGCAAATGTTGATTTTGTTATGCATCAGGCTGCCTTGTGTTCAGTACCCCGTTCGCTTGCGAACCCTGTTGCCACTAATGAAGTAAATGTTTCGGGTTTTCTTAATATCCTTATGGCTGCAAAAAAAGCGGGCGTGAAAAGACTTGTTTATGCAAGCTCTTCCTCTGTTTACGGCGACAGCCAAAAGCTACCAAAAAATGAAGCTGATCCGGTGTCTCCGCTTTCACCTTATGCAGTTTCAAAATACACCAATGAATTATATGCTTCGGTATTTGCCCGTAATTTCGGAATGAATATTATCGGGTTGCGTTACTTTAATATTTTTGGTCCGAGGCAAAGTCCGGGCGGCCCTTATGCCGCAGCTATTCCTCTTTTTGTATCTGCACTTCTTGAAAACAGGTCCCCGGTTATTTTTGGAGACGGCAACCAAACACGCGATTTTACCTTTGTTGAAAATGTAGTTCAGGCCAATATTAAAGCTTTATTCTCCTCTGCCGAAGCCAACGGAAATGTGTTTAACATTGCCTGCGGAGAAAGGACAAGCATCAACCAATTATTTAACATGCTTTCCAAAAGTGCAGGTGCAACAGTTAAACCCGAATACAAACCTTATAGAACCGGCGATGTAAAGGATTCCTTTGCAGACATTACGAAAGCAACCTCTTTATTAGGATATACCCCTGAAGTTAATTTCAGCAAAGGCATAGAAACCACCTGGAAATGGTTTAAAGAAAATTGTATTATCGAAAAGTAAATGACATTTTTTGGTCTGTTTAACAAAAAGTCTTCTTTGCCGCCGGCTAACCTATCCGTGTTAAAAACCGATATGCATTCTCATTTTATCCCCGGCATAGATGATGGAGCAAAAACTATGGAAGACTCGCTTGAGATGCTGATGGAAATGCATGCATTGGGCTATCGTAAAGTAGTTACAACTCCACATATAATGAGTGATGGGTATAGGAATACACCCGAAATTATTTTAAGCGGATTGGAAAAACTTAAAAAAGCGGTGAAAGAAGCCGGTATTGATATTGAAGTAGAAGCCGCCGCCGAATATTATTTTGACTACGATTTTGAAAAAAGCCTCCCGCGGCAAAACAAATTGACTTTTGGAAAGAACTATTTGCTTTGGGAATTATCATTTTTAAATAAGCCGGACAATATTAATGATGTTGTTTTTGAAATGATAACCCAAGGCTACAGGCCTGTATTGGCGCATGTGGAAAGATATCCCTTCTGGCATCAGGAGTATGCAAGGTATGAGGACCTTGTCAGCAGAGGGGTTTTACTGCAACTGAACATAAATTCTATTTCGGGCCAATATGGCCCTCCTACTAAAAAGGCTGCGGAATGGCTTATTGATAACGGCATGATAAGCTTCCTGGGAACCGACTGCCACCATATGGGCCACCTGGAGATTTTGAAAAAGACTCTCAAAGAAAAGTATATGCACAAAATTTTAGCTTCGGGCAAACTGCTCAATTCTACGTTGTAGCGATAAATTAAGCCCGGACACAATCATAATAATTGTTAAAATACAAATAATCACCCGATTATAAGTTGATAAGTTTTAGGGGCGAATATTGTTTCTTTACTAATTTTGCCTCACAATATTAAATAAGATTATATGAAAGTAACAGTAATAGGTGCAGGAAATGTAGGCGCTACTTGCGCTAACGTTATAGCACAAAAAGACATTGTAAATAAAGTAGTACTTCTCGACATTAAAGAAGGTGTGGCGGAAGGTAAAGCACTTGACATTTGGGAAACCGCTCCTGTTAACGAATACAGCACACGCGTAAATGGGTATACCAATGACTATTCTCAAACCAAAAATTCGGAAGTGGTGGTTATTACCTCCGGATTGCCTCGTAAACCGGGCATGAGCCGCGATGACCTTATCGCTACCAATGCCGGTATTGTACGTTCGGTTACTGAAAACGTAATCAAGTATTCTCCCGATGCAAAAATAATTGTGGTTTCCAATCCGCTGGATGTAATGACCTATTGTGCTTTCTTAACTGCCAAGGTTGATTCGAGCCGCGTGTTTGGTATGGCAGGTGTGCTGGATACTGCTCGCTACAGGGCATTTATAGCCAGTGAATTGAATATTTCCCCAAAAGATGTTCAGGCTATGTTACTGGGCGGACACGGTGATACCATGGTGCCATTGCCACGTTATACAACGGTTTCCGGTATTCCGGTTACTGAATTAATTCCTACGGATAAGCTTACAGCTATTATTGACAGGGCTAAGAACGGAGGCGGAGAAATTGTGAACTTGCTTGGCACTTCGGCATGGTATGCCCCGGGCGCCGCCGCTGCTCAAATGGTAGAATCGATTGTAAAGAATGAAAACCGCATATTCCCTTGCTGCGCTATGTTGAATGGTCAATATGGCTTGAAAGATATTTACCTCGGTGTTCCTGTTAAACTTGGTAAGAATGGTATTGAACAAATTATTGAGTTGAAATTAAATAAAGAAGAATCTGAATTGCTGAGCACCTCTGCTAAAGCAGTGCGTGGGGTTATGGATGTACTCGATAAACAATTAGCTGCTCCTGCTCCAAGTAAATAATTCCGAGCCGGACTGGCAATAATTTTTTCATTTAAAGGCGAACATCGGTTCGCCTTTTTTGTCGGATCCCGATAGCTAATGGAACGACCGACAATTATAAAATTCATGTTATTTTTTGAAGTGTTTTTTGTGTTAAAAACCGGCCTAAAATAACAATGAGTAGTAATGGGAAATACTATAAAAATACAATGGAATAAGAATAAAGTGCGATGATTTCTATTTTTAAAACTAATTGATAATGAATAATATATGACAAAATCTATTGCAAAATGCAATAAAATGCAATATGTTTTGGCGAAAGAGGCACTGATTAAGGGATAAGAACGACTTCCCATTTTAAACATATTACTTACTCTATATTCCTTATTCCTCATACAACAAAGGTAGTGCATGAAAAGGTGTTTTTGAAAAAAGTCATTGACCGTAAAAAAGAGTTATGAGTTATAAGTGATGAGTTATGACCATTCGTCATTGCAATGACGAAATTCTCCCTTTTTTACCATTTCAAAATAAGACGAATTATCACGGATTACAATTTGTGTTTTTATGGCTTAACAAATTATATTTCAGTTTGTTACAAATGAGAATTTGGAAAAAGTAAAAGTCGCATTTTGAGGGTCAATATAAGGTATTAAATAGTGCTTTTGCAAAAAGTCATTGACTTGTCGGAGGTCGGAGCCCGACCGGCAATTAATAAGTCCAATGAGATTGTCATGCTGAGGAACGAAGCATCTCTATAGTGCCGGGATTCTTCGCTTCGCTCAGAATGACAAAGGCAGTTGCTGCTCTAAAATCCCAAAAAATACAACACTTTTAGTTCAGGGAAAATAAGAACTAAAATCCGTAAAACCAGTCTTGAAATTAGCTTCCTCATGACGTTTTATTTTTTCGCCCCGAATATCCCTGCAAGGCTGTTTATATAAAAAATCAACGTGGGACATTCACCTTACCGTTTCAGAGGTACCGCGAAGCACCCACCACACAATAAGAGAAGCCCACGTTGATAACGTGGGCGTTCATGCTTATTCTTGTGTGATTTGAAAATTCGCGGTTTTCCGAAACAAGAAAAGATAACGCTGATATTATTTATTTCTTCCTTTTATCTATAGATTCCTTTAATGGTTAGTATACAAATGTAGGATTTTTTGGGCGGAGGCGAATTGGCAAATATTTTTACATTTGTAATGCAAATATTGAAAACCTAATGGATAATCAAGAGATAAATAAAAATCATAGAAAAAGATTATCTAAGCGGGGCGGACTTGGAGTAATAATTAGTTTACTACTAGTTACGGCTATTATATATATAGCTAGACATCATAAACCTTCAGATGGTTTCATGCAAACCCTTCCAGAAGTAAATGAACAAGGAACCAAGCAATGGA
>Ga0302277_1002842_pt1 | contig 12073 bp, 8 predicted proteins | sample III_Bog_N3_1_FD_198759 | JGI IMG/M metagenome (GOLD analysis project Ga0302277, IMG submission 198759) | Peat permafrost microbial communities from Stordalen Mire near Abisko, Sweden - III_Bog_N3_1 | ecosystem: Environmental > Terrestrial > Soil > Wetlands > Peat | place: Sweden: Abisko... | reverse complement strand
AGAAAGAATAGTCTAGAGTGCTTTCATTTTGGATGCAGATCGCTTCATCAGTTTTTCATAGATTGAGATTGAACCCTCAAAGACGGTATTGTTTGATTTGAAGAACTTACAAAAATTGCTGCCATATATTTAGGACAACCTTTTTTTGTTTTTTTAGAAGCATGAAATGACGTCCTTCAGTCCTATAAAATATCCTTTCTAAAAACATTTGAAATAAATAGAGGTGTACTCCAACAGTTTTTTGTTCATGAATCTTCGTCTTTCCATCTTTTATGAGACCTCTTTTAAGTAATTGTTCAAACATTTTCCAAGCTGAGGGTAGCATTATTCCTTGATTTCTCGATGGTAAACCAAAAATACAGGAATAAGCTGGCATTTCTATTTATCAACTGCAACTTTGAAGTATTCCTATTCTTTTCCCAAGCCTTCCGTAACTACATGACTTTTCAACGCAAGTTTTTCAAGAGCAAGTCTTGATTCAGCAAAGAAGATAATGATCAGATTTTGGAAATTGCAAAATTTAATTGCAAATACTTTAGACAGGTCGATAAATATTTTAGCCAATGCTTTCGAAGTGAAGTTGAACTCTTTCTTTATCGTTTTGTACGCCTATATTATTTCATTTTTATCCCGAGTCAACTACTCGATCTTTTCTTCAATAATTTTAATTTCCTCCACTAGATTTTTATAATTTCCTTCGCAACTGTTGTACCTTCTGTTCTTTTAATCCATGTTGTATATGAGTTTCACATCTGTAAATGCATTTTTGTAAAGTTCGATATTGGCAATCATATTTTTATGACCTTTAAAATACTTTTTGCTCAGCTCAAACAAATTTTGCTCGTGGTTTCGATACAATCGAACTGATGCCTGAAATTTGCCCGCCTGATTGCAATAGTCAGCTATTAATTTTTTGCAATTTGGCATGGACTAGTTCATATTACTGATCAAGTCTTTACTAAAAACCTTATGATCATTGAATATCTTTTTGTAGAGTTGAATGTATTCCGAGTAATATTCTGGCAACTTAATTCTGTTTTCTTATAAATCGTGAAGGAAGTCTCCAAAAAACTTATCATTGGATAGTTAATAGGATTAATAGTTTTTGATGATGGCTTGGAAATAATCCAAGGCTCCTTGATTTACTTTTCGGTATTATTCCATTTTTTTGGATAAGGGATGCAATGTTTCATCAGAAGTTAGTGCTGGTTTGATGAGATTTCGAAAGCCATACTGCGACATTGTTTATAATACTATTATTAATATTTTAAAATGTCAGGATGATATATAAAACCACTCTTATGCTATATCATAGTTTGGCCTTCTACTCTGGAAATGATCTAATATTGCAAGGCATCCATTTTGATATTAGATTTATAGATTAATCCTTGAACTAAGTATTTTTTTAATATTAAAGATAAAATTAATAAAAAAACAAAAGACGACTTTAATTCTTCATTTTCAGTAATTAAGTCACCTAATTGACGGCAAGGCAAAGCATTCTGTATTTGATAATGACTTCTGATGTATGATAATTGATAATAAATTTAAAAAATACAATTTTATTGCCAAATACAATTATAGAGGACAGGATAGAACATCAAGGAGTTCTACGATAATTATCTACTTAATCATTTTAAGGATTTTTGAGAATTATTCAATTATTTATTGATTCCACATATCTTTTGTATTTTATGGCTCAGGATCTCCTTGCATTATCTGTAGTATTTTCTTAAAGTAACATTGACTTTTAGTCAAATTTTTTTCCTTATATGGAATTTTTTTATCGAATTATTATGCCAAACACGTCTGCCACTTTTTTCAATCATAACAAATAGGCAAACTCATTGAAGACCTATCTCGCTATAATATAAAAAATACGTCTAAAAATAAAATAGATTCCCCGAGCTCAAGGTAACCATTCGCCGAGGTGATTGAATCTGATTGTATAAAGAATAAACATAGATCAAAGTCTAATGGATTGCCTTGTACTGCGATTTCTTATTATTTCTGTTCTGATTGATTCAGCTATTACTATGGATTCTCCATACTCCTCTTTCAATGTTTTAATTCTCTCTCTACAATGGGTAGATTTTGTTTCGTTTACTTTATTCCTTTCCGTAATCTCCTTAATCTTCTCATCCAAAATCATAGCTTTCTTTTACGCCACGACTCCTGATACATAGTTTAACGATATTCTGAAATGCAATTTCTTGTTATCGTAAATTCTATTTAATCTTTAGCGGTTAATTACTTGTTTGGCTTATAACTAAGCTTGTACATTCTTTTTGAATTGAATTAGAGATTTAGGGCAAGCATAGGGACTCATTTTCTCAGTCTTATAGTTAATACGATTAGTCAGTGAATGAATTTTATTATCGATTTTGTCTGCAGAATTCGAATACCCAAGAGTGGTGAGCATAATCTGTTTAAGGTTATTTATGTTTTAAATTGAATTATTTTCATTATTCTTCTTCTCCTTTGCGTTGAATTTGAGCATAAACTTCTCATACGACTTGTCTTTTTTGTTTAGCCGCTTTTTTATCATAAATTTTCGGAAGAGTTAGATGAACTGCTCTTTTATTAGATAGTATTTTACGTCCTCTTCGATCAGACTTAACTATTCATCATTGAATTTCTAGAAAATATTGGTTGATTCTCCCTGTAAGTTAGCATGAGTCTCCCACGATAATATTTGGATTGGACTTTGTTTGATCCTATTTGAACTCTTATTTATTATGATGTGTTACTTTGAAATTGGATGTTTAAATGGCGGCTTCATAAGGTTAGAAGAACTGCTGTCCTTTTGTTTTTTGCTAATTTTTGAGTGACTGCTGTTTCGACTCACATGCTGATATTAGGCCTTTACCTATTTTTTGCCAAAATTTAAGACTTGTTCAACCTTAATCTTAAGTTTCCTTGCCTAAATTACTTTCAGCTGAAGCAATTTTTTACTTTCCATGATTGACTTATTCTGCTAAATTATTGTTTTTATATCCACTGGATGCCGATCCGTCTAATGATGTGCTTTCCCATCGAATTTAGCAGTTTTCAGTTTTACTCGCTCTTTCAACTCGTCATAAGGACTGATCATATCCCGAATGTAATTTAATAACTATTGCGAATATTAAATAAAGATTATTACCACTATATTGGACAAATCAAAAGAATTCAAAAAAGGAATAAATCATGTCTTTCGTTAGTATTAAAATCATTGTGTTTTTTCAGCTCATTGAAGTTGAGTTTAAGCATGCGATGATTAGACTACTATCCACGTGAATGTTGATTGGAGGGATTCAGCTATTTATGAAGCTGATGCTGGGTTATATAACTATTTAACTTTGAAGTCAACCGATCAATAGAAATCTAAGATATAGGTGAAGAGTGAGTTGTTTATTATTTAGGCTTTTATTTGGATATTTTAACAGACTCTTGAAAGGTTGAGTTGGCACATAAATAGGAATATTTTGAAGGAATTATGCTGTTTTACTATTTGATTGCTGATCTAGGAGTTACTTTATGCTGATTGCTGGATAGAAGAGATTAAAGAGCAGATGTTTGATTAGATTCTTGCAAATACGCATCTTTGTTCAAATGCATCAACTTCTCTTATCTTTCGCGAATGGTCTTAGGTGATACTTTGGCATAGAGACTATTAGCTGCGTTTCTAGGATTAATTGAATTCTTTCTAGTCGAAAGTGTGGTGATATTCTATTTATTAGCCCTCTAATTTTAAATTTAATTTCGCAAACTGATATTTTAATATTTCAGTGGAAGTTTGTTCGAGTTATGGTTCTAAAATATTTAATGGCCAAAAGATGAAGTAACCCTTTCACTTACTTCTCGATTCTGAGTAAAATAGCCCTTTTCTCTTAAAGTAGGAATTTATGCCAAAGCATTCACTTCTTACTCGGTGATTCCATCTATTTTATAACTGTATTTTTTGCCATCCCTCTTGTAAGGTGATTTTACAATTTATCTACCATCATTGCTGTTTAACTTATGGCTTTTAAAGCTGTAATCAGACCTCAAGTATTTATCAATCAGGGCCTTTTCCTATCGTGGAGTAATCATATCATTTTCTTCAATTGGTCTTTCACTAATTGCTCCCTGAGCATAAAAAATACTTTTGTGACAAAATGTGCTTGAGTCCTTTTTATAAGATTAGTTATCAATGCTACTAAAACTCCTTTTACTAATAGGTGGATTTTATTGAGTTTTATTGATGTGATTCTTTTTTATGGAGCCGTAATTTATCGATTTTGCTGATGGTTTTGCTTATTACTTGAGATTTAATTATCGTTTGATCTGATTTTAGAAAAGAGGGTCAGTCTTATCATTGTCTAAAATTACATCAATTTTTTATCTTATCGATTAGTAATTAAAGTCTTTTCCTTTTTTATTCGTCACGCAAGTTATCTCCTATATTTATATAGGTTGTTCGTTGATGTGATTAGGTTTTTTGATGAAGTTTACTCTTGTGATGCTTGTGTTACTTTTTCGAGGTTATTCGACAGTTTTGCGAGTTGAACATTTAATATGACCTTCATTAAAAGAAGATTGACACTGATTGACAGATGATTTCTTTGATTTAACATTCTCTATGCTCTTTACTTTTGTTCTCATTTCAGCTTTAATACTTGCCTACGATTTAGATTTCATTCTTGGAGATATCTTAGGATTCACAATTACATTAGGCTTTGATTATTTTTTACATTTCGAATGCGAAGTATTCTTAATTGCAATAGTGTCAGAACTACCGTCTCTGTTCAATCGTTTGTCAACATTTTTAACCATCTTTTTCTCCTCATTTTTCTTATAGCAATTAAAGCTATTCTTTTTAGTTGGATTACTTGAATTCAAAATGCTTGTATTCCTTGTGACAGGAAGATGTTTGATATTCTTTTCTGCAGCAATCACAACATTATCTGGGGAAATATCCATGGGTTCGCTAAAATAGTTGTTAGATTCAATTATTTTGGCATCCGCTAATTATTTTTTAAGATGAGTGTCGTCAGCAAATTGTTATTGAATTCCATTGACGAGTTTAGCAATCCAGCTGCTCTCGTTAATCTCATTATTTTAGTTTTTGAGATCCTTAACGCTTGAGTAATCCTACTTGAATCTTTGATTTCGTTCCTGTTTCTTTGCTTTGGATTGCAAAAAATAGGGGTAAATTAGTTATTTAGGTTCGTAATGGAATCGTCTCTTAGCTTCCTTAAAAAGGTTTGAATTATCTCTGTTTTATCGGATATTCTTGGATTATTTTGGCATTGGTTTAACGAATTAATAATTATTGCATTATTATAAAAATAAGACTAGCTGTAAAATACTACCAAATGCTCAAAGGAACACGTTTATAATCCTGAATAAAATCGAGGTTTGTTGGTTTATTTATTTATTAATTAACTCCCTTTCCAATATATCTTATATTCAATCTAATAGAATGTTTTGCCGAATCAATTAATCAAATTGTTAATATGACCTCCTACACTCATCTTACTTACGCTGAAACCTTTCTCATGACTCTCATATGCGTTGTCTCCAATTTAACTGGTCTGCCTATCGTGATAAGGGCTTTCCGTCAATTAGAAACTCACTTCTAAGCTTATATATTCGCAATGAGTATCTTTACATCTTTCATGTATCATCTTTGCTAGATATATGATTGCACAGTCTTTCTTAACGATTTGCAGTGGCATAGGCTCGACAATGTTTTCGCTATCGCTTCATTCTAGTTTATCATTTTGCATTTATTTGGAGCAATTACAAGCGAAGACATTAAACTGAAATGGTCGACTCTTTTAACAAGTATCATCATCCAAGAGAAAGATCCTTGGAATGTTGCTTATACGATTGGGCCCTGCCTTGTTTATGCTGTCGTGGCGATTGTTATAAGAATATTTCATCGATAATCCAGATAGATTATCTATAATACGCAGCATATGTCCATAGGCACTTTATTTCTGTGTGTTGGACTGTTTTTCTTTGTGGATGGGCTTGATGATGACAATGACTACTTGAGGCTCTCTCATGGAATATGGCATCTCTCCGCTTCTGTCTTTGGATACTACTGCATCGAGGCCGTCAAAATAAAAAAGATAAGCAAAGAAAGCAATAAAGCATATTTTTAATAGTATTAACGGAAGAATTTAGTTGAATGATATCATTTACTGTAAAGTTTATATTTGACAATAAAATTATGCAGAAAAAAACTATAGGCAAAAATATCAATTGTCAATCCAGGTTAAGCTCAGGATCTTCAAAGTGCTTCCAAGGTTATATTTTATCCACTTCCACTTTTTCAAAGTTTACCGAGCTGACACTGAACCTAACCTTTTTCTTCTACATTTCTAATCGATCACCTTCTCGCATTTTAACGGCCGACGACCATATTCTTCTAGGTTTGCACTTCGTCAGTTTGAACCCCGGGCGATTCAAATATTCAGAGGAAGATAAATCCCTTTAACTTTATCTCTATCGTGCTCTAATTGTTATTTTCTTTTAATTGGATTTTTAGTTTTTCCAATCATTGAAGCTTCTCCTGTTAAACCTCAAGAACGAGGTTCCCTTCACATAGACATCGACCTAAGTTTGCTTGTTGTTTGTCATCACAAATTAATCGTCAATAGAGAGTGAAGATTGATCATGCTTGTCATAATTTTTGCGAAGAAGACTCAGCATTTCCTCTTTGACCCTTATCTTTATTTTTTACTTGATAAGTTCCTTTCGCGAATCTCTCAACTGAATGTTGAGTAGCTTTTGGTCAGGTTGCATGACTATTGGCATTTCAAAGGTTTCTCCATGTGAGGGATGACCTTTTGGAATTCTCAAAGGTAGAAAAGTGTGATTGATAAAATGCGTTTAATACTGTTTGGACAATCTCTAAGGACGGTTAGACATTGAGTTTATCTGGCCATTAATTTTATTATTTGTATGCTTTCTCATCACCTATAAAATTATATTGATTTGATGGCATGCGGCAAATTGATCCAACTCAGATCTATCGTTAACCTGCAGGCGTATCGGGATTTATCTTATTAATTCAATTTATATAAATTTGCTAATAATAGCAATGATTGAGGGATAAAGGTGTATCATTTTAGGAGATGGTCGTCGTTTGTTTCGTCTTCACTGATCATTGTCGTCATCTTGCCCTTTCGCTTGCATACAACCACTAGGGCGACGGCTATGTTAATCAAAAAATACCTAGAGCGATGATGACCACGCCTGAGATAACGCTAACCACGATAATAACAGCGTCAGATTTCTTTTCCGGACAGTAACCATCGACTAGTTCAGTTTACCCTGTGCATTGAGTGCATTGATTATATCCACTGCAGGCCACGCAGTTTTGGATAACGCTACAGCTTACGCATGCTTAGCCATCATTGAACCTAAAGTATCCTACTTAACAGGTAGTATGTGTATCTTTGCAAAAGCCATCAACGAGTTTAGTTTAGCCCGAACATTGAGTACATTTATTATAACCATCACAATTCACACAGTTTGGGAGAATGCCACAACTTAAGCATGTTTAACCACCATGATAGATGAAAGATCCGGCTTTACAGCTGGTACAATGTGAGCCTGATTAGCAGAGGATGCAATCAGTCGAGCAAACTGTGCATAAACCAGTCAATTTATCAAGATAAAATCCATCACTGCAAGAAGAGCAAATTTTATCAGCAGTACATTATTGACAATTAGGATCAAAGAGGGTGCAGGCAACGCAATTATTATCTGCTGTTTTATAAAACCCTTTACTACAAGTGGTACATGTCTTAGAGTCAGCGCATTATTCACACCCAGGAACTAAGTCGTTGCAAGTTTTGCAAATTCCAAGATCATCAGCGATCCAAGGAGCAATGCAAACTTTGCATTTATCTGTTGCCTAGCATTCAGAACATTGAGGCAGTGTAGCACACTTAAAGCAAACATTTCCATCTAAAGTATAAGTTTTATCAATGCATTTTGTACAAACTGGATCTGTGGCGCCTGGGGTGCATGTAACACAGCCATCTAAGACTTTTGCGCATTCTAGGCATAAATTTTTATCCAAATAGAAATTGTTGTCGCATTTTGTACAAACTGGATCTGGGTTGCCTGGGTCGCATGTAACACATTTTTCGATAACTGAACATGCTTTGCATAAATTATTATCCAAATAGAAAGGGGCATCACAAGTTATGCATTGATTCTCCTTATCAACCTGTTTACAAGTTAAACAACCTTTATTAAAGTCGTCACATGGTTTGCAGGTAGTATCAAGGTAGTATGATTGTGATTCGCATCCGTTGCAAATGGGAGTATTATCAGGAGTATTATCACATGTCTTGCAATGAGGAATAACATCAAGACAAACTTTACATTAGCCAGAAATAGTGTCAATGAAGTCTTATGTATCTGATTGGCATGTTGTGCACTTTCCATCTGTTTGATCACATTATAAGCAAAGTGGAGCTGATGGGCATTTAATACAATTGCCAGAAACATCTGGATAAGAGCCTTTGTCACACTTGGTGCATGTACCATCAACTTTGCACTCTAGACAAGTTGGAAATGTGTTGCATTTAACACATGAGCCATCTATTTTATAGTAGTCCTTTTGACACTCGGTGCACAATCCAGCATCGCTGCACTTTAGGCAATATTAATGTGTTGTGCATTTTTCGCATACATCCCCTTTTACATAGTAGGGATCATTACATGCAGTACATTTTGCAGTTAAATCATCATTGGCTAGACATTTGTTGCAGTTTGGAAGAGCTACATTGCAAGCGTCGCATTTGGCTTGATCTTTAATTAAATAGTCACCATCTACGCAAATACATTTGTTTTCGACAGGTGTGTCCGCAAAATTTTTGTCTGGATCACAAGCATCACAGACCATTACGTCAGTTTTACATGTCAAGCAACCGATTAATGTGGGATCGCAATCTACTGTAAGAGTTTTTGTGAGAAGGCAGAACACGAAGAATGCCAAGGTGAGAGTCGTTGTTTTCATGGATGAAGATAATTTAAGATATGTTAAACAAAAAATCACATACACAGTTTAAAGCTTAATTTGTTGAAATAGGACTTCATTAATTCAAATCATTTAATTAACTTCCTATTCGCAAATATTCTTAAGAATATTGATGAATCGACCTTGTAGCTAATTTTCTTTTTACCACTGCAGCATGTCAGAATTAATAATCAAATACTGATGACTAAACATCATGAATATGGTCAAGAAAGAAACGCAATGCTAATATCTTGACTTGAAATTAACTAGTAATTGATCAAGCACCTTATTGAGTGATACTTTTTGTCAACATTTTTCAATTAATTCCTAAATATGTAGTTTATTGATTTGGGTAAAATAATAAAAAAATCAATTTATTCAAATATGAGTCATTATCGATCAATTTATCATTTTGGGTCCATTAGCCTCTTTACCACCTTCAATATTTATTTAAATATCAAAAAGACCCTTATATCTGCATTTTCAAATATCTTGACTGTGTTAACTTCTTCTCTTAAATTTTCAAAATTCTCCATTTCTTTTACCGTTTAATATCAGTATTAATTAGTTCTTGCATATATAAAAGAATTGATGCTATTATTAATTAACTGATTTAGTATCTGGCAAGATATATCTAATTAATCATGTAGAAGGAAACTTATGCTCTCTTTGTTGATAATTCAGGGTCTGTGGGCGGATCGACCAATTATTGGGGAACAGTTGATATGATTATCACCAATTTTGCCAAGGACATCTCTCACTACTATCTCTGGAACTCCAATTGCGGTTAGGTCACCTTGAAGGATATGGAAAAAAGTATCGCCTCTCGTCAAGGGACGGGCGGAACTTCTCCTGAATATGTTGCAACCTAAATTGTCAATAAGAAATGGACTTCCATTATTCTGGTGACTGATGGTGAGGTTGGCGATCATAGTGTCAAATCATGTGACACAACTTTTGAAAATGCTTTCAACAAACTGCAATTCAAAATACACAAGTCAATCTGCTACATTATTAGCAGTGGATCTGGAGAAGTCAATATGTCTGTGACTTGCCCTTTCTCAAGATATTGCTAGAGTCAAGTCTTCACTAAGAGAAAAGATGAAGAATTAAAGGCAATTGTCAAATACACTGCCGATGATTTTAAGATCCTTGATAGTTTGGAAGAGATTACCTTGTAGAACTTTTAAGCTAAGTATGATCTCATCTAAGCTTTAATCATTGCTTTGAATATGGGAAAAGAAGGCAACATTCCACTTAAAAATCAATTGGTTCAAACCAAGACTAGATTGGTTAAGGAACTCTCAAAGACAATGAGCAAAGAATTCGATTACAGTACATAAATCAGAGCAAATTTGGAGGAAAAGAACTTCAAAGCAGCCATTGAAATTGCTAGAACTATGTCTTTTAAATATTTTAATGAAGACATGTCTACTGATTTATAAAAGAAGATCAGTCATTTGATCAATCTCTGTGGAGATCTCAGAGGACAGTATAGTTTGGGACAAATTAAGTCAAACAAAATGGCTACTGCAGTCACAGCAAAGGAAGGGCAAATTGATCAGTCAGTTGAAATTCAAGATCTTTCCAAAAACCTTATTGAGTGTCCTATCATCATGGATGAGGATGTTCCTCAAATACTGGTTGATGAGTGTGAACCTTTCCTTTTGGGAGTGTAAAAAAATATTGTTGATGACATTGCTGCTTGCCCTTTAAGAATTCTCAACTATCCTGAACTCAAGGCCAAGTTCAAATCATGTCTTTCTACCTATACTGGCGTTAAATTCGCTGATAAATTTATGAAAAACCCTTTCACTCAGAACAGACTCCTCGGTTCAATTCCTTTGGGAACACACAAATCTCACGTCTAAGTGGGAAACTACACAATAGCAAAGTTAGTTTCAGGTGGTAAGATTCTTGGTAATTTGAACATGTATTACGCTGTTATTTGGTATCTTATCAATGAGGATGAAATTGAATACTTAAAGCCCATTAAGGAAAATGCTACTGAGCACTTGCTTTTTAGATTAAAAAATTCTAAAACAATGGCAGGAATGTGCGGTTTAGCTCAGTTTGTTACTACTCAGGTGAGCACTGATGTGGCTGTCTGGTACTGCGTTAATAGTGGATATCTCAATCAGCCAACTGATAGAGATACTTTCAGATTCCATTTCTATAATATTGAGCCAATGATTAAGATGGTAAAGGCTTTGGGATATCCCATTGACGAAGGACTGAAAGGTCATCTCTACAGAACTAAAGGTCTTATGAGCTTGCTTTCTAAGTTTAAGAAGTTGACAACCAACGAAAAGAAAGGATTTAAAAACCTATTCAGAGGATTATATCAGAGAGGATAATTCTTGGATCTCACTAACGTTTCTGAAAAGTTTAAGGAAACTGAAGTTTGTACTGAATTCATTCCCGTTGATGGAGAACCAAGCGAAGACCAAATTCTTAAAATCAGATAGAAATTACCAGGATATTGTAAAAATTTGAGCAATGAATAACTTTACCATATTTCTACATTGTTGGATGCTCAAAAATCAGCTTCTGATATTTTCTTGGACTACAACATCAAGATTCCTGCTCTTCCTAAGGCTCAAGTTAATTGGTGCTATGGAGTTGACTATATCGAGGAAAGCCATGTTGAATTTAATCCCAAGACTCTAAGGCCATTTTACCATGTGAAGGGAGAATTGTGGTAGGATTGTGCAAAGAAGGCATTTAAAGTTGCGAACGTTAACAATCTTTTCAAAGGATGTAAGTATCTCGAAGGGTATGTTACTAAATACGAAAAGCTTCCAGACGTGGTTTAGTTAATTCTATTCTATTACAACAGATACGTGGAAGCAGGCAAAACAGAAACTCTTCCTTTTTTAACTAAGTATTGGACTGAAAAACTAGCAGGAAAGTTTATCAAAGCGGCCGAAGGAAACGAGATAAAATAGATTTTGGAAATTATAAATTCCACACGGCCTATTGCGATAAGAATGAAAATATAATAGCAATGATCTGCATCCTTTATCAATAATATCTATCAATATATTTACTAATAACATTGAAATG
>Ga0302277_1002840_pt1 | contig 12075 bp, 10 predicted proteins | sample III_Bog_N3_1_FD_198759 | JGI IMG/M metagenome (GOLD analysis project Ga0302277, IMG submission 198759) | Peat permafrost microbial communities from Stordalen Mire near Abisko, Sweden - III_Bog_N3_1 | ecosystem: Environmental > Terrestrial > Soil > Wetlands > Peat | place: Sweden: Abisko... | reverse complement strand
GAATTTCGGGAGTCTATTCGGGAGTCATCTTTCGATTTCCCAATAAAAAGTGGCGGAGAGAGGGGGATTCGAACCCCCGATACGGCTTTTGGCCGTATAACGGTTTAGCAAACCATCGCCTTCAGCCACTCGGCCATCTCTCCGTTAGATTGATTCCATTGGTGTTGATGCATTTCAGACACCTTGGAACAATTTGTGTTAGCCAATCGTCGATATTTTAGGGAATGAAACGCAACGCATGTTCATTACCTCAAAAGTCTTTGGTTGGCAAAGTCACGATGTGAATATACAAACGGCATTGGATAACGGCAAGGGGGGAATTTGAGGGAACAGCCATCAACTACTCCGGAATTTTTGAGAACATGGTCCAGTGGATATTGTTTAATAATCTTGAGTCGGGTTTGTTTTTGACTACGTAGTTTTGGCTTTGCCGATGGTTGAGATTAGATTCGTCAAAATTGGAATTAAATTGCGAACGGATGCATTATACTTTAACTGAATTCGTGGCCTATAGTCTTTTGCGCATGGCGCATTCAAATAAGGCGGATGTTGTGCATTTCATGCTTGTTGATGGCAGAGGAAGGAACAGTTGTTGAACGACTTAAAAGCAAACCGGACTAAATATCATGGCACCAACTGTATCTTCAAATATGACCGCCGAAAAGCAGCGCCTGGCGGAAGACCAAGCTGGCCGGCAAAACTGGCGGCGCTGGGGACCGTATCTTTCCGAGCGGCAATGGGGCACGGTGCGCGAGGATTATTCGCCCGGCGGCAACGCCTGGGAATATTTTCCGCACGATCACGCCCGCAGTCGCGCATATCGCTGGGGCGAGGACGGCCTGGCCGGTTTCAGCGACGACATGCAGCATCTTTGCCTCTCGCTCGCGCTGTGGAACGGCCAGGACCCGATTTTGAAGGAGCGGTTATTCGGTCTCACGAATTCCGAGGGCAACCACGGCGAGGACGTGAAGGAAGTGTATTACTACCTCGACGCGACGCCGACGCATTCCTATTTAAAATTCCTCTACAAATATCCGCAGGGCGCATTTCCCTACTTGCAGCTCATCGAGGAAAACCGGCGGCGCGGCGCGGACCAGCCGGAGTTTGAACTGCTCGACACCGGCTTGTTCGATGCGGACCGGTATTTCGATGTCTTCGTGGAATACGCCAAGGCCGGACCGGACGATATCTTGATGCTTATCACGGTTCACAATCGCGCTCCGGGCGGAGGGCCACCCGCCAAGCTGACATTGCTGCCGCAACTGGCTTTTCGCAACACTTGGTCGTGGATTCCGAACGGGCGCAGACCAAAATTCTCGGCGGACAATGGCGGCGTCAAAATCGAACACGCTCAACTGGGCAATTTACGCCTCGACTGCGATGGCAATCCGAAGCTGCTTTTTTGCGAGAACGAGACCAACGTGCGCCGGCTGTTCAACCAGCCGGAGGCGAAAGCTTTTTTCAAGGACGCCTTTCACGAATTGGTCATTGCCGGAAATAAATCGGCGGTGAATCCCGCGCAAACCGGCACCAAGGCGGGGGCGGTCTATGAACTGAATGTGCCGGCGGGGCAGTCGGTCACCGTGCGGCTGCGGCTGGCGAAGTCGGACGCCGCATCGGCCGGCAAGCCGTGGGATGACTTCGACGCGATTTTTGCCCAGCGGCGAAATGAGGCGGATGAATTTTACGCCGTGCTGCAAAAAGACCTGGCCGATGCCGACGCGAAATTAGTTCAACGTCAGGCGTTCGCGGGCATGATCTGGAGTAAACAATTTTTCCACTACGATGTGCCGCTTTGGTTGGACGGCGATCCCACTCAGCCGCCGCCGCCCGCCGCCCGCAAGCACGAGCGCAATTCCGACTGGCGGCACCTGAACAACGCCGACGTGATCTCCATGCCGGACAAGTGGGAGTATCCGTGGTTCGCGGCGTGGGACTGGGCGTTTCATTGCCTCGCGCTGGTGGAGGTGGACGCCGAGTTTGCCAAGAGCCAGCTCGTCCTGCTGATGCGCGAATGGTATATGCACCCGAACGGCCAGTTGCCCGCCTATGAATGGGCGTTCGGCGATGTGAATCCGCCGGTGCATGCCTGGTCCGCGTTTCGCGTGTTTCAGATTGACCGCCGGCAGCGGCAGGAAACCAATCCGGCGGACGCGGGCGACCTCGTTTTTCTGGAGCGCGTGTTTCAAAAGCTGCTGCTGAATTTCACTTGGTGGGTCAACCGCAAGGACGAGCAGGGCCGAAATATTTTTCAGGGCGGCTTTCTCGGCTTGGACAACATCGGCGTGTTCGACCGCAGCAAACCGCTGCCGACCGGTGGCTTCCTGAGCCAGGCCGACGGCACTAGCTGGATGGCGATGTATTGCCTAAACCTGCTGCGCATCGCACTCGAACTGGCGCAGCACAATCACGTCTATGAAGACATTGCGACAAAATTTTTTGAGCATTTTCTGTGCATCGCCGCCGCCATCAACGGCCAAGGCGAGGACAAGCTGGGTTTGTGGGATGAGGCGGATCAATTTTATTACGACCATTTGAATCTGCCCGACGGTGAAAATGTGCCGATGAAAATCCAGTCCGCCGTCGGGCTGATCCCGCTGCTTGCCGTCGAGGTGTTGGATCCGGACGTGCTCGCACAATTACCGGCCTTCACCAGCCGGATGGAATGGTATCTGAAACATCGCGCGAACCTGTCGTGCCTGATCTCGGACTGGAAAATATGCGGCACGGAAGACCGCAAACTGCTGTCGCTGCTGCGCGGCCATCGCATGAAGGCGCTGCTGAAGCGGATGCTGGACGAGACGCAGTTTCTGTCGGGGCAGGGCGTGCGCTCGTTGTCAAAGTTTCATGAGCAGCATCCCTTTCGTTATGAGACCGGCGGCCAGACTTATGAGGTTGCTTATTGGCCGGCGGAATCGCGCAGCGGCTTGTTCGGCGGCAATTCCAACTGGCGCGGGCCGGTCTGGATGCCGCTGAATTTCCTGCTCATCGAGGCGCTGCAAAAATTTGATCACTACTACGGCGACGATTTCAAGGTCGAGTGCCCGGCCGGTTCGGGGAAATTCATCACGCTCAATGAAGTGGCCGATGAGCTGACGCGCCGCCTCGCCAAAATATTTTTGAAAGGCGACGACGGCCAGCGGCCGGTGTTGAAATATCATCCCAAGCTCGCGACCGACCCGCACTTCAAGGATTACGTCCTGTTCCACGAATATTTTCACGGCGACAACGGTCGCGGCGTCGGTGCGTCGCATCAGACCGGCTGGACCGGCTTGATCGCGAAGCTGCTGCGGCCGCGAAAATAAGTTTTCCGTTGCAAAATTGTTGAAAGGAGCGAAATAGAACAGCCATGAGCGAGAATCATTATGACGTCATCATCATCGGCAGCGGCGCGGGCGGTGGCACGCTGGCGCTCAAGCTCGCACCGTCCGGCAAAAAGATTTTAATCTTGGAACGCGGCGGCTTTTTGCCGCGCGAAAAACAAAACTGGGACACGACGGAAGTATTCGTGAAAAACCGCTACGTTTCCAAGGACACTTGGTATGACAACAACCAGAAGCCGTTTCAGCCCGGTTCGCATTATTTTGTCGGCGGCGCGACGAAAATGTATGGCGCGGCGTTGTTTCGTTTGCGCAAAGAAGATTTCTCCGCGCATCGTACCGCCGATGGCCTGACGCCGGACTGGCCGGTTGGCTATGACGAATTCGAGCCGTATTACACGCAGGCGGAAAAACTTTACCATGTCCATGGCCAGCGCGGCGATGATCCGACCGATCCGCCCGCGAGCGCGCCGTATCCGTTTCCGCCCGTCAGCCACGAGCCGCGCATTCAGGAACTCACCGACAACTTGAAGCGCGCCGGCTATCATCCGTCCTTCGCGCCGACGGGCATTTTGCTGAACGAAGCCGACGCGCCGCACAGCCAGTGCATCCGCTGCGACACCTGCGACGGGTTTCCGTGTCTGGTCCACGCCAAGTCGGATGCCGAAGTCATCGCCGTGCGGCCGGCGCTGCAATATCCGAACGTGACGTTGTTGACCAACGCGCACGTGCAAAAACTGGAAACCAGCGCGAGCGGAAAGGGAATTACAAAAGTTGTTGTCGAGCGCGACGGCCAGCGTGAGGAATTTTCCGGCGACCTCGTCGTCGTTGCCTGCGGCGCGGCTAATTCGGCGCGGCTCCTGTTGATGTCCGCTAACGACAAGCATCCGCGCGGCTTGGCGAACGGTTCGGACATGGTCGGGCGAAATTACATGTTTCACAACTCGATCGCGCTAGTCGCCTTGTCGCGGCGCGCGAACGAAACCGTTTTCCAAAAAACGCTGACGGTGAATGATTTTTATCTGCGCGCCCCGGATTACGAATTTCCGCTGGGCAACATCCAGATGATCGGCAAATCCCAAGGCCCGATGTTTCGCGAGGATTCGCACGGGTTTGCGCCGGGCTGGACGCTCGACCAGATGGCCAAGCACGCCGTGGATTTCTGGCTTATGGGCGAAGATTTGGGATTGCCGCAAAACCGCGTGACCCTCAACGCCAAAAATGAAATCCAACTGCACTACGAATTTACCAACCAGGAGCCGATCAACCGGCTGCGGCAGAAACTGCAGTCCATGCTCGAGCATCTCGATCTGCATCCGCATCTGATTCCGAACAATCTTTATCTCGGCAAACACATTCCCGTTGCGGGTGTCGGCCATCAATCCGGCACCTGTCGCTTCGGCACCGATCCGAAAAGTTCCGTGCTCGACTTGAATTGCCGGGCGCACGAGCTGGACAATCTTTACGTCGTGGACACGAGTTTCTTTCCCAGCATCGGCGCGGTGAATCCCTCGCTCACCGCCATCGCTAACGCCCTGCGCGTCGGTGACCATCTGCTTCAACGCCTAAAGTAAATGCCGCGCCGCAGCGAAATCGTGACCGTTTATGCCGCCGGCGTGGTGCAGGGCATCGGGCTGGTCACGTTTCCGGCGGCGAGCGCGGTGTTCACGAGTCCGACGGATTACGGGCTCTCCAGCACGGAATACGGCGGCATGTTTTTGCCGCAGGCCATCATGGCCATCGTGGCGTCGCTGGCGGGCGCGGGCTTGCGAAACCGGCTGGGCACCAAAAAACTCTTTCTGCTCGGCTTGCTGGCGAACCTGCTGGCGATGACGTTGCTCGTCGCCAGTCGGTTCGCGATGCATGAACATGCGGCGGCCTACGGCATCCTGCTCGTGGCGACGACCTGCATGGGTATCGGTTTTGGATTCACCGTGCCGGCGCTGAACACCTTCGCCGCTGCCTTTTTCCCGCAGACGGTGGACAAGGCGGTGCTCGCCTTGAACGCGTTGCTGGGTTTGGGCACGGCGCTGGCGCCGGTCTTCGTCGCGATTTTTGTCGGCTTCGGCATCTGGTGGGCGTTGCCGGTGCTGGTCGGCGCGCTGGTGCTGGGACTGATGCTTTTCAGTTTCACCCAGCCCTTGAACGAAGGCGGAAAAGTTGAAGTCGGTGCCGCGCAGAAAATCAAATTTCCCGCGCGGTTCTGGATCTTCGCCGCGTTTGCACTGCTCTACGGCGTGTGCGAAACGATGAACGGTAACTGGGCGTCGCTTTACTTGAAGGAACATTTCCAAGCGAGCGCGGCGGTGGCGTCGCTGGCGCTGACCTTTTTCTGGGCCACGGTCACAGCGGGGCGCGTGTTGTTTGTCGCCATTGAAAAATGGGTTCCCGAACCGCTCGTTTGCCGGATTTTGCCGTTGGTGGTGATGGGCGCGCTGATCGCCAGCGCGCTGGTGCCGGAGAATAATTCGGTCGCCGGCCTGCTGACGTTCGCGCTCGCGGGGCTCGGTTGTTCGGCGCTGTTGCCGTTGACCATCAGCTTTGGTCAGAAGGAATTGACGACCATCGCCGCGTCGGTGGCGGGCGGGCTGATTGCATTTTACCAGATCGGCTACGGCCTCGCGGCGTTCTGCGTCGGCCCGTTGCAGGCGGCGGGGTTGGCCTTGAAATCTATTTTCGCCGGAACCGCAGTTGTCGCGCTGGCGATGTCTGTGCTATCCTTCGTCGTCACGCGTAAGGCGGGCGTGGCAAAATCAACTTTGCGGTAAACCTCAACCTCATGAACCCAGGAGAAATATATGAGTCTTAAAGGCAAGGTCGCCATCGTCACCGGCGGCAATAGCGGCATCGGCATGGCCATCGTTTTGGAGCTGGCCAAGCAGGGGGCGAACATCGTCATCGATTACGTCGCGCATCCCGAGGCCACGGAAGCGCTCGAAAAGCAGGTGCGTGATTTGGGTGATTGCGCGATCGGCGTGAAGGCGGATGTCAGTCAAGTGGGCGAACTGCAAAATTTAATTGCCACCGCCGTCAAGGAATTCGGCCGCGTAGACATCATGGTTAACAACGCCGGCGTCGAGACGCGCACGTCCGTCCTCGAAACCACCGAGGCGCAATACGAAAAAGTGCTGGCCATCAATCTCAAGAGCGCGTTCTTCGGCACGCAGTTCGCCGCGCAGCAGATGATCAAGCAGGGCGGGGGCGGGCGCATCATCAACATCACGTCGGTGCACGAAGACTGGCCGATGCCGGGCAATACGGCCTACTGTCTTTCGAAAGGCGGGATGCGGATGCTGACGCGCACGGCGGGCGTGGAACTCGCGCCGCACAACATCCTGGTCGTCGGCGTCGGCCCCGGCGCCGTCGCTACGCCGATCAATCTCGGCACCATGCAGGATCCGGCATTGCTGCAAAAATTAAACAACGCAATTCCGCTGGGCCGCATGGCGCGGCCGGAAGAAATTGCGAGCCTGGTGGCCTTCCTCGCCGGCGATGGCGCGAGCTACATGACCGCGACCACCATCTTCGCCGACGGCGGCATCATGCAGAGCAGTCCGGGACTCTAGTGGATTAATCTTTTATTAAGTCAAAACAAAATCAAAAGGCGTAATTAGCGGAGCCGTACAGATTTTATTTACGGTGGGAGGTTCTCAAAACAATTTATCTCCGGACAAGAACCGGCAGATCTCATACGCGGCCAGCAATATAATGACCGCCACCAGCGTGGCCAACCAGAACGGCACGCGGATCACATGATCGATTTCCTTTTCCGGTTTACTTGTGTTCATGTTTTAACATCAGGGTTAACAATGCCAGGACGACGGTTGCCCAAAGCCATCCTGACGAATAAATGCTGTTCCGCTTCGGCATGGGCGAACCGCAACTGGGACAATAAATATCTTTGCCGGACCACTGAGTGCTGCAAGCGCTGCATTCCATATGGTTTATTGTTTGCCCTGAATATTTAAATGCTTGTCCGCATGCAGTTCTTCAACGGCTTTCAGAATGGATTTTGTGCTGCCCGAGTTGGGAACGAAGGCATCCACCTCAAGTTCCTTGTAGGCTGCCTGTTCTTTGCGGCGTAATTTTTTAGACCGCACCAAAATTTTTCCAGTAAAAATCGTTCTTGCGCGCACCCTGCGAACGAATTCCGTGCCATTCATTTCAGGCAGCCGGTGCTTGGTGATGAGGATGTCAATTGATTGAGGGCACGAAATCAGGGTTTGGAGTGCGTCATGGCCACGGACTGCGCTTTCACAATCCCAGCCCTGCTTGACCAGGACAGAACAGATTTTATTGCGAACACACTCATTTTCCTCAACGCAAAGAATTCGGCGGCCATTTATTGTCCGGCACAAATCCGGGTAAAAGTCCGTCGGCAGATCGAAGTTGTCAGCGTTTGTGCTGCTGGTGTTCATCGGATTTTCTTGCGGCAAGCTACTGCGCACATGAGCGGCGAGCAATATGCCCTTTAGGGAAGCGGAGTGACTCCGACGATGAAGTTGGAATTGAATTCTGTGTCTGCAAAGGAAAACCCACTAATCTTCTGCTTCTAACGTTTCTCAAACCAAAATTGTCAAACCGGCCCGTTCAACCAACCACGATTTCGTTTTCACAAAAAACATGTCGAAATTTTTGGCCGGCAATCTGCCCATTGGGGAAGCAGGGAAAGATGCTGCAAGGAGAAGTAAAAAAACGACTGCGCCAGCGGGATTTTAGTTTGGCATCCGGAAATTACTCCGGCTTTTCGCACTTGAACAACCCGGCTTCCACCACCAACCGGGTCAGTTCCGCCACCGATTGCACCTGCAATGTCCTTGTCAAGTTTGTACGGTGCAGCTTCACGGTGCGCTCGTTGATTCCCAGATCGTCGGCGATCTCCTTGTTCATCTTGCCGAGGACGACGTGTTCCAGCACTTCCAGTTCGCGCGCCGTCAGCGCGGCAAACCGCCCGCGCAATTCCTGCAGATGCTGGCGCGACTTGCGTTCTTGCACGCCGCGCTCCAATGCGCGCCGGACCGCGTCCAGCAGCTTGTCCTTCGGGGCTAGCTTCGTCAAAAAATCTTCCGCACCGCGCCGCATCGCCTGCACCGTCGAAGGGATGTCGCCCTGTCCGGACATGAAAACCATCGGCAAGGGACTGGCCGATTTTGCCAGAGCTGCCTGCAATTCCAGACCGTTTAATCCGGGCATGTGCAGATCCGCCAGCACGCAACCGGCCATCCCGGGCGCAAGCTGGTCGAGAAATTTTTGTGCCGAGTCAAAAGCCTGGACGGAATAACCAGCAGCGCGCAGCAGACGCGCAATAGATGTCAAAAAAGAGGCGTCGTCATCAACGATGTATACCGTATTGGATTCGAGATTCATAAATCATTTGTCATCCACGGGCAGCGTGAAAAAGAAAACCGCCCCGCGCGTTTCATTGTTCCCACCCCATATTTTTCCGCCATGCGCCTCGATGATGGTCTGCGAAATGGCAAGCCCCATTCCCATGCCGTTCGGCTTGGTCGTGAAGAATGGTTCAAAGAGCCGTTCGATCTTGTCCGGCGCAATTCCGGCCCCGGTATCGCTCACGGACACTTCAACGGTTTTTCCACCCGTCGTTTTGGCGCTCACGGTCAGCAACCTCTGTGATGCCGCCACCCCGGCCATCGAGTCCATCCCGTTCAAAATCAGGTTCAACAGCACCTGCTGCAGGTGCACGCGGTCGCCTCGCACGGCCGGCAATTTTTCGCGCAGTTGCAAGGCCAGGAAAACCCTCCGCGCGCGCGCATCCGGCTGCGCCATCGAGATGGCTTCCTCCAGCAGCTCGGCGATGTCCAGGGATTTTAATTCAAGGCTGCGCCGTTTCAACAAGGAACGCATCCGGCTGATCACGTGTCCGGCGCGGCGGTCGTCCTTGCGGATGTCCGCGAGGATGGCGCGGATTTCCTCCAGGTCCGGATTTTCCTTTTGAAGAAAAATTTCCGCCGCCTCCGCATTTCGCAAAATGGCCCCCAGCGGCTGGTTCAATTCGTGGGCGAGTGTGGACGTCAACTGTCCCATGGTTGACACGCGGGTGACATGAGCCAGTTCCGTCCGCTGGTTCATGATTTCCGCCTCTGCGCGCAGGCGTTCTCTTCGCTGCACCAGCAGGCCTGTGATTGTCGCGGCCTGCGCCAGGAAAACAGCCAGCAGAATCAAAATCAAATCCCGGTGTTCATCCCACAACGTTTCCGGCCGGAAACGGATTACCGTGCCGGCAGGCACGCGGCTTTCCTTGATGCCCAGGCGTTTAATCGCGCGCCAGTCCACCATCGGTGTTCCTTTCGTCGCCACATCAATGGGTATGTTTTCCGGGTCGGCCCCGGCGAGCACGCGCAGCGCCAGTTGCCCCGCCCGTGCTCCGAGGTCTTCCGGATCCACCACCGACCCGCCCAGCGCCCCGGTGCCGAGCGACCAGCCGCCGAGCACATACACCGGCACGCTGGCTTGCGGTGCGAGCATTTGTGCTACCTGCGGCGTGTAATATGTCTGCCCGGTCACATCGCGCAGAATAGAGCCCAACAAAATCACCGTGCCTTCCGGCAACGAACGCACGAGACCCGGCAATTCCGCCACCGGGCGGTTGGTCCAGAATTCAAATTGCACCCCCTCCAGCGATTGCGATGCTTCTTCTATCCGTCCCAGCGTCGCACGGTCCGTTGGCGTTGACCCACCGATCACCACCACGCGGCGCGTGTCTGGTTGCAGTCGTTTGATCAAGCCCAGTGTGCCGCGGATGTCAAAGCGCTGGACAATTCCCGTGACTCCAAGCTTGCTGATCTCCAGCGGCGCGTCCATCTCATTGATCGCGACGAACACCACCGGCACCACCGGAAACAGCGCATCCGGCAGCTCTCCTGCGAGCGTGTAATCCTGCGACGGAAACGCCAGAACCAGATCAAGGTCGTTTGCCGTGTATTTTTTTCCGATATAATTTTGGAACACGCGAAAATGTTCCTTGCCTGAAAAATGGCTGGCATCGAGATATTCGCTGGAAAAAACAACCGGGTCTGTGCTGTCCTTCAGCATCTCCGCCTTCACGGCCTGTTCCAACATGATGTTCCCCGGCACATCCTTGGCCTCGCTGAACAACATCAACACACGCTTGGGTTGGGAATTCGCCAGATTCGTCACGTTCACCGCCAGACACCGCACGTTTCCAAATATGGCCGCGACAAAAACCACAAGAAACACCACCCCGGACAGCCCGGTGGACTTTCTCAAAGAATGTCGCGTGGTATTCAAGTCCGGTCAGCCTACCTTTATGAATATTTGTTTCAAGCAAATCCGAATTCCCGCAAACGGCCGCCGTTCGGAATTTTTTTGAGAAGAAATCACTGGCTGTCTGGAGTTTGATCAATCTTCCGGCCAAATATCAAAAACCACCGGAACTATGTGTTCTCTGGAGGGAGTTTGGTGTCGGTCTTTAGCAGCCATTTCAGGGCATCCGGCTCCGATAAAAAGTTCTCTGCATCAAGTCCCCGGTTCTTGGCCACCAGGATGCTGAATTTGCCGGAACGAACCCACATCCGGCTGGCCACATGCGCAATCTTTACCTTTCCCGGCGCATCGGACGCAATATGGCCGGCAAACTGATAACGCTCAAGAAATCGGGGCGGGCGGAGTCCGGTCAAGCCGGTCTAATTAATCAGCAGCTTTTTGATTTTTTGCTTGCAGCATCTGAGCACCTCCAGCCTCATCAGTTCAGCCACATCCTCAAACGTGCCTTGTCCCTTGGGACAAAACTCCGCGTGTTCCTTCACAGCCATGAGAATAGGTCAAAATCGGCCTCTCCGTGAAAAACACCCTGTTTGTGTTGTAAGTCGTTGTTTTTCAGCATCATTCAGCCTTCTTTAGCCTCTTTCAACCTATTCTCATGGCTGTGGAACGTGATGCGGCCTTCTTTCACCGCCGCGACTACGCCGATAAGTCCCGGCGAGGTCAGCACGATTCCCGCCGCCGACTTGGCGACATCGGTTGCGGTCGAAACCGCGATGCCCATTTGCGCCTGCCGCAGCGCAGGCGCATCGTTGGCCCCGTCGCCGCACATGCCGACGATGTTGCCGGCTTTCTGAAACGACTTTACGAGTTTGAATTTATCTTCCGGCAGCACGCCAGCAAACACGGCGAAACTTTCCGGGCGAACGTCGGCTGGGATTGGCCCGGGTGGACACACCGCGCCATCAAGTCCGACGGCATGAGCGATAATTGCCGCTGTCGCGGGTACATCGCCAGTTACCATGACCATGCGGACGCCAAGGGTTTTCAATTGCGTGACCAATTTTGCCGAGTCTTCGCGGGCCGGATCGCTGAGCGCGATCAATCCCATGAGTTGCATTGCCGCCGGCGGTCCTGCGGCGACGGCCAACACACGAAAACCTTTTCCTTCCAGTTCCGTCGCCGCCTCCGCCGCCGTCGGTGACGGGTGACGGTGCCGGAATCGCGACAACGACGCTGAAGGCGCCTTTGACGATGCGCAGGGTTCCTAGCTTTGAATCCGTCGCCGTCGCCTCGGACATTTTCGTCGCCGGATCAAACGGTTTGAAGTGCGACAGTTTGGGCGGGTTCGCCGACACTTTCTGCGCAGCAGCGGAGCGAATGGCTGCGTCCACCGGGTCTTGTCCGCCATCGGAACTGGCGAGCGCCGCCATGGTCAAGATGTGTGATTCATCGAAGCCTGGCATCGGTTGAACCGTCGTCACGGACAGTTGATTGCGCGTGAGCGTCCCGG
>Ga0302277_1002833_pt1 | contig 12096 bp, 7 predicted proteins | sample III_Bog_N3_1_FD_198759 | JGI IMG/M metagenome (GOLD analysis project Ga0302277, IMG submission 198759) | Peat permafrost microbial communities from Stordalen Mire near Abisko, Sweden - III_Bog_N3_1 | ecosystem: Environmental > Terrestrial > Soil > Wetlands > Peat | place: Sweden: Abisko... | reverse complement strand
GCCTCACGTTCACGGACACAGCGCCGCATCCCGCCACGCGCACCGCGTGGGCTTATCGGGTAATATACCGCGTAGATAACCGGCAAGTCGGCATCATGAGCAGTCCCGTAAGCGTCGGCGTGGGGGGATGATTGAAATAAATGGCGCGCAGCCCAGCCAGAGAGGCGATGTCGCAAGCATCGGCGTGATTGGTAAAACATATTTTGAGACCTCTGCAAAAGGTGTAGCGTCGAGGCTGTGCCTCGACTTGGTCCATATAAATTCTATTGTTTCCGGCCACAGGCCGGACTCTACACCGCGCTTCGCGCGGCTTTTGCAGAGGTCTCATTTTGTCCCCGACAATAGCCCAGCCCTTCAGGGCTGGGTTTGCCGTTCCAAAACCAATTGAAGTCCCGTCCGGGACGAAAGAAATGTTCTGCCGTCCCTGGCGGGACTTGATAAATGGGCGGGACGATTTACCCAGTGCTGAAGCACTGGGCTATTTTCAGGTGATAAAGCCGAATTCTTTTATTTCATGATGATGGCGGCGCTCTGCCGAGACGCCGCTATGTTGCAACGGGGTTGAGGGAACAACGAAACTTGCTTTGGAAATTGAATTACGGCCTAATCTGGGTGACACCGGATTGGGCCGTAATCGTTTTAATCGTGCGTGCAGAAACTCAAAATCGCGGCAAGGCGGGATTGCAGGCGTTCACGCTCGTTGAACTGCTGGTGGTGATTGCCATCATCGTGATTCTGGCGGCGCTTTTACTTCCAACATTGAGTCAATCCATGAGAAGGGCGCGACAAATTCGTTGTATCAACAATGTCCGCCAGCTTGGAGTTGCTTTGCATGAATTTGTTACGGACAATCATGTTTATCCGCTTTTGGGAAATGACGGACATGACGAAAGCGGCGGTCGCATTTATTGGATTAATGCACTCGGTCATCAACTTGATTCCAATTACAAGAGTGATTTCAGTCTTTGGAACAAAGGCGTTTGGCTTTGCCCAGGCGTTCAAACCAAAGGTAATTTAGGCGACGCCTTCCTGTCTTACGGTTATAATGCGTTCGGTCTCGGCACAAATGTCTATGCATTGGGTTTGGGCGGGCGTTTTGCAGCCGAACACAAACCACAAGTGAAGGATTCGGAGATTGTCAATCCAAGTGGAATGATGGCTATCGGCGATGGGTTTGAAGGAATCGGTTCTCAAATTTATACCGGAGGCGGTCTTCTTTGGCGTTGTTACTATTATAATCCCATAAATAATTCAGGAGCCTTTGAAACATCATCCAATGCCCGTCATCAAGGCAAAGCGAACGTGGTGTTTTGCGACGGCCATGTGGAATCGCCCACGCTGCAATATCTTTTTGCCGACACCAGCGACGAAGCCTTGAGCCGCTGGAACCGCGATCATTTGCCGCATCGCGAAAAGTTGACGCCATGAACAAACAATCCCCAAATAAAAAATTTGCGTTCACGCTCGTTGAATTGCTGGTGGTCATTGCCATCATCGCCGTCCTGGTCGCATTGTTGTTGCCGGTGCTGGCCGGCGCGCACAACCGGGCCAGGCGGATGACATGTTTGAACAATTTGAAATAAATCAATCTCGCCATCCATTTGTATGCAGGCAGCAACGGCGACAAATTGCCCGACGCGGGTCCCGGCACCTACATCACCTTCAAGGAACTGGTCAAGGGCGACCTCGGACTGCCCGGACAATCATCGGCGCAGGACAAGATATTCGCCTGTCCGGCGGACACGTTTTGTTTTGATGAAAATATCAACGCCTATATTCCTCACGGCCATCACGAGCAGGCGGATTACGATTATTCCAGCTATAGTTTCAACGGCCTGAATCTGATCACAAACTATCCCAATCTCGCCTACAACGGCCCATTGCACGGCGTCGGCGGCCAGGGACTGGCTTCGGTCAAAATGCCCGTGAAAACGGTTTTGGTGGCGGAATCGGCGGCTTTTTTCCCTTATTCGTGGCATCAGCCGGCACAGGGCCAGGTTCCGGCGGTGAACAACGCGCTGGATTTGGTCAGTTTTGCGGACAGCCACGTCAGTTACATCAAAATGTATTGGAACAGCACGGTCCAGTATCCCAACGGTGCCTGGTCGCTGGCGGCTTACTACGATCCGCCGGACAGCTACGATTACAAATGGAGCGGAAATTGAATTTGCAGGCAGCATCGTTTAGACATCCGGCAAATCGGCCAGTGGAGCGGCGTGGCCAACATCGTTTATGGATGTAATAATAATTAGTCTGTCACCGCTTCGCGCTTTCCAGCCACTTAAGCGACGATATGATGACAACCAAACTGATGCCGGTGACAGCCAACAATGACGCGGAGCTGGTCGTGGAAACCCTGACGGGCGACCGCGACGCCTTCAGCCAGATCGTGGCGCGCTACCAGTCGCTCATCTGCTCGCTCACCTACAGCGCCACGGGCAACCTGGGGCAGAGCGAGGACCTCGCGCAGGAGACGTTTATCACCGCGTGGAAACACATCGGCCAACTGCGCGAACGGCACAAGCTGCGCGCATGGCTGTGCGGCATCGCGCGGAACCGCATCAACAATTTTCTCCGCAGCGAAGGCCGCGAGCCGAGCCACCGGGCCGAATCGCTGGAAGAGATTTCCGAATCGCATTCATCCGAACCGTTGCCCGCCGAACAAACCATCAGCAATGAGGAACAGGCGATACTCTGGCGTTCGCTGGAAAAGATTCCCGAAATTTACCGCGAACCGCTGGTGCTGTTTTATCGCGAGCACCAGTCCATCGCCGCCGTCGCGCGAAATCTGGAGTTGAGCGAGGACGCGGTGAAACAACGACTGTCGCGCGGCCGAAAGTTATTGCAGGAGCAGGTGCTGGCGTTTGTCGAGGGCGCGCTTGAAAAGACCAGTCCTGGAAAAGCCTTTACACTGGGCGTGATAGCGGCGCTGCCATTGGTGACAACCACGGCGAAGGCGGCCACGGTTGGCGCGGCTGTTGCCAAAGGCGGCGCAGCGGCGAAGAGTGTCGCGACGGCTGGAACATTGGGCGGCTTGTTCACGATTCTGGGCGGCGGAATCAGCGCCTACATCAGTTTGCGGGCCAAAGCCGACGATACAAAATCGCCGCGCGAACGGCAGTTTATGCTCCAGATGATCGGTGTTCGCTTTGTCTCCTGCCTGTTCCTGATCATGATGTATATTGGACTCGGACAACTTGTTTTCTCCCAAACCCATTTTGCCCATGACATCCTGACCGCAGCGCTAGTTTTTTTTACCTATGTTACCGGAATGTGGCTTTTTGTGCATGGCAGCCGGCGTCAGCAGCAGATTCAGATCGAGGACAAGACTTTTGTGCAGGCCGAATGGACGACGCCAAGAAAGGAGACGGATTCCATGGCGAATCCGCCCGGAACAAAGTCAAACACCAACGCCACAGCGGCAAGGTTCATGGCGTTCCTGGTGGTCTTGACGGTGATCATGATATTTCAAACACCATGGAAGGAACATTTGGATCGTGCCATTTTATGGTCGTCTGCACTCCTGCTGGCGTTGGTTTGGAGCTTTCTGAAATGGCAAAAGCTTCCACGTTACCAATCCCTGCGGTCGAGCTGGGTGGTGGTATCTCCGATTTTGATGGGTTTGATGACGCTGTGTGTTTTCAACCTTCATCAATATCAGGCACAAGCAGGAACGGATGCCGCTAGCAGCGCATCACCGGAAGAGGCTTTTGTTTTCAATCTGGTTGTGGTTTCGGCTTATGCCGCGTTCGTTGGAATAATTCTCGCATGGAAACGCAAAGAATCATTTCCGGTCAATGCTGTTGAAATAGACGCCCGCTAAAAGTTTCTCCGCAGTCGCCTCCGGCAACAACGCGGTCTGGAAATACAAGTCCATCTACCGGCTCAACGACCAGCAAGCCGGCCAGTGGAGCGGCGTGGTCATTATCGGGGTGATAGGGTAAATGGGCATCATATCATCGGGGCGGCTTGCGAAAGAGAGCCGCCTTTTTTGATGAAAAGATTTTTCTTCTCTCCCGCAACGGGAGTTGTAAAGTTCGCTGTATAACACCGGATGAACGACAGCCAGCCAAATGAACCGCGCCGCCTTTTCGGGCAAAAATTCCTGATGGGATTGCTCTGTCTGGGGTTGATGGTCTTCTTCGCGGTCCTGGTGCTGAACATGAGCGACAAGAGCGGTTTGAATCGTTACGAACGGCAATGGGAGGCGAAGGGTGAGCATTTTGATTTTGCCAGCTACATTCCCAAGCCCGTGCCGGACGACCAGAACTTCGCGCTCACGCCCATTGTGGCCACCAGTTATGAAGGGATGCTGGACAAGAACGGGCATAAAATTATTCCGCAAAACACGAACGTCATCAACCGGCTGGAGATGAATATTTTTGACAGCGGATCGGATTCGTATAACGCAACCAACACCGGCAATTGGGCAAAAGGGTTGAAGACAGATTTAAGGGGCTGGCAACTTTATTATCGTGCGCTGGCGACCAAGACGAACGAGTTTCCGGTCGCGCCGCAGATGCAGACGCCTGCCGCCGATGTCTTGCAGGCCTTGAGCAGATACGATGAGCCTGTCGAGGAACTGCGAAAGGCCGCTGAACTGCCTTATTCGCGATTCCCCTTGAACTATGAAAGTGATTTTCCAGCAAACATCTTGCTGCCACATCTGGCGGCGGTAAAAAGTTGCAGCAGGATGCTTCAGCTTCGGGCCATCGCGGAATCGCAAAACGGCCAGAGTGACAAGGCGCTGAATGATGTGAAGTTGATGTTGCGTTTGATTGACTCGATACGCACCGAGCCGTTTCTGATTTCGCATCTGGTGCGGATTGCCATGCTTAGCATAACACTTCAGCCGGTGTGGGAAGGACTGCAAGACCACGAGTGGTCTGATGCGCAACTGGTGGAACTGGATCAGGAACTGGGCAGGCTGGACTTTCTGGCGGATTACGAGTTTTCCATGCGCGGTGAACGTGTGCTTTCGATGGCGAACATCGAGTATCTGCGCCGCACACGGGATTTGGGATTGTTTTCGGATGATGGAAACACCTCTTCGGGATTCTCCAAGGCCGCATTTCATCTGGTTCCGAATTCTTTCTTTTATCAAAACGAACTGGCGATTGCCCGTGGACATCAGGAATGGCTGCTGCCTGTCGTGGATGTGGAGCAGCATATTGTTTCACCCCAAAAAGTGGAACTGGCGACAAGCAACATAAACAAAATGCGGACCCACTGGTCACCCAACACCGTGTTGGCGACCATGTTGCTTCCGGCTTTTGAGTCGGCAGTTAAAAGATATGCCTATGCACAAAGTTCGGTGGACTTGGCGCGGGTGGCGTGCGCACTGGAACGTTTCCGGCTCGCGCAGGGCAATTATCCTGAAACGCTCGACGCCTTGTCGCCACAATTCATCGAATCGCTCCCGCATGATGTCATTGGCGGGCAGCCTTTGAAATATCACCGGACGGACTACGGACAGTTCGCATTGTATTCCGTCGGCTGGAACGGGAAGGATGATGGTGGTGTGGTTGTTTTTAGAAAAAATTCGAACGGTTACGTTGATGTCGACAAAGGCGACTGGGTCTGGAGCGGCCAGGTCATGAGCAGCCAGTAATTGCCTTTCACCGTCCGCAAAACATTGGGCAGGTATTTTTGGCTGTCACTTTGCCGGATCGAGAACGCAGTCAACCAGTTTCACGTCGGCGTCCTGGATCACGTCAGGCCTGGCAATCTGTTTGAAGGTGGAATTATAGATCCGCACCCCGCTGATGTCGGCGCCGGGGAAACCGCGCACGTTCAGCACGCGCGGTGTCTGCGCGACGGTGATGTTTTCCATCACGACATTGTGTGCGACTGGCTTGAAGTCGCCCTTCGCGCCTTCTTCGTAGAGAAAATCAATCTGTAGGACGGAATCCTTCACTGTGCCGACATTCACGTTGCGCATGAAGATGTTCTGGAGCACGCCGCCGCGGACGGCGTTGGATTTCAGGCGCAGGGCGCAAACCAAGTTGGGGCTGTTCATCGCGCAATTTTCCACGAAGACATTGCTGCAGCTCCCGGAAATCTCGCTGCCAATGGTCACGCCGCCGTGGCCGTCGCGCATGGTGCAATCGCGGATGACGAGGTTCACGGACGGGACGTTCACTCGGCGGCCGTCGTTGTTGCGGCCGGACTTGATGGCGATGCAATCGTCTCCGGTGTCGAACAGGCATTTCTCGATGAGCACATCGCTGCAGCTTTCGGGGTCGCAGCCGTCGTTGTTGACGCCGTGCGACATGATGTCCACGCCGCGGACGGTGACGTTGGTGCAGAGCAGGGGATGTATCTCCCACATGGGCGAGCGGCGGATATGGATGCCCTGGATCAGGACGTTTTCGCAGCGGTTGAACTCGATGAAACCCGGACGCAGGTTGAAGCCGGGACCGAACCGGCGTTGTTCCACGGGCACGCCGTCGGTGGCCATCTTCACCAGCGTCGCGCGGGACTTGGTGTTTTTCCATGCCATCCAGTTGGAATCGTCGGCCTGTCCGTCAATGGTGCCGTCGCCGGACAACGCGACGTTTTTCTGGCCGAGCGCGTAGATGAGCGGGGAATAATTGTAAAGCTCCGTGCCTTCAAAGCGCGTGAACACGAGCGGCAGATAATTTGTGGGATTGGTGCTGAACAGCAGCACGGCGTTGGTCTCCAGATGCAAATCCACGCCGCTCTTCAAATGAACCGCGCCGGTCAAAAATTCTCCGGCTGGAACGACTACATGTCCGCCGCCCGCCCTGACACAGGCATCGATGGCCAATTCGATCGCCGACGAACAGTCATTGGTGTCTCCGGCAACCGCGCCGAAATTGGTGATGTTAAAGTAATTGTCCGGAAACTGCGGCGCGTTGATGCGCTGCAAAATTTGCGGCACTTGCGACCACGCATCGCGGGAAGAGGATTGCGCCTTGATGCCCATGCACGAGCAAGCGAGCAACAGCGGAAGCAGTGTTGAAAACGGGATCAATTTTTTCATGGAGCGGCTTTGGATCGGTTTTGTGAATCGAGGATTTTCTGGACTTCGATTCCGGCGAGGATGAACGGCCCGACGCCTTTCATGTCATTATCAACGATGGGTTCGCTGATGTAATAATCAAAAGAGCCGTCGCGCGGGCGGCCATGTGCGCCTGTAAAACCCAGCCCGGCCACGGAACAGCATTGCGTGAGTGAAACACGCCCGCCATCGGTCTTGATGAGTTTTGTGACGAGGCCATTGTAGCCTTTGAGGATTGCCGGAATAATATCGGGCGAAAGCTCCCCGTCGTTCACGCCCTTGGCCAGCGCATAAACGAACATGGCCGACGCCGTCGCTTCGAGATAATTGCCCTTGCGGTCGCCCTGGTCCATCACCTGCCACCACAGGCCGCTGCCGGCGTGCTGCCATTTCACGATGCCGGCAGAAAACTTTTTGAACTGGGCGAGCAGGTCGGAGCGCGCGGGATGATTTGCCGGAAGAATTTGAAGCGTGTCCGCCAGCGCCATTGCATACCAGCCGTCGGCACGTCCCCAGAAATTAGACGACGCACCGGTGACGGGATTTGCCCAGATCTGGATTTTTGCCGCGTCCCAGCCGTGGTAATACAATCCGCTTTTCGCGTCGTAAAGATGTTCGTTAATCAAATGGAATTGTTTCGCCACATCGCTGAAAGGAGAATACCCACTTTGTATTAAGTTACCAAAAAGCTGGCCGTATTCCGCCAAAAACGGCTCGGCCATGTAGATGCCGTCGAGCCACATTTGATTTGTGTAACGCTGCTTGTGCCAGAAACCGCCGTCGTAAGTGCGCGGCTGGGTGTTAAGTTGCGCGCGCAGGAGGTCGGCGGCTTTTTTGTAGCGCGCTTCCTGTGTTATTTGGAACAGTACCAGCGCCGTCCTGCCGGAATTGAAGGAGTCGAGCTGAAATTCCTGCGGCTTGTAAGTTTGAATTGTTCCATCCGCCGAAATGAACGAGCCGATGGCGTTTGTGACGAAAGGCAAATAGCGCGCGTCCGGCCTTGCCTCGTTCAGCTTCAGCAGCGAGAGCGTGAACAATCCCGCCGCGTAATCCCAGGTGGCCTTGCCGCCTTCCTTCCACGCGAGCCTGTCGCTGAGGTGCGTCATTTCCGAATCCGCCATGCGAGCCGACCATTCAAGCGGCGTCGCTCCGGCGAATTGCAAGGGCAGCGCATCCGCGCCATGCACGCATCTTGCGGACAACATGATGAGCGATGCGAAAAGTAAATGGCGGACCATGTGGCTCATGTTTTGCAAATGCCTATGCCGCGGCAAAGTTCACCTTGAAAACGAGTGCAATTTGAAACGGCATCTGCGCGGGGCAGTTGATTTCAAGTCCGTCTGCTGTTTGCTTCCAATCAAGCGGAGCGGCAGACCCGAGCAGGCTGACGGATTTCACGGCTGGCGCGGCGGGCCGCGCAGCGGTGCCCATGGAGGTGATCTTCAGCGCGGTGCCGGGGTCCGGCACGGTCATGCAGAAGGCATAAACGGAACCGTCCTTGCCCGCGGTAAAGCGAAAATCCTGCGGGCTGAATTTGAAGTTCGCCTGTCGCTGGTTGATTTTGCCCGTGGGAGATTGGCGGACGCGGTCGCCGGCGCTTTCCCCGAACTTGATCCAGGCGCGGCTGCCGTAAATGGCTTCGCCGTTTATTTTCATCCAGTCGCCCACTTCGGCGAGCATCTTCAGGCTGCCGTCATCGAGCGAACCGTCCGGGCGCATGGCGATGTTGACGCAGAAGCAACCGTCGCGTGAAACGCATTCGAGCATATGGCGGACGAGCGCGCCTGCGCTATAAACAAAGCCGGGCGCATAATACCAGTCGCCATAGGCTGTCTCGCCAATCCAGGGCTGGTCGGTCTTGATGCCGCCGGGCCAGTTGTCCTCGGAGGTGTTGACCACGCCGTTGCCGCCCAGATGAAATTTCACGATGCTGAACGTGTCCACCTTGCCGCGCGTCTTGAGCGTGTGATTGTAGTAGTCGGCGATGACGCGCTGCATGGCGTCGCATTTGTAGCCGGTCGCACTCAGGTAGCCGGTGTAGGGCTGTGTGGAATTACCGTCGGTGTAAATGAAGTCTGGGTCATATTTGCGGACGACATCCATGATGCGCAGCGCCCAGCGCGTGACATACCATCGGCAATATTCCTGATGGTTGGTCAGGATGCCTTGTTTCGGACACCAACTGTCCTGGTCGAAGCCTTTGTATTCGCGCAAGTCAACGCCGTAGAGCAGGCGCGGATCCATGCCTTCCCACCATTTGCCCTTGCCATCGGCAAGCGTGAGGTTTCCGTCGTAAGGGATGCCCGCTTTCGGACCGGTCTTGTCGGTGCCCAGGGATTTCTGCCACCACCACCAGGTGTATTCATGATGGAATGAAACACCATAGCGCATGCCCGCTTCATGCACGGCCTTGGACCATTCGCCCAGAAAATCGCGCTTGGGGCCGAGGTTGACGGCGTTCCATGGCTGATAGGCGGAATTCCAGTTGTCAAAATTATCGTGATGAACTCCCTGAATCAGCAGGAAGCGTGCGCCGGCATCCTTGTAAATTTTCACCACGGCGGCGGGATCCAGTTTCACAGGATTCCAGTCCTTCAACAAATCCTTGTATCCGATTTCGGATGGATGGCCGAAATCCCGGATGTGGTTGTTGTAGGCGGCCTGACCCTGCATATACATCCGGCGCGCATACCAGTCGCCGCTCATGCCGGCGGCTTGCGGACCGAAGTGCACCCAGATGCCGAATTTCGCCTCACGCAGCCAGTCCGCCTCCTTGCCCGGATAATTCTGCGCGATGGAATCCCAGGTCGGGGCATACGGCCCCGGCACAATCGGGAAATCCATCCTGGCTTCCGGAAACGCGGCGGGATCGCCCATCGGCACGGAACCCGCAGGCTGCTTCGGCGGCAGATTGGGAAACGGCGCAAGCTGCGGCAACGCGTAATCTGTAGGTTCGGAAGAAGCGCCTCCGATGGTTTGGGCCGCAGCAGAAAATCCGCCAAGCAGTTTGCCCGCTGCGATGCCCGAGCCCGCCAGAGACGCAAGCTTGATGAATTTGCGGCGTGCCATTACCTGTTCGCCACCGGCGGATTTTTGTGAATGAGGCATGTATTGATCGGTTGTTCTCTGGTCAGCCCACATTACAACGTCTTTGGCTGACGAGCGTCAAAACAAATTTGCCGGAAACCTGCCGGTGCCCTCCAGCGTCCATGATTGGGTTTACCCAGAATGCCACCCATGATTCCCCGCGCCATGAAATTGATTCTCCGCTTTTCCCTTTTCCTGCTGGCTGCACTTGCGTCCGTCATCGTTTCACGCGCCGCCAACGAGATGAGCATGACGTTGAACGGCCAGCCCGCAGCCGTCGGCGATTACGCCCCGGACGAAGTCACGAACCTTGTCCTCGACAATGGCATGCTCAAAATCACCTTTGGCCAGGACTACCGCAACCAGATCAGCGCAACCTCCATCATCAAGAACGGAACCGAGCTCGCGCACAATCTTCACGGCACCGTCCCGCGCGACACGGATGGCGGACGCACCTTCTACCATGACTACAATGCCAGCACCGGCTACATGCACGTGCGTCTGGTGAAAATCATCGCCAACACGCCCGGCCTCGTCCACTTCGCGCTCATTGACACCAACACGCCCTATCTCGAAGACCATTACGTCATGCTCAAGGGCGAGAGCGGCATTCATCCCTACGTCATCATCAAGGGCCAGTTCGGCGGCGAAATGCGCACCATGTATCGCTTCGACATGTCCATCCTCGACTGGACATGGACGCCGGAGCGCATCGGACAGCAAAAGTCCTATGAATTTCTCCAGGCCATTTCAACAATAGGCAATCTGGGCGATGAAACATGGCGGCTGCCGGACGGCTCGGTCTATTCCAAATATGACTGGTGCCTGTATTATTCCGAAGCGCCCATGTGGGGCCATTTCGGCCACGGCTTCGGTGCCTTCTTCATGCCCGTGAGCACCGAAGCCTATGCGAGCGGTCCGTTGCGGCAGGAACTCGCCGTGCACCAGGACGCGCTCATCTTGAACTACCTCGGCGGCGGCCATTTCAGCGGCGGCGGTTCCGCCGGCGGACGCTCCGGCCAGAAAATCTTCGGCCCGTGGTATGTCTACATCAACTCAGGCAAAACCCCGGCGGCCATCATCGCGGACGCAAAGAAGACCGCCGCCGCCGAACAAAAAAAGTGGCCTTATCAATGGGTCAATGAACCCTTGTTTCCAACCAACCGCACCAGCGTCAGCGGCCAGTTGCAAATTTCCCACGACCGCCCGGCGGCGTTCGCCTACATCATTCTCGGCCAACCGACCAACGCACCCAGTCCGCGCGGTGGTGGCGGGCGCAGGGGAGGACGCGGCGGTGGTGGCGGCGGAACCAATTCCTTCGCCGCAGGGCAGGGGACAAATTCCATTTCATCCACCAACAACCTTGCTTCCGGCACCAACTCCGCTCCGGGTTATGCGCGCGGCGGCGGACGCGGAGGGCGTGGCGGCGGCGGCGTGAACAACGGCGCGGCGCTGGACCGCGCAAGCATCATATATAATCAGGCGGGCGATTATATCTTCTATGTGAAGGCCGATGCCCACGGGAAATTCACCCTGCCTCACGTGCGCGCCGGCACATACACACTTTACGCATGGCAGACACAGGGACCCATCACACAATCCTTCGCCAGGGACGGCATCCAGGTCGGCGGCGACAAGCTCGACCTGGGCGTCATCAATTGGGACGCCCCTTACCACACGAACTTGTTGTGGCAGATCGGCAAGGCCGACCGCATGGCGGACGAATTCAAGTTCGGCGGCCAGCCGCGCAACAGCCAGTGGATTCAGCAGGTGCCCACCAACCTCACCTTCACCATCGGCAAAAGCAGGGAAATCAAAGACTGGTATTTCGCCCAGCGAACCGGCACCTGGACCGTCAAATTCAACCTGAAGAAAACCATTTCCGGCAGGGGCTACCTCACCATCGCCATAGCCGGCGGCGGCGGGAGCGTCATTGCATCCGTCAACGGCACGGAAGTCGGCCGGTTGTCCTATGCCGATGACGG
>Ga0302277_1002824_pt1 | contig 12122 bp, 9 predicted proteins | sample III_Bog_N3_1_FD_198759 | JGI IMG/M metagenome (GOLD analysis project Ga0302277, IMG submission 198759) | Peat permafrost microbial communities from Stordalen Mire near Abisko, Sweden - III_Bog_N3_1 | ecosystem: Environmental > Terrestrial > Soil > Wetlands > Peat | place: Sweden: Abisko... | reverse complement strand
CGCGTGACGTTAGGTATTTGAGTTCCGACCGCGCACTCGAACTAAGTGGCGTGCGAGAGGGCGACGCCGGGTGGTGGATCCGAGGATCGGGGGACTGGACGAATGAACGCGACGTCGAACACGTGTTGTGTGCCACCGAGAGATCCAGCGTGGTTGGTTTTGACCTCGTGGTCGCGGCTCCGCGACCAATCTCGATTTTGTTGGCCGTGGGCACGCACGAAGAGCAGTGCGATGTTGTTCGAGCGCATCGTGACGCGGTGGCCTCTGCCATTCAGTACCTTGATGAGCGCGGCGTCGTAACACGCCTTCAGCACGGTGGCGACGTCCGTGACGAACAAGGACGTTGGGAAAGCGTGGTGGCTTTTACCCACGGCGTCAATCGTCACAGCGAACCCCACTTGCACGATCACGTGCTCGTGGGCTCTCGACCGCTCGATTCTGCTCATGCCCTCGATAGTCGATCACTCAACGTTCACCTCGAAGCGGCCGACGCGTTGTATCGAGCATCGCTGCGCATCGATATTCGAGAGCGCACCGGTCGAAATATCTGGCGATCGTTTCAAGGGGTTGAGCACGTGGAAGGCGTGGATTCGGGACATCGAACTTTGTGGCCAGGACATCACCGTGAACGCGGCGAGAAACATCATTGGTCGCGTGATGACGCCACGTCCTCGTGGGGTCGTGACCTTGAGCATTACGAAGCAGAATTCGAACCTCAACGCCCCTCGCGTGATCCAAATGAACTGGACGAACACGTCTTTGGAGGACATTTCGAAGGCCAATTGCGCGTAACTCGACGAGATATCGTGACGGCGTTTGCGAACGCTGCCACTTTTGGGGTGCGAGCGAGTGACGTCACCGGCATGGTGGACGAGCTCTATCCGACGCTTCGAACGTCAAGGGGAATCAGAGAAGAGGGTATTGGTGTTCCACAAGCGAGACAAATTGACGACGTGCGCCGACATGGCCCTCGGCCAACCAAGGAGATGGACCTTGATGCTTGGCGTCAGCGCGCGCGGTCTCTCGACCGCTCGTACGGCGACCGCTCGAGGTGACCTTGAAATCGTTCGTCACGGTGTGCCGGCGTGAGGGCAATCCAACGCAATTGTTTCGTGGCGTCGAGGCCGAGTGCAAAACCCGGTCGACCGTGGGCCAATTCGGCATTCGTGACTCGTTCGCGTTCGTTCCATGAAAACGAACTTCCTGACGCCGCGCCACGGGCGTTTCGCTGCAAAACGGGCGACGACACGTATTCTCGTCCCGCCAAACTGGCAAACATTTCGAGAGTGAAATTGTCCGCAATTCCCGGCAACACAACGGTCGTCGGGAATAGAGATAAGAAACCGTCGGCGTTCGCGCCCCAACGCCCCCGCGCCTGGGAAAGATCTTGCAAACACGCGAGGGTCAGTACACCCTGGCCTCCGCCCTCGGAGACAATGCTGGCCAATTGTGGCAGTGGCGCGACGTTCGCGAGCTCATCTAAGGCGAGAAGGAGCTGTGCACCCTCGTGGTGACGGTCGTAGGTGGCGTGCACGAGTTCATCAATGAGTCCAACCACGAGAGGCACCGTCACGGCTTGGTGTCGACTCGGCGCAACAATGTGTAAATGATGGCGTCCTTTTAGAAATTCGGCAACGTCGAGTGGTGCTTCGCGACTGGCTTGGCGCGCGGCTTCGGTGCGAAGACCCGCGAAGAGTCCCGACGCGGTTGACCAGACACCAGATAGTTCGCGTTCTTCGGTAGCGAGAACACCCTGCAACGACGTGACGGACGGATGATGTTCGCCGTATTGACGTGTCAGATCTTCTAACGCGTCGCTCGCTTGACGCAGATCAACGCGCGAACTAAGCGCCGGCATCGTGATGTCATTGAGTGCTGCTGCGTGCAAGAGAGGTGCGACCAACGTGCTTGCTCGCTCGGTCCAATGGTCGTCACTTCGATCAACGCGGTTACGACGAGCGACGTCGGTCATCGTCCTCGTTGCCAAAACTGCTCCGTCCCACGTTTTTCCTTGACGAATAGATGAATATCCGACACGATGAACACCACGTGGAACACGGACAGTTCCGCTTGGATCAAACAGCAAAGTTGCTCGATTACTCGTCGCACTCGCCATTGTTTGAACAACGTCATCTTTCGTGGAAGTAGTAACGACCGCACGCCTTGTCATCAGGAGATTCGGAATAATTATTGACGACGTTTTTCCACTGCGAGACGGTCCAAGAACGAGTGTGGAGCGTTCTTCACCGCTCATTGCGTCACCATTTGACGTTCGTCCTAAATAATTTCCTAAGTCCTTCATAAGTAAAAACAACGGTCGCGAAGTGAGGATGCTTGACATTGGATGAAAAAGCGAGTGAACTTTAAGTGTCCTTGTGTGACGAAGACGAACGTTGTAACGCGATGCATGCGTGTGTCGGGACATAACTCTTCATCACTAAGGGCCGTGCACTGCGATTGGTTATTGCACAGCCGGGTGGCTGGGCAGTTCACGATCGAGTTCATGTGGTCAAGGAGGTACCGAAAATTGTTTGGCACCACGGTGGTGTCCGGCAGGTCCCAAGTTGATTCAACGTTGAGTCCCAAGGAGGGAAAGTGGCTACTGCCGCGAAGAAAAAGGCTCCGGCCAAAAAGGCTCCTGCTAAGAAGGCTGCCAAGAAGCGTCCTGCTAAGAAGGCCGTGAAGAAGGCTCCTGCCAAGAAGAAGGCAGTTGCTAAGAAGGTTGCTAAGAAGCGTCCTGCGAAGAAGGCTGCCAAGAAGAAGGCTCCTGCTAAGAAGGTTGCTAAGAAGCGTCCTGCGAAGAAGGCTGCGAAGAAGGCTCCTGCGAAGAAGGCTGCCAAGCGCAAGTAGTACGTGTCCCGTAAGGGAACGTGGAAAAAGGGGGGCTTTGCCCCCCTTTTTTCATTGGCTTTCGAGGTGGCGAGTGTCGCCGGGTTCATCGACGTCAAATTGCCAAGGAGAATCGCGGATGACCTCACAATCGACTCCCAAACGAAAGCCTTCCTTTTGATGGGCTTGAGCTGAAAAAGGACCGTAAGCGAACCGAAAATCAAGGCCCGTTGGCAAAACCAGAACATTGGTGCCATTTCCGGCGTGATCCGTATAAATACTGATGTTTTCCCTGAATGTGGTCGTTCCAAGGCCCTGAGGTCGAGCCAGATCGCCGTGCACGAAGATGAGGCGCTTATAAGAAGGTCCTAGTTGCCCATACGCATCATCAACGGCGCCGTTGAGCGTCGTAAAGGTAGTGCGAAAGGCGACCGCTCCCACGGACTCGGCAAATGCAAGTATCTCGTCGTCGTCCGAGATCACTATTCGGGTTCGCGGCTTTGACGCTTCAAGAACGTGCGTCGCCAACTTCTCAGCCAAAGCGCTTGCTTGGGCTTCGCCCAGTTCGTCACGCAGGCGTGTTTTTGCGCCGTGGAATCCCTTGAGCGGGATCACAATGGCCTCGTTATACGTCGAACTGGGGTCATGTTCGCGCTCGTCCATAAAGAAACCTTAGAGCGACTGCCCTAGAAGGTACCTTGGAGGCGTGGCGCCCCATTTAGAGTTTGAAGCTTTGGCGCTCGCTTCAGGACCCGTAGTGGGAATCGACGAGGTCGGTCGTGGCGCGCTCGCAGGACCTGTTGCAGTCGGCGCGGTTCTGATTTCTGCCCTTGATGCAATACCAAAGGGACTTGATGACTCCAAAGAACTCTCCGCTTCGCAGCGCGAAGCTCTAGTGCAGCCCATCCTTGATTGGTGTGACGCTTCCGCCGTTGGTATGGCCAGCGCCGAAGAAATTGATGATTGGGGCCTTCGAACGGCGCTGGCAGTAGCTGCTAATCGGGCGCTGTCAAAACTCGGCACCACTCCTTGTTCGGCACTTATCGATGGAAATCTCAATCTGTTACAACCCTCTGGGGCGATGAACTTTTCGACGACTCCCTTGCCAGAATTGCCGTTTATTTTCTTGCCATCGTTAAATGTGGTGAAAGGTGATCACACGTGCGCTTCGATTGCTGCAGCGTCCGTAATCGCAAAGGTGGTTCGCGACGCTTTGATGGTGGAAATTGGAGAACAAGATTCTCGGTTTGGCTGGGACCGCAACAAGGGTTACGGCGCCCCCGAACACTTGGAGGCTTTGAAACAGTTTGGACCGACGCCTATGCATCGACGTAGTTGGGCATTGCCATCAATGACTGCGTAATTCGCGCTTTCTCATAGGGTCACAATCCAGTTGCCCGTGAGACTACGAATTCAGCGTTGCAAAATTACTCTGACCAGTTTTCGGGAGTGAACGTACCAAGTGGACTTACACCAAAACCCTTAACGCTGGATTTCACTTCTACGAGCCCAACCGTATCAGCGTGATAGATAACGGGATCAGAAAGTGCCATGAATTTGTCGTACTGCGTAAGAGTGACGCCGCCAAAGACGGTGCCGAGGATTTCCTTGTCCGCAGTGACGTTGCTATACGCACCCGAATTGGCAATTGCACCGGTAGCGAAAAGGTTCTCGCCCGTCGGGTCGTAGTGTGGGAAATAGATCCAACCGTTGCCCCAGTCGGCTAAATCCCAGTTCGTGGCGCCGGCAACGGAGCTGACGCCAAGAACGCTGTCGAAGGACGCGGCGCTCAGCGTAATTTTGATGCCCGCGGCGGCGCAGTTTGTCCGGAAAAGTTGTTCGACTTGTTGTTCCTGGCTGGAACCAGACGAATACAAGACTTGAAAGTTCAATGTGTCGCTGGCTTTAATGCCGGCGCCACAGTCGCCTTTACCAACACCAGGTTTTATACAGGTCATCACACCGCCAACAATGTTCCAGCCATTGGCGATAAGTAACGCTTTGGCCTTCGAGATTGAAAACGGGAATGCCGGTGAAGTCATTGGTGAACCGAGCGGACTGGCTGGCTGAGCCGGTACAGGTCCGGTGGTTTCGTACCCAAGACCTTTCAAGTAATTCTTGATGACGAGCGCTTGATTGCTCAATTCGTTGAGAGCCTGGCGCACGTACGTCTGTGACAATATTCTGCCGTTATCGCCGCTGGAGCCAAGGACTGAATCGAAATTAATGACGGCGTAGTTAAAGGACCACGGGTCGTTCACGACGAGTCGGTAGCCCGCCTTTTGGGCACCGCTCGACTGCGCACGCGAAACCAGCGACAAATTTGCGATGGGCTTGGCGTACTCAGCGGGTAGTTCCCCCTGGGTAACGGCGCCAGCTAGTACCAAGTTGTAGCAAGTCTGGTCGCTCGTACAAGGAACGAAGTCAAGGTTTTTCGCGGTTCCTGTAACAGTTCCCCGGTACGAGGACACACGGGCGAGGGCGTAATTGCCTTGTGAAAGGTTGTACGACGTCAAGTGCCATGGTCCATCGGTCACTTGGAACAACTTGTAAGTGTTGGTATTCGTCGCGGCATAGTCATTTGTGTCCATCGAGTACGCACTCATAAGTGAAAACACTTCAGTGCAGTATTGCGCTGCTGAAACTTCTGAGGATGGAACTACGGTGGCGGTCCCGTTGATGTCGTTGAAGTTTGAAGCGGGACCGTCGTTTCCGTCACCAATCCACCTCGATGCGGGACAACTGCTGATTGCGCTCGTGTAGGCAAGGTTGCCACCACTCGCACTGACTGCATTTGATGCTGTGTAAATCGGCGTCGTTCCAGGGGTCCACCCAGTGGTCACGATGTCCCACGCCTGGGGAAGTGGCGTAATTTGGGAAAGTTCGTCGTAGAGAAACCATTGCGGTGAAACTGCAGTGCTTAGATGAAATACCACTGACGTCGCCGAGGGCGCCGCAATCGAACTGATGATGTCTGGAATGCTGAGCACCCTTCGGTTGAGGGGTGAAATGTAATTGGCCCAACCGCTCGGCACGGCAGCCATGAGATTCATCCACAACAGCACGTTGGCTGACGTCACTGCTTCGCCATTGCTCCACTTAAGGCCGGGCTTCAAATTGACGGTGACCGTCTTGTCATTGCTGCTGAAAACAGGTGTTGTGGCCAGAGATTCCGACGCATTGATGGTGACGCTGTTGGGGCCACCAAACCAGTACAGGGGTCGGTACTGCAACTGCTGGAAGTCGGTGACAGTTGTTTGCGAAAAATATGGCGACGTCGCGTAGGGAAATTCGTAATTCGGTGTTGACGATACGAGGTTGGGCAACTTGACCGTCCAGCTTGCACTCGACGAAGCACTCGCGGAAATTTCGGCAACACCAAAACTTGCCGCAAGCAACCCGATTGCCACTCCAGTGATCAAGCATCGTCGGAATGTTCCATTTGCTTTGATTGGAACTGCCTCCTCGAATGAGCCTTGGCTCATTCCCCAATGGTGCCCGTTCGTGGCAATGCCGAAACCTTAGTGGTGGGCTTTTCGATAGACAAGGCAGCAGACTCGAGTCTAGAAACGTCGTGGGTCTCTTATGCGTATGGAACTGCGCGAATCACGCTCATTTGTGAATTAGTTGAAATGGAGAGCGGGAAAACCCAACTAACGAAGGATTCTTCGGAACCTTTTCATTAGTGCCTATTCAAGACGAAACTAAGAATTTCTTTGTTCGTCGGTTGTTCGAATGAGAAACCAAGTTCCAAAAGACGGTTCGGAACGACACGTTGACTTGCTAACACTGCTTCGTGAACGAGTTCGGATCCAAGGACCGCCGAAAGCGCAATCGAAGGAACTTTGAAGATTGCCGGTCGTCGTAAAACTTTGCCAAGTTCTCTTGTGAATTCTTGGTTCGTCAAAGGATTGGGGCAAACGAGATTGAACGCTCCCGTGTGCGTGTGATCGATGATGAAAAGAATTGCACGAACTTCGTCGTTCAGGGAAATCGGGCTTAACCACTGTCTTCCTGATCCCAAGGCGCCACCGACTCCAAAACGAAAGAGTGGCAACTGTTGTTTGAGTGATCCACCTTGGGTACTTTGGACGATTCCAGTACGAAGAAATGCCACGCCCGTACTCGTGCCAGTGAGAGGTGAGACAGCTTGTTCCCATCGGCGACAGACGTCGGCCAAAAAGTCGTCGCCGACGGGCGAATTCTCGTCGAAAACCTTGCTGTCGCTGGAGCCGTAAAAACCAATGGCGGAACCACTGGCAAGAATCCGTGGTGGTGACGAAAAGGTGGGAAGTACCTGCGAAAGAAGTGACGTTGACTGAACGCGAGATTCAAGAATTTCCTTTTTCCGATCGTTCGACCAACGTTTGTCGGCAATGCCTGCGCCCGATAAGTTCACGACGGCGTCTAGTTCGCCCACTTCTGCAATATCGGCGCTGTCGACGTCACCGGTATCTGGGTTCCAACGAATACGAAGTCCAACTTTTGTCGAGGTCGTGGGACGAACGAAAGGGATGACGGTGTCACCGCGTTGGAGTAGTGCCTTTGTCAATGCGCCACCAATGAGACCTGAAGCTCCAGTTATGCCGATTCTCATGTGTTCACCCACTGCTGTTCGATAATGGATGCCAACTTGTCAGGGTTAGCAAGGTGGGCTCCGTGAGGAGCGCGGTCAATCTGCACGATAGTGAAGTCCTGAATTTCGTGGCTGAGTCGTTGGGCCACTTCTTCATAGTTAGATTTATTTGGGCCGTCACCGTAGATGTACACCGTTGGTGCTTCAATCCGTTGGAGTTGCAGCAGGGGAGAATCGCGCAACGTTTGCAAGTCATTCAAGAGCGCTGGACCATCGAGGCGCCGCGACTCTTTTTCCTGGGCGCTAAGTCGCTCCCATACCGCGTTCGAAACTATGCGACGAAAGAAATTTTCGGCTTCTTGAGCGGGGTCGAGAGAAAATTCGCGCTTGGGACGTTGACGGCGATATGACCACGGGAGGGCAGGTTCGTAAGTAACAACAAGTTGGACGAGTTCGGGTTCTGCTGCCGCACTCGTGAGAGCAAGTAACCCACCGTAACTATGACCAAAATAGATCACGGGACCGCGCTGACTGGCATATTTAGCAAGTTGTTGCAGGTCGCTGAGGTTCTCGTCCAAACTCAAAGGTCCTAGATCTCTGGATCCTTGATACCCACGTCGATCGTAAGCAATCAAGTTCAGCGTACGTAGGCGTCGGGCCAACCGAGCAAATGAACCCCCACGATCGAGACCCCCGTGGATAGCGATGACGGTGGCCGTTGCCCCCTCGACCATTCGTTCGACAACGCGTAGTCCAGCCACGGGCGATTCGGTCATCGTGCGTAATTCCAGGGGGAGCACAGCGTCCGGTGACATGACTTGAAACTACCGGCTTCTGGTCGGGCCCCGACTCTGGATTTTGTTAGCGGCACCGCGCGACGAATTACCGCTTTTCATGTATGGCCCCAAGAATTGGATTGCGGCGCGGCTCTGAGCCATTGCATCCGGCACCGTATTTCGTAAAAGTTAACTTACGAAAAGGAGGTTGTTTTTGGAGCCTTCTTGATTGATTTCAAGACCTTTTGCGAACAGGTCTTTATGTCGAAAATAGTAGGATTATCGAGTTATGTCGCCACTGCTGGAAGTGAAGGATCTACAAGTTCAGTTTGCCGGAAGAAGCATGCTGGCGACTGCGGTGAATGAATTTTCGCTCAACATCGAGCCCGGAGAAAGTGTTGGTCTCGTCGGCGAATCTGGCTGCGGAAAGACAACGACAGGTCTCGCAATAATGCGGCTCCTGCCTCCCAACGGAAAAATCTCCGGCGGATCGGTGACTTTTGAGGGTGTCGACCTGGCGTCGCTCCCCGAAAAAGAGATGCGTCGAGTCCGTGGCAAGGGTGTAGCGCTAATTCCCCAAGATCCACTCAGTTCGCTCAATCCCACCATGAAGATTGGACGCCAAATAGGTGAAGGGCTTCGTATTCACGAGGGCGCCTCGGAAGCAGAAGCACGCACTAGGGCCCTTGAAGTCCTGGAAATGGTCGAGATGCCAAGCCCGTCTGAGCGACTTGACCAATATCCATTTGAGTTGTCGGGTGGTCTTCGACAACGAGTCATCATTGCCATGGCACTTGTGTGTAAGCCGAGGTTGCTGATTGCTGATGAGCCAACGACAGCACTTGACGTCACCATCCAGGCCCAGATTCTCGACATCATCGACCGTCTTCGATCAGAACTGAACATGGGTCTGTTGTTAATTACTCACGACATGGGTGTTATCGCCGGACGTACTGATCGTGTGGTCGTTATGTATGCCGGCAAACGAGCCGAGGGTGCATCCACCGACGATTTGTTTGGCTCGATGCGCCACCCATATTCGCAGGCGTTGCTCGCTTCAATGCCAAACTTAGAGAACGCCACCAAACACGAGCTGGTTTCCATTGCCGGAATGCCACCGGACTTGACGAAACAAGTCGTGGGTTGCCCCTTTGAGCCTCGATGTAGTCACGCTCAAGACCGGTGCCGCAACGAAGATCCGGGTCTGACGTTTGAGGGCGACCATTCCTACGCCTGTTTTTACCCCGTGAACGGTCCCGCAAAGGTAGTCATTCGTGGTGACGCTCTCGCTACGACAGCCCGTTCGCGCAAGGAAATAATTCAGGTTAAGAACTTGGTCAAGGAATTTCCCATTAAGGGTGGTCTCATTCGACACAAAGTCGGTGCCATTCAAGCGGTTTCGAACGTAAGTTTTTCAATTGCGGAAGGTGAAACCTTCGGTCTCGTTGGCGAATCAGGTTGTGGAAAAACGACGATCGGCAGAATGCTGGTCGGCATTGAGACGCTGACGTCCGGAGAAATTTATTTTAACGATCGTTTGGTGACCAGCAAGAATCTGAAGTTCACCCGCGAAGAATATCGTGACCGTCAAATGATGTTTCAAGATCCCTATTCGTCGCTTAATCCTCGAATGAGTGTGAATGACATTATTGGAGAGCCCCTTCAAATCCAGCATCAGGGAACAAAGGCTGAACAACAACAGAGAATCTATGAACTCTTGGACATCGTGGGCCTCAACCGCATGGCGGCGAGTCGGTATCCGCACGAGTTCTCAGGTGGTCAGCGTCAGCGTATTGGACTGGCTCGGGCACTAGCCCTAAATCCAAAACTTATTGTCGCCGATGAGCCGGTCTCGGCACTCGACGTTTCGGTGCAAGCTCAAATCCTTAATCTCATGAAGAATTTGCAGCGAGAGCGAAGTCTTTCGTACGTATTTGTAAGTCACGACCTCGCGGTTGTTTATTACATGGCCGACTCCATTGCAGTGATGTATTTGGGGAAGATTGTCGAAATCGGCGATGCGGAGTCAGTTTTCCGCACTCCTGCTCACCCCTACACACAAGGACTCCTTGATGCCGTACCCGTCCCAGACCCTGAAGAAGCGAGAAAGAAGCGCGGAATCCAGGTTAAGGGTGAATTACCGTCACCAGTGAACCCGCCTTCTGGTTGTCGGTTTCGTACACGCTGTCCGCGCGAACAAGACATTTGCGCAGAAGTGGAACCGCCGATGGTCTCCTTTGGCGAGCGCCACATGGCTGCGTGCCACTTTCCTCTGCGTACACCCGTACAAATCTCTTCGTAACGTCTAGAAATGGGGCGTTAGCGTCCCATGCGACGTTCCTGTAACTAGTTTTGAACCAAAGGCGCTGTACGTCTCGACAAGCGTCGTATGCCTATCGTTCGAGCAGGCGAACCTCAAAGGCATCGCGTAAGGCGTCGCCAATGTAGTTAATTGCCACGATCACCAAAATGAAGATCAAAGCGAGTGGGTAGACCTCCCACCAATAACCGTTTTGAATCTGGTTGGCGCCGGTTTGGAGCATCGTTCCCCAGTCGGTCTGGGGTGGCTGGATACCAAGCCCCAGGAAGCCGAGTGCCGACAAGAAGAGAATTGCGTCGGCCACGGAAAATGTGGCTACGGTAACGATATTGCTGATGGAATTCGGGAACACGTGGCTCCGAATAACGTGCAACTTGCTCGCCCCCATAGAAGTCGAAGCTTTGGAATAGTCAAGGTTTCGAATCAAGAGTGCGTCTCCGCGGATGATTCGGGCGTTCACAAACCAACCCGTAAATCCAATGATGCAGATAAGAAAGACCGTTGAGCGGCCAAAGACCGTGATCAAAGTGATCAACAAGAAGATGTAAGGAATTGAAAGAAACGCATCGATGAATCGCATCATTACGGCATCGACGACGCCTCCGAAGAAACCCGAGATCATGCCGTAGGTGGTACCGACGACAATCGTAATGATTCCGGCCAAGAAACCAAGGGTGAGGGAGTATTCGCCAGCGTAAAAAATCCGGCCAAGTTCGTCAAAGCCACTGCTGTCGGTTCCTAATAAGTGACCGCTCGAAGGCGCCCCATTTTGTGTCGTATTGAAAGCAATGGCTTGATTTGTTTGGTTGGTGGGATGAATGTGCGGAATGATAAAACACGCAAGGGCCAAGATTAAGACGTAGATGCATGAAGCAATTGCAAGCTTGTTGGCCATGAATATCTTTAAGCGCTGGCGCCAGAGCGGTATAGGAACGGCAGTATCGCTAAAGGCCGCGGTGTCGGCAACAGTGGTCGTCATTTACTTGAGGCTCCGATTCGAAGTCGCGGATCAACGATGCCTAAGACGATGTCAGCGGCCAAGTTGCCGAGTAGCGTAAAAATTGTTACGAGAATTGTGATGCCCAAGACGATGGGCACGTCAAAGTTAAGCGCCGCATTCAACGTCTGCAGTCCAAGTCCGCTGTAGTTAAATACGGATTCGATGATGAGGGCACCGCCGAACAACGTCGGGATCGATACGCCCAGAATGGTCACGATTGGCCCTAATGCGTTTCGCAGCGAGTGGCGCCACAGCACTCGCATTGGACTGCATCCCTTGGCCCGGGCTGTTCGGACGTAGTCCTGGACGAGTACTTCTAGAACTGATCCGCGCATGAAACGACTAATAGCCGCGATCGATAAGAGGGTGAGACAACCTACCGGAAGGATGAACGCTTTCGGGTCAGTAAATATTGCCCAGGGTGCGACACCTTCTGGGGGCGAAATAGGTAAATGAAACGAGTGAAATCCGAAGGCATCGATGACCAAAATGCAAAGTAAGAACGCGGGTATTCCGTAGAGCACAAATGCGGTCCCGGTGGCGACATAGTCAATGACAGTGTTTCGTCGTGAAGCTTGAAAAATTCCTAGCGGGATAGCGATTATCACCGTAAAGATGAGG
>Ga0302277_1002816_pt1 | contig 12142 bp, 6 predicted proteins | sample III_Bog_N3_1_FD_198759 | JGI IMG/M metagenome (GOLD analysis project Ga0302277, IMG submission 198759) | Peat permafrost microbial communities from Stordalen Mire near Abisko, Sweden - III_Bog_N3_1 | ecosystem: Environmental > Terrestrial > Soil > Wetlands > Peat | place: Sweden: Abisko... | reverse complement strand
AAACGCGGAAGTAGAATAGCCTTCATGGCAAGTGAATCCGGTATTCCAGCGGCCCATCCAAAGTACGACTTCGCAGATCTATCGATTGCAGGCATCACTGGCCTGGCGCTTGCGCTCGCGACTCTGTTCCTCTGCGTCGTGCCGCTCTCGGATATTGCGGGAAAACGCGATTTCGTCGCCTTTTGGGCTACCGGCCAGCAGCTCGTCCACCACGCTAATCCTTACGATCGCGATGCGATGATGCGAATCGAGCGCTCCGCGGGGTTTCCCGTCAAGGACGAGGTCCTTTTTATGAGGAACTTGCCTTGGGGCCTGCCGCTCGCCTATCCACTAGGGTTCATCAATTTGCGGGTTGCGGCGCTCTTGTGGTCCCTGGCACTGCTGGCGTGCCTTTTGCTTTCGGTCCGCATCCTCTGGCTGATGCATGGCAGCCCAGGAAATTACCTACATTGGCTCGGAGTTTCCTTCGCGCCGGCTTTGCTATGTCTGATGATGGGGCAGACTTCGCTGTTTGCGCTCCTGGGCTACGTTCTCTTTCTTTCTTTGCATCGCAGCCGCCCCTTCCTGGCGGGAATCTCCCTCTGGCTCTGCGCGCTGAAGCCTCATCTGTTTCTGTCTGTTGGCATTGTCTTGCTGGCGTGGATCGTGCTTTCCAAAAGCTATAAGATCCTGCTGGGCGCGGTGGCTGCCATAGCCGCCAGTTGCGCGGTTCTATATCTGATATACCCATCCGCATGGATTGATTACGCACGGATGATGCGGACCGTGGGACTCGAAACGGCTCATGTCCCGTGCCTGAGCGTCGCCCTGCGCTTTTGGCTCAGGCCGCAGTCGGTGGCCTTCACCTACTTGCCGGCAGCGCTGGGCTGCATCTGGGCGCTGGGCTATTTTTGGGTGCATCGCCACGCCTGGGACTGGATGGAAGGCGGCAGCCGGCTGATCCTTGTTTCGCTGCTTACGGCGCCGTACGCCTGGGTTTATGACGATGGCATCGTGATGCCCGCCCTGCTGCATGGCGCGTACCTGACACGGTCCCGTATATTGCTGGCCATTCTAGCGCTGGCCAGTTTCGTGATTGAGGGCGAACTTCTCTGCGGCGTCAAAATGCAGTCGGATTTCTATTTCTGGACAGCGCCGACATGGCTTCTGTGGTATCTGGGCGCAGCCATGTTCACTAAAACGAAAACTGAAGAAACTGCAGCGTGCCAATGAAAACAACCCCTTGGCGCATTGTTGCTCTTCTTGGCTTGACGGCTGTTCTGGCGGGCATCTTTGTTCTCATTCTTGAGGACGGTAACGTCGAGCAGCGGGATTTCATCTCCTATTGGGCTGCCGGACACCAACTCGTTCAGGGCAAGAACCCCTACGATGGGGCTGCAATTCGGAAGCTGGAACTAACGGCCGGATACGATCAGAGTTATCTGCTCGTTATGCGCAACCCACCTGCGGCCCTCTTTCTTGCGGCGCCACTTGGCTTTCTCTCTCCAAATGCAGGGTTCCTGTTTTGGATGATCGCCCTCGTTGCCAGTCTTGTGGCGTCGATTCGGATGCTTTGGATTCTGCATGGACGCCGGACGGACAGGCTGCACCTGCTGGGGTACTGCTTTGCGCCCGTAATGGCGTGCCTCATGGCTGGCCAGTTTGGCATTTTCCTGCTTCTCGGCATCGTCCTTCTTCTCTACTACCACAAGTCGCAGCCCGTCCTCGCCGGAGCAGCGCTGCTGCTCTGTGCCGCAAAGCCGCACTTGCTTCTTCCCTTTGGCATCGTGCTGCTCCTGCGGGTCTTTGAGCGGAAGACCTACCGCATCCTTGCCGGATTCTGCGCTGCCCTGCTCGCGAGTTGCGCGCTTGTGTTCTGCTTTGATATACACGCTTGGTCTCAATACGCGCGGGAAATATACTCGGCCGGAATCATGGATGAGTTCATCCCTACGCTGAGCGGCTTCCTCCGTTTGCTCCTCCATCGGGATGCCGTTTGGCTGCAATTCCTTCCCGAAGCTGCCGCATGCCTCTGGGCGCTCTGGTACTTCTGGTCGCGCCGCAGCCGTTGGGATTGGATGAATCAAGGTTTATTGCTGCTCATTGTCTCTGTGCTCTGCGCGCCTTATGCCTGGTTTACCGACGAAGCAATCCTGCTGCCCGCTGTTCTGGCCGGCGTCTATCGGGCAGACGACGCCGGGCGCTCGCTTCTTCCCTTTGGACTCGTTGCCGGAGCTGCAATGATCGAGGTCTTCGTGAAGGTTCAGATGACTTCAGGCTGGTACGTGTGGACCGTGCCGGCATGGTTAGCCTGGTATCTCTACGCAACCAGAATCAAGGGCATACCCGCCAAGGGCGCTCATAAGAGCGATGCCTAGAGCGAAACCACAATAAGCGTAACCTTGCTAAGAGAATTGAAAGTGGCTTTTCTTGATGAAAAAGCTTCTTGGCGGGCGTGCCTCCGAGTCACACTTACTGTGGTTTCGCTATAGATTGCCGAGCGCTTTTACGGCATTTGATTGCTTGCCAGTTTATATAGACCATTCTGGCCGCGGCGAACGCAATGAGACCATGCGGCCAAGAGCTTGCTGGCGCACAGCGTGTTCGAAAAACAGGCGCTACCTAGCCACCCATCCTGATTCGGAAAGTGAGAGGCATCGAAGCGATTCCGAGAACCGCGCGGCTGGCCGCGTTGCTCCGGGCAAATTGCTTACTTTTTGTGCCGGGGCCGGTTCGCGGAAATGACCTCTATAGCTACAGGAGCAACACCGCCCTTGACGATATGCAGCTTCTCAGCGGCGGCATAGGAGACGTCGATGACGCGCCCCTCATCCAACTCGCCGCGATCGTTGATGCGCACAACAACATTTTTATGGTTGTTGAGATTAACCACGCGCACCATGGTGCCGAAAGGCAATGTCGGGTGGCACGCCGTCATGGCGTACATATTGAATCGTTCGCCGCTGGCGGTGTGATGGCCATTGAGTACGGAACCATACCAGGTGGCGAGACCGCGGAGCATGTCGGTCCGCGATTCGCGAGCGGGCTTCCTGGCCTCCAGCGTTGGCGGGGTCGCGCTCAGGACAGGGGGAGCGGTTGATGCTGGCTTGGAAAGCCGCGCATTCGCGTGCACTGACTGCGTGGAGAGAGTGATCACCACCGCGGCCAGCACAAGCGATGAAAGTCCCGCCAGGATGTAAATCCGATGCGAGAGTATCAATCTCATGTTGCGTGATTTCCAAAAACTGAGCATCTGACTATTTTACTAAATTGATACCTTTTTGCCTAGCTGTTGGCGAAAGATATACGGGGGAATCAGGGCGGAAATGGGAGAGACTCTGAGTTCAGCGGCATTTTCGCCTGACAATTCCTTCCTTGCGTACAAATTGCGCCATAAACGATGCAATTTGCGTGTAGCCAGGACTTTATTTGCACCGGCTCTCTCCATCCTGCCAATGCTTGCACGGCATCACAGTGAATTCATATTGGTGCAATGCCTTCCAGCGGTTGCGGGTAGAAGGAGGCTTCCATGGTGACCGGCACTCGCCAGGCCAGCGCGCGGCGGCTGAACCCAGGAACCAGCGCATTGCAAAACATTCGCGTTCAAAAAAATCCCATGCATACGAGCCCCTATCGAGGGAAGCGCATGCATGGGATGGGTTGGGTAGTGATTCTAGTTGATGGTCAATGTGAAAGTGGTTGTGGGCGCCGGGGCTTCCGCGGGAGTGCCGGTTCCGGTTACGGTGAAGGTGTAGCTGCCGGCAGTGGTTCCGGCCTTGCCTGACCCCTTGCCAGAGTTTGACGACGAACTGCCGCCGCAGCCGCTAAGCGTTCCAATGGCCGTCATGAGCAGCAGGACACCGAGCATTGCGCGCCATCCATGCCGGCGCGAGGGGATTCCCAGGAAGAGGATAAATGCCAGAACCGTGCCGCCGCCGACGCGCATCCAGCCGTTTTGCTTGCCGTCGTTCACAGGTGAGGCCATTGCGGTGGTGGCGGCAACAGAGGTGACGGTTACGGTTGCTGTGGCGGAGGCGGAAGCGCCGGTCAAGGTGACTGACTGTGTACTCGCAGCGCAGGTGGGTAGATTAGTAGCTCCGCTGGGAGACTTGGTCAGAGCACAACTAAGCGTGACGGTTCCCGAGTAAGCGGTCGTGGTGCTGACCGTTACGGTGGATGTGGCCGGCGATCCCGCGGTCACGGCCGCCGGAGTGGTTGCCGCCAGCGAATAGGCCGACTGCGTCACCGTCACGGAGGCAGTGCCCGCGCCGGCGAGATAGACAGAGTCGCCGCTGTATGTTGCGGTGAGAGTGTCAGCTCCGGCGCTCAGGCTGTTAGAGGGAATGGTGAAGGTATAACTTCCGTCCACCAGGGTTGCGGCCGACGAGGTATAGCCACCGCCGGAGAGAGTGACCGTGCCGGTGGGAGTTACACCAGCGCCGGTCACCGTTACTGGAACGCTCAGCGTTGAGCCGGTATCCGTAGTTAGAGTTGCCGGAGACGCTGTCACGGTTGCCGCAATCAAAGCCGGAGTTACCGTAACTGGAGAGCTTGCCGGGGTGCTTCCGGAGGCAGATGCATAGTTTGCGTCGCCGCTATAGCTGGCGGTGAGCGTGTCGTTGCCCACGGTGAGGCTGTTGGCGGGAATGACGATGGTGGCGCTGCCGTTGACCAGCGTGACTGCGGCTGAGGTGTAGCCGCCGCCGCTCAGAGTCACAGTGCCGGTGGGTGTCGTGCCGCTGGAACCGGCGACTGTAACTGTCACACTGAGGCTGGCTGCCGTGTTGATGGTGTTCGATGCTGGAGTCACTGTGATGGATGGAGTCAGCGGGATGGTCACCGTTTCTGTGGCCGATCCCGTGGCGGAGCCGTAGTTTGCATCGCCGCTGTAGCTTGCGGTGAGGGTGTCGGTTCCAACGCTCAGTATGACAACAGTGGCGCTGCCGCCGGAGAGCGTGGCCGCGGAAGAGGTGTATCCGCCGCTTGTGAGCGTGATGGTGCCTGTGGGCGTGACGCCGGAGCCGGTCACTGCAACCGTCACGCTGAGGCTTTCTGCCGTGGTGATGCCGGCCGCGGCTGGAGTTACCTTGACGGTTGCCGTCAGGCCATTCACCGCCAGTGATTGCGTTGCGTCGCCGGTTGGATAGGTGGCGTCGCCGCTATAGACGGCGGTCAGGTCATGTGTGCCGGGAGTGAGCGTTGTGCTGGTATAGGTCGCTGTGCCGGTGCTGCTCAGTGTAACCGACGTTCCAAGCGCACTCGATCCATCTTGAAATTCGATGGTGCCGGTGGGGGCGGAAGCGTAAGTCGCTGTCGGAGTGACTGTGGCCGTAAGCGTGACCGATTGGCCAGCGGAGGCGGGCGATGGGGAAGCCGCGAGAGCTACTGTAGCTGTGCCGGTGGCGGAGATTTTTGCGACAAAGCCGGTGGTGCTGAACTCGGCGCAGCCGGAAGACTGCATATGATTGGTCTGCTGGAAGGAGCCGGGGGTAACAATGGTTCCAGCGCAATTGTCGTCGAACGCAACATACATATTGCCAGCGGAATCGACCGCAAGGCCGGCAGGCGTCATGTTGTCGCTGAGGCCAGTACCAAACTGCGTGGAAAAGAGCAGCTTGGAGCCTGTGGGGTCAAGTTCAGAGACAAAGACTGGTGCGCCGTTGTAAGGCTCCATATTGCCTACCCACGGAAAGTTGCCTGCGTTAGCCTTGCCAGTGACGTAAACATTGCCATTGCCATCCAGTTGGATGGGACCAACCGCGCTTACTCCGTCTAGATTGCCGGTGGCGTTGCCGAGGTAGGTTGCCCACTCGATGGCAGTGCCGGTGGGATTGAGTTTGGCAACAAAGGCAGCGCTGCTTGCGGAACTGAGTTTCGCGGAAGTTTGATACGCGCCCGTGGTTACCGGAAAATCGGTGGAATCGGTAAGACCGGAGACATACGCATAGCCATCCGCGTCGGTGGTGATGTTTGAGACCATATCGCTGCCGCCTGCGATTTGTCCGCCGAGATAGGTGGAATAGGCCAGTGACGCGCCGCCGGTTGAGGTGACCGGATTGAACTTGGCGACAAAGCCGCGTTGCACATTGAGTGCGAGTGCCAAAGGATTATTGAGATCGACGGGACCGGAGGTGGGTTGAATCACGCCCGCCGTGGTTGGCAGAAACATGGCGGAGGTTTCGCCCACAATATAGAAGTTTCCGGTTGCATCCACAGCAACCCCGTTCACACCAGTAAGCCGGGGATTGCAATTGAGAGTCCTGCCAATGCCGGTAGTTTTGTTCCATTGGCAAGCTGGATTCAGCGAAGTGAAGATACTTGAATAGAGCAGACTGGAACCAGTGGGATCGAAGACCGAGATAAATCCCTGAGAACTAGTGATGCCAACGTTGGCATCTTGCCCAGAGACCACTGCGCCACTAGTGGTGGGAAAGCAGCTGAATGGAAGGATATTCTGCGACCAATCCAACTGGCAGCCAAGCCAGCTCGCAGTTCCGCCGACGTAGGCACGCCCTGTGCTGTCGAGGGCGATGGTGTCAGCGCTCGCTGTTCCGTCGCCGCCAAGAAATGTGGAGTAAAGCAGCCCGCTTCCGGCAGCGTTGAGTTTGGTCACAAAGGCGGCGCCGTTCGAATTCCAGGCGCATGAAGTCACCGGCGTGTAGTTAGGGCTATACCCATCGTTGGCGTAAGGAGCGCAGATGGTCTGGAATGCACCGGAGGTAATGGGGAAATCGGGAGAATGGGTTTGCCCAACCACAAAGGCTTCGCCGTTGGCGTCAACGGCAATCGCCTCGCCGTAGTCTTGATTTGAGCCGCCAAGATAAGTGGAATAGACAAGGGAACTGCCATCCGGGCTGAACTTGGTGATAGTGGTTGTAGGATTGTTGCTTTCGCCGAAGGCCTGAATCTTTGTACCGTAGGGATTCGATTGATACGGATTTTGTACTGGAAAGTCAGTAGAGTCCGTGACGCCCACCACATAGGCGCTGCCCTGACTATCGAATGCGATTCCTTGATCGACATTGTTGCCGCTTAATCCTTGGATCCCAATATTCTGAGAACCACCGATATAATCGTACGTGCTGCCGCCGAGGTAAGTCGCGTAGGTCAGCACCGGGTCGATGATGAGCGCCTTCGCGTGGTCGTAACTGCCGAGCTGGAAACCGATGCGATTGCCGGCCACGGTGAACGCGCCATCGACTGCGATTTTCTTGTCGCCGTCCATCTGATAGAGCACCGGCTTCTTGAATCCGGCCGGGCCGTTGGCTGCGCTCAGAACCAGATTGCCGTCCGCGTCAATCGCGGGCTTGGCACCGTCGATCTGCCAGGCGATGCGGCTGGCGTCCGCTCCGGGAGCGACCACAAAGTCATACTCCAATTGCCGCTGATTGCCGTAAAATACCAGATCGACGCCGGGATAGACCTGGGCGAAGTTGACCTTGCCAAAGGTCTGGATGCCGGTGTGCCATTTGCTGGGGTCGTTGCCGATCAGGTAACTAACCCTGCCGGATTGCGGTTCGAGCCCGGTGATCGTGGTGGTAGCGCTGGCGCCGACAAGTTTCATGCGCAGCGTATCTAAACTGGACGACACAGGCTTTTGGTCCGTGGTTGTGGCCTGAGTTTTCTGCCGCTCCAGGTTCAGGACAACTTCATCTTTGGTGAGGAAGAGCGAGTAGCCGGAGCCGCGCGAAAGGAACTGCACGCTGGGATCAGTCTGGCCCTTGTTAGGCTCAAAGCTGAGCGGAATTTTGCTATAGTTGGCCGCTGTGTGCTTGGCGGCCACGGATGGGGCAGGCGCTGAAGCCGTTCCGGCGTAAGCCTCTCTGGAGGCCAGGAACAGGCCAGCAAGCAGTAGGCCGGCCGCCAGCCATTTCTGTGAGTTGGATGACCTTTTCGGAAATGAGCAGGTGTCGAACGACAGATGTAGAAAACTCAAAACGTATTCGAGCATTTTTCTCCTTCACGGCGGCAGGATTGATCTTGCCTCTCACCCAGAAGGCGGGAAGAAAAGCGAAAACGGTCCACTCCTTGCTGAGAAATTCGCACATTTTTTTAAAATCCGGTTATATTGGACAAATCCGTTGCCAAAGCACGATAGCATCGATTTAGGAAATTGCTGCTGCAGCCCATGCACGGAGGCGGATTTGTCAGCATCCATGGGAGAAATCACCGTTCTGCTGAAAAAGTGGAAGGATGGCGAGCCGTCGGCCTTTCAGCAACTGATGCCGCTGGTCTATCCGCATCTGCGCGAGGTGGCGGCGGCCTACATTCGCCGCGAGCGCAATCCAGACGTGATGCAAGGCACAGTGCTGGTCCACGAACTGTATCTGCGCTTGTTGAACCAGAAGCAGGCGGTGGGTGAGGATCGCAGCCATTTTTATGCTTTCGCCGCCAAGGTGATGCGGAGGATCCTGATCGATCACGCGCGCGAGATGCAAACGCTTTCCCGAGGCGGCGAGTTGAACCGTGTTGTGCTAAGCGACGACATGGCCTGGGTCAATATCAATAGCCCGGAACTGCTCGACCTGGACCGCGCCCTCGACGAACTCGGCCAAGCGGATGCCAGTAAAGTTCAGCTTGTGGAACTGCGGTACTTTCTGGGCTGCACCGCCGAGGAAACCGCCGAACTGACGCATCGCTCTCTGTCCTCCGTCAAGCGTGACCTCAGATTCATCCGCAGCTGGCTCTATAGCCGTCTCTATCCCGGCCGGCTGAAGTGTCCTCCGCCGGAGTGACCCGGTTTTGGGCCGTTTTACGCATTCTGGATGTAGACTGCTAATCGCGAACCAGGATTTAGTCGATATGGATTCCCGAACAGGCCGCTTCGAGCGCATTGAGGCCATCTTCCACGAAGCTCTTGCGGTCGCGGAAGAGTCGCGAACGGAACTGATCAGCGCCCGGTGCGAAGGGGACACCGGTCTGGCCGCCGAGGTGGAACTGCTGTTGAACGCCAGTGAAATGGAACAGCAGCAAACAGCCGCGCTGCTCTCGGAACGTGATACCGGTCAGCTCATTGAATCGGCCGGCAGGCGGATCGGCCCCTATGTGCTGGATAGCCTGCTCGGGCGCGGCGGCATGGGCGCCGTCTATCTGGCCCACCGCGCCGACGGCGAATTCGAACAGAAGGTGGCCATCAAGCTGATCGACCTGCCGCTGGTCACAGCTACTTTCCGCGAGCGCTTTCGCCAGGAGCGGCAGATTCTGGCCGGCCTGCAGCATCCGTATATTGCGCGGTTGCTGGATGGCGGAGTCACCGGCAGCGGCGACCCCTATCTGGTGATGGAATTCGTCGACGGTGTGCCCATTCAGCAATTCTGTGAAAGAGAGAATCTTTCTTTGCGGCTGCGGCTGAAGCTCTTCCTCGAAGTCTGCGAGGCCGTGCAATTTGCCCATCAGAACTTCGTAGTGCATCGCGATCTCAAGCCCGACAACATTCTCGTAGCAGCCGACGGTACGCCGCGCCTGCTGGACTTTGGCACCGCCAAGCTGCTCTCGCCTTCGTATGCCGCCGCGGGCAGCGGACTGACGCGCGAGGGCTACCAATCCTTTACGCCGCAGTACGCCAGTCCGGAGCAGGTGCTTGGCAAACCGGTGACGGCGGCCTCGGACACTTACTCGCTCGGCGTTCTTTTGTATCTGCTGCTGACCGGGAAACAGCCTTATGAGCTTGCAAAACTGACAACAGAAGAATTGCTGCGCGTAATCTGCGAAGAGCCGCCGCGCAAGCCTGCGCCCGCGGAGTCGCTCGATTGGCGGCTCGACGCCGATTTGAATGCGATTCTGCTGAAGGCGCTGCGCAAGGAGCCCAGCGAGCGCTATGGCACAGCGATCGAACTGGGCGCCGACATTCGCGCCTGGCTGGACGGAATGCCTGTAGCTGCGCGGCGCGGAACTTTTCGATACAAGGCAGCCAAATTCATTCACCGCAATCGCATCGCTGTCATAAGTTCAGTTCTGTTGGCCGCTTCCATGTTGGCCGGAGTGGTTGGCGTGGCTTGGCAGGCCAGAGTCGCCAATGAGCAGCGGCGCAAAGCCGAGGCCAGCGCGGCTGACCTTCGCCAGTTAAGCAACAGCCTGCTGACCGAACTGGACGAGGCGATTGAGCAGTTACCCGGCACCACCGGAGTGCAGAAGCTGCTGATCACGCGCGTTCTTGAACACCTGGACCGCACCGCCAAAGACTCCCGCGGAAATCGCCAGATGCAACTGGATCTCGCCGATGCCTACGCCAAGCTGGGAAACATTCAGGGAAACACTTACTCTCAGAATCTCGGCGATTTCAACGGCGCTTTGGCCAGCATGGACAAGGCGATTTCTCTGGTTGAACCGCTGACGGCCCATGGATCGAAGGATGGCGAGGCTCTGCGCGCGTACGCTTTCGCACAGGCGTATCGCAGCGAGATTTTATTTGGCACCACACGCATGCCTGAAGCCATTGCTTCCATGCAGGCATCGATTGCGGTAAACGAGCGCATTATCGCGCTTCCAGGCGTCACGCCGGCTCAGCTCTGCGATGCAGCCAGCGTATACGGCGTGCTGGGAGATGAGTTGGGCCAAGGCGGCGACGAAAGCCTCCACGACATCCCTGGCGCTTTGAAGGCCCTCCTCAAGGATGTTGAACTGGCAAATCGCGCCTTGAGTATCGACCCCCACCTTCAACGCGCCCTTCGGGCGGTTGTGATTGCGCGGTTGAAAATCGCCGAAACCGAGAGCGAGACCGATCCGGCGCAGGCTCTCAAAGATTTCCAGTTTGGTCTGGAACGTGTCTCAGCCTTGTCCAAAGAGGAACAGGGCAGTATGCGCGTCCTGCGTGTGCGCAATTCGCTTCTGGAAGGCGAAGCCGAGGTTTTGGTGCAGTTGGGAAGATATTCCGAGGCCCATGCGCTCTATGCCCAGGCCGCCGAAATGGTCCAGCATCTTTCAGCCGCTGATCCGCTAGACCTGCGCGCGCTCTTCGACGTGCAAACCGGCCTGAGCCAACAGGCCATTGCTTTTGAAACCGCGGCCGATCCGGCCTTCTCTGTTTCTTCCGCCGACCGGCGCAGTAATCTTGACTCCGCGGAAAAACTGTTGGCCCAAGAGGTCACTATTCTGCAGAAATTAATCAAGCAAGATCCCTCCAACGAGGAGTGCGCGCCGGTTCTGGCGAACGCTCAGGTGCATCTGGGCACGGCCCGATCAATTCTGCGCCCCTCCGCGGAGGCGGCCGCGGCGGCAAGAACCGGCCTCGCCTCCTTAAAGTCGCTGGCCGCAAAAGATCAGGCATCTCCGACGACGCTGGATATGGCCGCGGGCGATCTTCTTATGGTGGAACCCGCCTCTCTGCGGGAGCCGCAAACTTCCCTCACTTTCGCCGGGCGCGCCGTTGCCTTGACCCACGGCAAGTCGCCTTCGATGCTGCTAACCCTCGCCCAGGCCTATCGCGCCACCGGCCAAATCGAGAAGAGCCGTGCGACGGCCAAAGAAGGACTTGCTCTGCTGGTGCCGCCCCAGCCAGGCAGCCCCAAGCCGCATCTGCGCAAACTGCTGGAAATTCAAACGCAGCCAGGATATTGAAGCTGTTTTTGACGAGGATGCTTGAAGAAGTGCCTGCTACGACCAGCCCCTCTCTGCTCCATTCCGCAGATTGTTGGGCTTCAGATCTCAGTGCAATTTTGACCATCCCTTGGAATGCGCGTGGCTTGACAATCAAATCTTGAAAAGCAAAACGGCTCGGCAGCGCCGCGAAGCTGAAACCGGCCAGAGCAGTTTTGTATGCGGACCCTCGTAAAAGCTCGCCTTCATCGCATGCAACTTGCTCGACGGGGGGATTTCCGTACAAGCTGTCAAAAACAACAGCACAAGCCGGATTGCAATGATCTGAAAGTTCATGCTCTTGCTTTATTGAGGAAAACAATGACCCCCGTCCCGCTCGAAGAGATGAGATCAGCCTCCCGGCCTCGGGCCGCTGTTGTCGTCGCCCACCCGGACGACGAGACGCTCTGGTGCGGCGGCTACATACTGACCCATCCGGAGTTTCTCTGGCGCATTGTGACATTGTGCAGAGCAGGGGATTCAGACCGCGCGCCAAAGTTCCGCCGAGTCTTGCGGCAATTGCAGGCGGTGGGTGAGATGGCGGACCTGGATGATGAACCAGAACAAGCGCCGCTGCCAATCGAACAGG
>Ga0302277_1002815_pt1 | contig 12142 bp, 9 predicted proteins | sample III_Bog_N3_1_FD_198759 | JGI IMG/M metagenome (GOLD analysis project Ga0302277, IMG submission 198759) | Peat permafrost microbial communities from Stordalen Mire near Abisko, Sweden - III_Bog_N3_1 | ecosystem: Environmental > Terrestrial > Soil > Wetlands > Peat | place: Sweden: Abisko... | reverse complement strand
GACGAAAAAAATGTTGCGCCGCCAGTTCCTGCCCGGCGTCGCTGTAAAGATATTCCAGATAAGCGCGCGAAACAGCCTCGGTGTGATGCCGCTGCACGTTGTGATCCACCCAAGCCACGGGATTTTCAGCAAGAATACTTACAGGCGGAAGAACCACCAACAGCCCATCATCAGGAAATTGTTTCTGCACCAGCGCCGCCTCGTTTTCAAACGTCAGCAGCACATCGCCGATGCCACGATCCGCAAACGTCGTAGTCGCGCCGCGTCCGCCGGTGTCGAGCACAGGCACATTCGCGAAAAGTTTTGCCACGAAGTCGCGCGCCTGCTTCTCGTCACCGCCGGATTTCTTCAGCGCATATCCCCACGCCGCCAGATAGCTGTAACGTCCGTTGCCGGAAGTTTTCGGATTCGGAATGACAACTGAAACATTTGATTGAACCAGATCGTCCCAATTTCTGATGTTCTTCGGATTGCCCTGGCGGACGACAAAAACAATCGTCGAAGTGTAAGGCACGCTTTTGTTCGGCAAACGCGAAGCCCAATTCACCGGAATCAAATTCCCCACCGAATGCAAAATATCAATGTCCGGCGGTTGGTTCATCGTCACTACGTCCGCTTCAAGTCCGTTGACGACCGATTGCGCCTGCTTGCTTGAACCGCCGTGGGATTGGCTGACCGTCACCGTGTCGCCAGTTTTTTCCTTCCAATAAGCCGCGAACGCCGCGTTGTAGTCCTGGTAAAATTCCCGCGTGACATCGTAGGAGACGTTGAGAATTTTTACGTCAGCCGCAAGAGATGCGTTCGTTGCCGACAGCAAACCCGCTGTGAGCGACGCGCACGCCAATTTTTGAATCCAGTTCCGCATGGATGATTTGTTTTTTTATTTTCATGGGAACTTCCGGTTGACCGGTCAGCAGCCTGTAAATTTTGAAATTAGATTTTAGATTTCTTTGTCGGCGCTTTTTTCCAGACGCACACGTTCGGTCTTTTCAATCTGAATCACGCGCGAATCATGCACGACGATTTCCACCACGCCATAACGCAACGAGCCGACGTGTTGGATAACCAATTCCAACCACTTCAATTCGTCACTGCCTTTTGTCTTTAATTCACTCATTCGATTAAAACCACTGTTTAAGTCGTATTATCAATACAGGCGAATCAATTTATTTTCGCTGTAATAAACCATGCATAGCACTAAATACGACTTATCTAGTCGTTATTATCAATGAGATTGCATTCTTGTCAAATAATTTTTGAATCTTTTTTCGACTCTCGGCTTTCGGCTTAAGAATATGTGAAAACACTGTGCGGTCTCACGTCCACAATTGCCGGTCGAGCGAGCGGTATTGAATCGCCTCGGAAATGTGTTCGCTCAAAATGTTTTCTGAGCCAGCCAAATCCGCAATCGTCCGCGCCACTTTCAAAATGCGATCGTAGGCGCGCGCGCTGAAATTCAATTCTGTCATCGCCATTTTCAGCAATTCCTTCGTCGTGTCGTCCAGCGCGCAGAATTCCTTTAACTCCTTCGGCCCGATGCGCGCGTTGCAGGTGATTTTGGGTTTATGCGCGAAACGTTTTTGCTGGTGCTGGCGTGCGGCAATGACGCGCTTGCGGATTTCTGCTGACGCTTCGCCGGTGCGGTCGCCGGAAATTTCGCGGAATTTCACCTGCGGCACTTCGACGTGCAAATCTATGCGGTCGAGCAGCGGCCCGGAAATTCGGCCAAGATAATTCTGAATTTCGCGCGGCGAACTCTTCGACTCGCCCACCATTTTCCCGTCTGGTGTGCGCGATGTTGCCTTTTTATGAGCGCAGAGTAACCGTCGCTCGCAAGGATGTTGCACCAGTTTGGACACGGAGTTTTCCAATCGCCAAGGAGCCTACGACCTTGGGCGAACACCTCAAGAAAAAACGGTTCTTGGCGGGCATCCGACAGCGGGAAGCCGCTGTAAAATTAGGGGTTAGCGCACGAACCTTGAGCCTGTGGGAATGCGACCGGATATACCCATCTTGGTCTTTCCAGCCCCCTTTAATCGCGTATCTGGGATACGATCCGTTCACCGAAACGGGCCTCAAAACCCCAAAAGGCAACGAAACATCATGTGTTGCCTTTTTTTCACCTGAAGCCCCTATTTCTAGGGGTCAAAAGATAAAGCAGCACAGGCTAAAATTACGGAAATCGCGGAAGCAATTTGCCTTGGATTTGGGTGTCAGCGTCAAAACTCTTTGGGGCTGGGAAACAGACCGTTGGAAACCGACCGCCAAAGGCCAAGAGCAGATAACGAAGCTTCTTGGATGCTCTGATTATTGCGAAGGCGTGCCGTCGTAAGACCAATTGATGTCCGGGTTGCCGGGGTCGCCGATCTTCGTGCCTTTCTGGTAGGCCATGTAGGTGTATTTGAAATAAGCGGAATGGCCGTCAAGGAAGGTCAGGTTCGCTGCGGCGGCGTGACGTGAACGGAGCTGGTATAAAACAATGCCGCCCGCCTCAAAAATGGCCGCAACTAGCTGTAATTTAGAGACTGCGTCAGCGGATTTTTACAAATATCCGGAAGGAATACGTTCAAAGATTCAAAATCTTTCAAAAAAATGAAAGGTTTCATGGTTATGTCCGTATTCATTAGTGCAGGCGTGTCCACAAACATGGATTTTTGCGTTTTTGCAAAATTATTCGGCGGCAAAGAAAATCGAAGAAATAACTTGCAGTGCGGGATTTTCTGGCGTCTTTATTAAATTATCTCTGGGTCAGTCAATTCATAGGGCATATGGAACCGGATCAACAATTAAGAGATTCGCTAAAAGAAATTAACGACCTCAAGGCCGCTCTCGACGAACACGCCATCGTGGCCATTACCGACCCGCAGGGAAAGATCACCTGCGTCAACGACAAGTTCTGCGCCATCTCAAAATACTCCCGCGAGGAATTGCTAGGTCAGGACCATCGCATCATTAAATCAGGTTTTCATCCCAAGGAATTCATCCGCGATTTGTGGACGACGATTGCCAGCGGCAAAGTCTGGAAAGGTGAAATCAAAAATAAAGCGAAGGACGGTTCGTTTTATTGGGTGGACACGACCATCGTTCCGTTTCTCAATGAAGACGGCAAACCGCGCCAATATGTGGCCATCCGCGCCGACATCACCGAGCGCAAGGCGGCGGAAATGGCTTCAATCTGGCTGGCGGCGATTGTTAATTATTCAGATGACGCCATCATCGGCAAAGACCTGAACAGCATCATCACCAGTTGGAACAAAGGTGCGGAAAGAATTTTCGGCTACACCGCCGCCGAGATGATTGGCACTTCAATCATGCGGCTGATTCCCGCCGACCGGCAGGAGGAGGAAAATCAAATACTGACGAAGATCAGACGCGGCGAAAATGTGGAGCATTTCGAAACGCAGCGGCAAACAAAGGATGGACGGCTTATTCATGTCTCGGTCACGGCATCACCAATCAAGAATGCCGACGGCATTGTCATCGGTGCATCGAAAGTGGCGCGGGACATCAGCGAGTGGAAGCAGACGGAAGAGATGTTGAGGGCAAGCGAGGAGCGCTATCGCAGGCTCTTCGAGTATGCGCCTGACGGGATCGTCATTGTTGATGCCAAGGGTTACTACCTCGATGCCAACACGAGCATCTGCCGGATGCTCGGTTATACCCGTGACGAATTTATCGGGCTGAACGCCACGGACATCGTTTCCCCGGCGGAAATTCCGCACATCGGGCAGGCGCTGGACGTGATCAAAACCAAATCCGACTACCAACGGGAGTGGCAGTTCCGGCGCAAGGACGGCTCGGTCTTCGCAGTGGACACGATCGCGAACGCGATGCCAGACGGCAATCTGCTGGCGATGATCCGCGACATCACCGAGCGCAAAAAAGCCGAGGAGTCGTTGCGATTGCTCGAATCCGCCATGCGACAGTCCAAAGAGTCCATTACGATCACAGATGCGGAACTCGATTTGCCGGGACCAAAAATTATTTTCGTCAATCCCGCCTTCACGCAGATGACAGGCTACACGGCAGAGGAAGTCATCGGCAAAACGCCCCGGATTTTACAGGGGCCGCGCACGGACAAGGCCGTGTTGCTCCGGCTCCGGAAAAATCTCGAACGGGGCGAAGCGTTTGCAGGCGAAACCATCAATTATCGCAAGGACGGAACGGAATTTGACTTGGAATGGCAGATCGCGCCCCTTCGCAATCCCAACGGAAAAATCACGCACTTTGTGGCCACCCAGCACGATATTACCGAGCGCAAGCGCGCGGATCGCCGGTTGGCCACGCAAAGCGCCATTAGCCGGGCACTGGCTGATTCAACCACTTTGAATGAAGCGACGCCAAAAATCATGCAGGCCATCTGCGAATCTGAAGGGTGGGATTTTGGCGCAATCTGGGAAGTGGATAGAAAAACCAATGTGTTGCGTTGCCTGGAAGCATGGCACCAACCAGAACTTCCTGCAGAAGAAATGATGGCCAAGACCCGCGCTTTGACCTTTGCATTGAACAACGGCCTGCCGGGACGCGTGTGGGCATCCGGCAAACCATTGTTAATCTCGGACATCGCCAATGATAATAATTATCCACGCGCATCTTTTGCCAAGAAAATCGGGTTGCACAGCGCACTGGCATTTCCAATCGCCTTGGAAGGCGAAGTCATCGGCGTAATGGATTTTCTGGGACGGAAAATACACAAGGCGGATGAAGCAACACTGGAAATGTTTCTCATTATCGGGCGGCAAATCGGGTCGTTCTTCAAACGCAAACAACTGGAGGAACAATTCCGCCAGTCCCAAAAAATGGAAGGCATCGGCCAGTTGGCTAGCGGCGTGGCGCACGATTTCAACAATATTCTGGGGATTATCCAGATGCAGTCTGATTTGCTAAAAGCAGAAGGTGGCCTTTCTCCGGCGCAGTCTGAATTTGCCGAGGAGATCAGCGCGTCCACACAACGCGCCGCCGCGCTGACCCGCCAGTTGCTTTTGTTCAGCCGGAAAGAAACATTGCAGCTTCGAGAATTGGATTTGAACGAATCCATCAACGAGCTGACCAAAATGCTGCGGCGCACACTCGGCGACGACATCCATTTGCAGTTCAAATTTGCGATGCAAGAGTTGTTCATCCATGCCGACGGGGGCATGATGGACCAGGTGTTGATGAATCTCGCGGTTAATGCCCGTGACGCCATGCCCAAAGGCGGACAACTCATCATTGAGACCTCCACCGCCGAATTCGACGAAGCCGCCGCCTCGCATTCCGCTCAAGTCCGGCCCGGTAAATTCGTCTGCTTGAGCGTGAGCGACACCGGCTGCGGCATTCCACCAGAAAATCTTCAGAAGATTTTCGAGCCGTTCTTCACCACCAAGGAAGTCGGCAAAGGCACCGGACTCGGATTGGCGACGGTTTTCGGAATCGTCCAGCAGCATAAAGGCTGGGTAAATGTTTATAGCGAGGTGGGTCACGGAACGACGTTCAGAGTTTATCTTCCGCGCCTCGCTAAAACTTCCGACCAGAAATTTGTGCAGCCGACGACCGAGCCGGGACGGGGCGGCAACGAAACAATCCTTTTGGTCGAGGATGAACCCAAACTGCGCGCCTCGGTTCAAAATGTTCTGTCGCGCCTCGGCTACCGCGTGCTCGAAGCCGCCACCGGCTTCGAAGCCCTTGAAGTCTGGAACCAGCAGCGCGATGGAATCCATCTATTACTGACCGACATGGTCATGCCCGGCGGAATGACCGGAAAGGAATTGGGCGAACGACTTTTGAAGGAGAATCCAAAATTGAAAGTGATTTATGCGAGTGGCTATAGCGCCGAAGTCGCTGGCAAGGATTTTCCATTGGAAGAAGGTGTCAACTTTCTCACCAAACCCTTTCAAGCGCAAAAACTCGCACAAGCCATCAGGAGATGTCTGGATAAAATTTGACTTCGGCTGTTCTCAAGGTTCTCGGCCATTGAAAATAGCGGCGTAGATTCGTGCAACAAATTCAGTTAAAAAATATACGGCTTCTGCTCTCACTTTGTCCTTTCAAGGTTTCCCGGCCACGCCACTTATATCCACGGCACTGGAAATCGAATCAGCGAGTTCCAACTCAACCCACGACACTCGGCGATCAAATAAAAAAACACCGCTTGGAACTACACTGGCTGCAAACAGACGTTGCCAAAAAAATTGGAATTTCGTCCGCGTCGGTTAGCAATTGGGAGCGCGGCGTCACCACCCCATCTGCGCCTTGTCTTCCAGCAACTCTTCTGTCCGGGCGATGAGCGGGGTGCGTTGCAGATAGGCGAGAATTTTCCCCGGCAATTCTTCCGCCCGGGCCACGATATCCGCCAGCCCGGCGTCAATCGCGCTGCGTGGCATGGAGTCGAATTTGGCCGTCGCCGGCTCCTGCACCAGCACCACGCCCGCCTTTTCCTTGATGGCGCGCAGACCCATCGTGCCATCCGAGCCCATGCCGGAAAGAATCACGCCCACGCTGTGCTCCTGCTGGTCCTGCGCCAGCGAGCGGAGGAAAAAATCAATCGGCAGCCGCAGCCCGCGCGTCGCGGTCGGCTTGAGCAGGTGCAGGACGCCGTGCAGGATGGACATGTCCTTGTTCGGCGGAATCACATAGACGCAGTCCGGCCGCACCGTGGTGCGGTCCTTGACTTCGATCACCTTCATGTCCGTGGCGCGCTGGAGCAGTTCGGACATGATGCCTTTGCGCGTCGGGTCGAGGTGCTGAACAATAACGAACGCCATGCCGCTGCCCGTCGGCACCCGCCCCAGAAACTGATCCAAGGCTTCGAGTCCGCCGGCGGAGGCACCGATGCCGACGATGGGAAATGTCGCGCCCGCAGGCGAGGCGGACGTTTCCGGGTGAATAACTGGAACGGGGGTTTTTTGTCGGCGTGACGATGATGGCATTTTTTTCATGCGCTTATTTCCTACGCGCAATTATGGCAGCTTTCTTCCCCACTGCATAGCGCGGTGTGGCTGGCGAATGCGATTAAGTGCGGCGGGCAGGAGCGCGGCCTTCAGGCCGCTTCAAGCCACGGTCGCCAGCGGGTGCGGCAAGTTCGGACGGCTTCGGCCCGGCGGGCGGTGAAGCGGCGTGAACGCCGCGCTCCACCAATTCCATCAGCTTGGGGGCGATTGCGTTCAAAGGCAGTATAAAATCAACGTCGCCGGTCTTGATGGAAGTCTCCGGCATGCTGAAATCTTGCGACGTGGGCCGGTCTTGCGCGATGACCTGACCGCCGTGCTCCTTGATGATCTGCACCCCGAATGAGCCGTCGCCGTCGCCGCCGGTGAGCACCACGGCAATGGCGTTCTTTTGGTAAACTTTTGCCACCGAAGCAAACAGCGGTTCGGCGGACGGACGGGCAAAATGAAATTTTTCGGCACCGGATGAGGAAAGTTTAAGTCGTCCACCTTTGACCACGGAAAGATGGTGATTGGGCGGCGCGATAAAAACGCTCCCGCGACTTAACACGTCGCCCGTATGCGCCTGCTTGACCGCCAAACGGGTGCGACTGTTTAGAATCTCGGCGAGAATACTTTTATGTTCGGGCGCAAGGTGCATCACGATGGCAATGGCGGCCGGGAAGTTCGCCGGCAAACCGCCCAAGATGACAGACAAAGCGTTCAAACCTCCAACCGAGGCCGCCATGGCGATGACGGGAAACGCACGGCTCGCGGTCGTCAGGGAAAATTCCGGTCGCACAACTTGAACCGGTTTTTTCAACCTGCGTGCCGATATGGATTTCTCTTTCATGTGACGGAAATAAGGATGACGAAATGAATAACATAAAGATAGTCTGGTTCACCGGCACGGTGCGAATTGACCCGCTGTTTCCGGCCAAAGACCCGGCCCGCGCGGCTGGCAACCATAGTTGCAAAAGAAGATTTTTCTCCTTTGTTGGTAAATTGAAGTCGCACTTTTTAAGCGAGGATTTTATTTTTGGCGTGTGGCAGCCCTGGCAATCCCCTGCAACATTCCGCCAAACACCAGTTCGTGGAGCGGATAGACCGCATACCAATATGCCAGTCCAAAAAATCCCGCCGGATCAAAACTGGCGGTCTGGCGGATTTCCGATCCGTTTCCGCATGCGACCACTTCAAATTCCAGCCACGCGCGTCCGGGCAATTTCATTTCTGCCGCGAGCCGCAGACGCCGGTCAGGTTCCAGCGCTTCAACCCGCCAGCAATCCACCACGTCCCCGATCTGGAGTTTTTCAGGATCACGGCGCGAGCGACGCATGCCCACGCCGCCGGCCAGCAAATCCAGCCAGCCGCGCAGACGCCAAAGCCAGTTGGCGTAATACCAGCCGGTCGCGCCGCCAATCCGGCGGATGGGTTCAAAGGCCACCGCAGGTGGAACATCCACGCACACACGGCGCGAATCAATCAGGCGGTTGCCAAATCGCGTCCCGCCCCATTGCCGAGCTGCGCCGCCCGACGACAACGCATCCGACCAGCGCGTCGCCGCCAGTTCCTTGTCTTCATTGCGCAAAGCGCTGGTAATCGCTTCTCGAACGCCCATGGGACGAATGGCAAAAGCCTTCAATGCGGAATCGTCGCCCACCACGGTTGGATTGCGAATGCTGTCAATCAGTTTGCGCCCGATGCGCGCATAGAGCGGCGTCACGAGGCCGAGCCATAGGCTGGACAATCGCGGCGTCAGCAGCGGGACGCGGATCATCAGCCGGCGCAAACCGCGTTGCCGCGCATATTCACGCATCAAATCACCGTAAGAAACCCGGTCCGGACCGCCGATTTCAAAAATTTGATTTTCCCGTCCGCTCAAATCACACGCGGCGATGAGATATTGCAGCAGGTCATTGATGGCCAGCGGCTGCGCGAGAACCGCCACCCATTTCGGCGCAATCATCACTGGCAGACGTTCGACCAGCGCGCGAATCATTTCAAAAGACAGGCTGCCGGAACCGATAATTACCGAAGCGCGAAACTCGATGACCGGCACGCCGGTGGAACGCAGAATGTTTCCCACCTCCTGACGGCTGCGCAAGTGTGACGAGAGTTCGCTGCCGGCGCCGAGGCCGCCGAGATAAGCGATTCTTTGAACCCCCGCATCCCGCGCCGCTTCCGCAAAGTTGCGCGCGGCCAGACGATCCGTTTCCTCGAAATCGTTCGCCGCCATTGAATGCACCAGATAATAAGCTGTCTCGATGCCGCGCATGGCCGACGCAAGACTGTCCCGGTCCAACACGTCGCCCGCCATCACTTCGGTTCCCGGCGCGACTTTGGGCAAAAGAAATTCAGGGCGGCGTGCCAGACAACGAACCGCCATGCCATGCCGTTGTAATTCGACCAGCAATCGCCCGCCAACGTAACCGCTGGCACCCGTCAACAACACGCGTTTAAGTTCTGGATGACTCATGGTGTCGCGATGGCGATGAAGAATGGATTCGGAAAGTGCGGCGAAACATTTGAACGGGGCGTGCCGGATAGCATGGCAATAGGTTCACCATCCGATGAAGCTACGCTATTAGCTGGAATTTTCTCATGGGGTAAAACCCTACCGTGGATTGGGGTGGCGTCGCCCGCCAAAAAAGAATTTACAAAAACCTGTCTTATTGTGGAGGAGTGGCGCTTCCTCGTCACTCGACAAACTTTTGAATTACTTTAGACCACTATTAAAACTCACGCAGATTCGAGTCCTTTCACACACAGACTTGGCAACTATCACCCCCACAACTGCCGGTCAAGCGAGCGGTATTGCACCGCCTCGGAAATATGTTCGCTCGAAATGTTTTCCGAACCGGCCAGGTCGGCAATCGTCCGCGCCACTTTCAAAATCCGGTCGTAAGCTCGCGCGCTGAAATTCAATTCCGTCATCGCCATCTTCAGCATCTCCTTCGTCGCGTCGTTGAGCGCGCAGAATGCTTTCAACTCCTTTGGCCCGATGCGCGCGTTGCAGGTGATTTTTGGTTTGTGCGCGAAACGTTTCTGTTGCCGTTGGCGCGCAGCGATGACGCGCGCTCGGATTTCCGCCGAATTCTCGCCGGTTTTGTCGCCGGAAATTTCACGAAATTTTACTTGGGGCACTTCGACATGCAGATCAATTCGGTCGAGCAACGGCCCAGAAATTCTTCCCAAATAGTTTTGAATTTCGCGCGGCGAACTCTTGCTTTCATGGGCCATTTTTCCGTCTGGAGTCGGGTTCATTGCCGTGACCAGTATGAACCGAGGTGGAATGTTCCTGCGGGTCTCTTGGTTTGGCGGGGCCGCCTTTGATCCGGAGGCAGCACATCGACCCGCCCAAAATTTGCATCCACAAATTGACGTGAATTGACCCTCCATTTCCGGCCAGAAACAACGCAAAAAACCAGTGTGTTGCTCTGAATTCTCACCACCCCTAAATTCGGCCTAAAACCTCACCAAAAAATGGCCATCTAAAAAATCGGCCAACACCAAGAGCCAAAAAAGCTTAAAGCCTATCAGCAGACCACCAAAACAACACCCGGCCAGCAAGCAGGGACACTAGGAGCCATACGGATTAACGACGAATGAAGGCCATCGACCACGGGATGGCGGCAAAAAGGAGCAACGACGAGGACGGCACCGACCGCTCGAAACCAACCGACCGGGGCTTCGGATCGCGCGCATGTAGAGGAGGGGTCAGGTCGCCCGGCCAAGCAGCCATTGTCTGGTGGACGTCTTTGTCGGTGAGCAGGAATTGCTTTGGCACTTCGGATTCAAGCATTTGGCTTTGGCACTCATGGTCGTGACATGTGCCATTCACCGGCCCGCAATGGAAGTTCTATTCGACTACACTTTGCTCCTCTGTTGAGCCATGGTCGTGGCCATGAACATAAACCGATTGTCGCCCGAATCAGTGACCGAAGCCAAGAACGCCCGACAAGTCTTCCTGATGGTGGCCGAGCTTCACAAAATGGGCTACGAAGGCTTGCGGATCGCCCCATTCTTGTCGCCGTCCGGCTGCTATTGGAGATGCGTCATTCTCCCAGCCTCCATGACCAGCCCCACCCACGGAGCTCGTCTTGCTCGTGACGATGACTACGAATTGTTGCCCCGGTATTCGAGTGCGGACGAGGACAACTATTTCGGCTGGCGGCACATGAAGCCGAAAACTCCGTTAATTTTGGCCAGACGTTTCATCGTGGAATTTCCGAAATTCGCGGCACAGGGCAAACACCCCGATCCGGCCTACGTCAGCTGGTTTACGAGGATGCTGGAGCTGACCGCTCCGATTGGCGTGGTTTCGGCCTTCGGGGACATGTGTTCGCCAGACGACCGGATGATAACCGAATTTTGCGAAGATGGCGTTGTGGTGAGGTTGCCGCCGGTGTGGGATGTGCAGCGAGGTTTATCGGCCTAAAGCCCCTCAAAAGTTTGCACACATTTGCACAGATTTTTCGGCCATTTCGGCATTTGCACAACTTTTGCACAACCATCCGCTTGCACACTTTTTGCACAAGGATTCTTACCTATCGTTACCCATAAATCCACAATATGTGTTGATTTAACAAGGGATTAATGGTGTAGTCATGGGTAATGAAAGGTAACGATATGGAAGAAAAGAGTAACAACGAAACCCCTGCGGTCGCAGGTTCAAGCCCTGCACCGCGCACCATTTTTCTCAAATTTGGAAATAGTTGACTCCCGCACAAGTTCTGCACAGATTGCCGCGAACAACCATAATCAATATGAATCCACTCTCCATCGCCCGCACCGCATCAAAGGGAAGCCAATGTTTTTTGCTCATCATTATGTTTCTTACCCGGCAGGTATTGGCCGTAGATCCGAACACGACGGTTTTGATTCATTCCAAAGATCAAACCTTCTCGATGGGCCAGGCGCTGGGCGGTAAAGTCTGGACGCAGACGACGCCGGTGCATGATGTTCGGTTCACCTACGATTTTTTGATGCGTGCGACGCAATTGTCCCAAGGCCAATACATGGCGATCGGCGGTCGCACCAATCCGAGCAAGCATCAGGTGCCCGGTGATCTCAATCTGCCCGTCGAACGGGTGTCGTGGAACGAGGGCGTCGCCTATTGCAATGATTTGAGCCGACAGGAAGGGTTGACGCCTGCGTATTCGGAGTCGTGGGAGGTGGATATTACGAAGAACGGCTATCGTCTGCTCACTTCGGCTGAAAATGAATTTGTCACG
>Ga0302277_1002810_pt1 | contig 12154 bp, 6 predicted proteins | sample III_Bog_N3_1_FD_198759 | JGI IMG/M metagenome (GOLD analysis project Ga0302277, IMG submission 198759) | Peat permafrost microbial communities from Stordalen Mire near Abisko, Sweden - III_Bog_N3_1 | ecosystem: Environmental > Terrestrial > Soil > Wetlands > Peat | place: Sweden: Abisko... | reverse complement strand
CCGGTAACACCTTTCTCATAATGACTGGATGTTTCAAACCAGGCAACGCTGTTGTCTTTTTTTGCAATAATTCCATCAAGACTTGAAACAATATGTATGGTTATTTTACAAGTATCTGTTTTCATGGAAGCAACGTGTGAATGTATATTGTCGATTAAATAGTTATAAAAATAAATGGATAAAATGCTTACTTGTTTTTTTATTATTTTACTGAAAAAAGTGTACTTTCACAAGTATCATTAGGTTTTAATCTATTTTAACTAAATAAATTATGAATTCAATTTTTAAAAATACTTTTCTTCTGTGTTCTATCTTATTATTATCACAAGTCACTGTATTTTCTCAAACAATTGTATATGTTAATGCAGCCGCTAAAGGCAATAACGATGGCTCATCATGGGTAAATGCATTTACGTATTTGCCGGATGCTGTTGCTGCAGCTCCTGCACAATCTGAAATATGGATCGCTCAAATAACTACTGAAGGCTACTCTGTAACGAATCGTAATGATAGTGCCGATTTTATAACTATATCAAAACAACTAACTTTAATAGGAGGCTTTGTTGGAAATGAAGTTTCTAAATCTCAAGTTATTTCCGGTCAATATTCTATTATTTCAGGAGAAATAGGTAATGATACCACTCTTACTGATAATTCCAATACCGCTCTTCAAATCAAAAATACTCATGTGATTTTGCAAGGCATATTGTTTCGGAAATTTTATGCCATGGATGGATTCAGTAATCCGGGTTTTGATGGGTCAATTATTGCCGATACAAATGCAACCCTTGATATACAGGATTGCTCCTTTATGCAAAATAATGGAACTACCAGAGGAACTTGTATATCTGCTTATAAAGGGGCTGTACTTAATTTGAACGCATCAAACTTTGTGAATAATAATATACAAAGTACTTATGCATCTTTAATTACCAGAAATGATGACGCTATCATTAATGTTTCAAATACTTTTTTTACAAATAATGGAAACACTAGTTACGGCGGTTATATTTTTTATGCTTTAAATGCATCAACCATAAATACGGCCCTTCAAATAGAAAGCTTAATAAATATAAAAAATTCCAGTTTTGAGACGAATGATATGGCCATCGATTATTCATATTATGGTTCAGGTTATTTCAAAAATTGTACATTTGATCTGAATAATTCCTTTTCGGGAAATGTTTTTAATCATTTCGGAGATAGTTCCAGTTTTTATATTGATAGCTGTACGTTTAATGGCTCTCATAATTCTACGTTGATTTATGCAGTTGTTAAAAATATTAAGATATCAAATACAACCATTTTAAACCCAACATTATTTAATAACCAGTTTATATATATAAATGCCCATGATACCGTTTCAATTTCATCTTCCAGTATTTCAAATATAGGTGGTTCTGAACCAATTTATATATATGTACCAACTGGTAATGTATATTTAAATGATTTTACAATTTCAAATGCAGATGTAAGCAGTTACATACTTTATATCTATTCAAATACGCTGAACTGTTATAAGCTGCAGTTGAAAAATAATAAAGCTGCATTTGGAAATTATTACTATTGTAACCAAGCGAGTTTTAAATCTTGTGTCATTGATGGTTTTCAAGGATATGATGTATTAAGTTGTAACACGATTCCTCTTATAACGTATGACAGCTGTACCATTAATAATGTTCAGCAATCTGAACCCTTGTTCCGTTCCTATGCGAATTCTTCGATATCCGTTACCAATTCTACCATTTCGAATTTTAACATGACCATTAACGATCAGGGTCAAGCATCTTTATTCTCGAATTGGAATGGACAAACATTATATTTAGCCAATAATACCATTGATAATATTTATTCCTACGGAAATATTATAGATAACGCTGGTGATATGTTTATTGCCAATTGTGCGTTTACAAATTTGTTTATTCAAAACTCTCAAAATATTTTCCATAACGGTCAAAAATTATGGGTTTATAATTCTAATATTAATGCAAACTATACCATTCCTTTTTTCAATGATACTTTATTAGTTGGAAGTACAGGTGTTGATTTTAGGTTACTGAATAGTATTGTTTATACTCAACAGGATACAATTATTAAAAACACTGTCAATCCAGTGGGTTTAGTTTCTGTTGTGAGTAATAATATTAGTAATCAAAATATCAATGGTCCGAATTCTATCAGTGGATGTACGATACCATACACTAATTTATACGACGATGCTTATTCAATTATTTACAACAAGGGTTTAACACCTGTAGGTATAACACAATTTCCTTCAACGGATTTATTTGGAAACCCAAGGGTAGCGGGTGGTATTATCGATATTGGTGTAAAAGAATATCAATATCAAATTACAACTGGTCTAATTGCGACTCAAACCAAAAATCCAATTAACGTATATCCGAATCCCACGAATGGAGTTTTTCATATCAATAGTATTGGTGTTGGGTCTGTTACTATTTTTGATTGCGGTGGAAGGATAGTGTTCAACGGGAAATTAGAAGTTGGTGAAAATACATTTGATACAATCCAATTAAGCCCAGGTATTTATGTTGTATCTTCTACTATTAATGAAGATAATTTAGTTAATAAACTAATCGTTATTAAGTAAGGCGGATTTCTATAACTACGTTTTGTCTGCTGGTAATATTGAAAAATAATTAAATGAACTACACTTGGTTTACAAATAAAAATTGCACATCATTAGAAATTGTTCAGTATATGAGCATTTCTGATCACCAGGTTAAACAGTCTGTTAACATTACAGACATCAATGTCATTGATGATTTAATCAGCCGAATAGAAAAAATAAAACCGCAAGGTGATATGTATATTTCTTTCAGCGAGAGTGCTGAGGAGATAGCACTTTTATTCCATAGTGAAGACCCGATTCAACGAATAGAAATTATTCAGGGTGGATTTAAAACTCCTTCTACATCGTTTAATATCAAGAACGAAAGAGAGCAGGCGTTGTATAAAGATATTGTGGCGTTGCTGAATAGATAATAGTTTTCTATTGAGTTGTTGGTACCCCTGCGATACATCACACACAATAAACCCTTACAGCGAGCAGGAATGCCAACGCACCCGGTCAAGCTATTTCAGGACGAGACAGACGAGACATAATGGTTCAATCATAAAAATCATATGAATCATGGTTCAGACAATTTGGTTGTTGGTAACCCTGCGATACATCACACATAATAAACCCTTACAGCGAGCAGGAATATCAACGGCAAAAGAGCGGGCTGGAATACCAACGGTTTTGGGTGTTCTGTGTGCAACAGACCACGGTGAAATACATTTTGTTTTTAATAAATGGTTGGCGGTTTGTGTTGTATGCAATAACGTTCCTTTTATTTTGCAAATGATACAAACGCGCCAAACCATGCTGGTAATAGGGAATAGGAGGATTATGTAATTGTTCAGTTTTGAGGCTTACCAGACTATTTATTTAGCTTTTATCAACTTGGCGGTATACATGCCTTCCTGTGTTTGAATAATCACAGTGTAGAATCCCTCGGCAAGACTTTCTCCAATTTCAATTTCAGTTGATTCAATATTTGATTTACTGTATACCAATGATCCTGTTGAACTGTATATCGAAATACTTTCAATAGTACCTCCATTCTTCAGTTCCACTTTTGTTGTATTCTCAAAAGGCTGTGGATAAACCAGCAGGCTTGTACCACTGATACTGCTGATTGTTCCGGTCGTGGTACACGCTTTTAGGCCCGTTGTTCCGCCTGTACATACACCACAATTATCAATTGTTGCTGTTCCATTTAATACATTCGCGCAATCATAACAGTTCGTGGATGATATACTCACAAGCAATGCCGCTGATGTGCCTGCACAGCCTGATCCATTTGTAACCGTTACAGTATAATTACCTGCTGTGCTTGCTGTATACGTTTGGCTGGTTCCTACCTGACTTGTTCCGTTTAACCAGCTATATGTGGATGCTGTTCCTGTACTCAGTACTGTCGAACTTCCAGTGCAGATCGGCAGATTTGTTCCGCTGGTTATTTTCGGTGTTGGTAATGTATTTATCGTAACGGCAATCACTGCTCTCGGACTTTCGCAATTATTTGTTGTTTGGCTTACATAATAGTTTACAGTACCTGTATTCGCTGTTGAAGGAGTTGGTGCCGTATTGCTTGATGTACCACCTGTAACAACTGTATACCATTTCAATCCCGTTCCGTTAGCCGACAAGATTGCTGCTGTAGCATTCTGACAATAGTTTACAGGTGTTGTAACCGCTGGCGCATTTGGAATAGTATTTACCGTTACTGCTATCGTTGCTCTCGGACTTTCACAGGTATTAATGGTTTGCGATACATAGTAGTCCGTAGTTCCTGTCGTTGTTGTAGATGGAGTCGGTGCTGTCGTATTTGATGTTCCACCCGTAGCAACTGCATACCATTTCAATCCTGTTCCAGTTGCGTTTAATACTGTTGCTGTTGATCCCTGACAATACGTAAGCGGACTCGTTACTGCTGGAGCATTCGGAATGGTATTTACGGTTACTGCTATCGTAGCTCTTGGACCTTCACAACCGTTTATTGTCTGACTCACATAATAGTTCACTGTTCCTGCTAAGGTTGTAGATGGTGTCGGTGCTGTACTACTTGAAGTTCCGCCAGTTGCAACGGTATACCATAGCAGTCCTGTTCCAGTAGCTGATAAAACGGAAGCGGATGCTCCCTTGCAGTATGTTACAGAGCTGTTTACTGCCGGTGCATTCGGAGTCGCATTTACCGTTACAGCTATTGTTGCTCTGGAACTTTCACAGCCATTTGTGGTTTGGCTTACATAATAGTTTACAGTACCTGTATTTGCTGTAGATGGTATCGGTGTAGTTCCACTTCCTGTACCACCTGTAGCTGTAGTATACCAGAGTAAACTGGTTCCTGTCGCAGAAAGTGCTGCCGCTATCGTGTTCTGACAATAATTTACAGGTGTACTAACGGTTGGAGCTGATGGTGTATTATTAACGTTTACGCTGATCGCTGTTGAGGTTGTACTTACATTTGCATTATCGGTTGCTACAGCCGTAATTGTATGGGAGCCCGAAGCTGCATTCGACCAGGAATACGTAAAAGGTGCACTTGTAACTGTACCAAGTAACGTGTTTCCGTCATAGAAGGCTACACTGCTGACCGTTCCATCCGGATCGCTTGCCAATGCTGTAAGGCTTATCGGATTTCCGGAACAGAAAGTACTGTTATTACCCGGAGCGGAGATACTTACCACTGGCGGTTTATCTACCTGATATACCCGTACATAGTCAACATACATTGTATCCGGGAACGTTGTTGTTCCATCCGGATTACCAGGCCATTGACCGCCTACAGCCAGGTTTAATAATATATATAAAGGTTGGTGGAAAGCAGTGGTGTTGTTAATATTGTTCGCAATGTTCGCTGTCCAGTATTGTGTATTGTCCAGATACCAGGTTATACTGGCAGAATCCCATACGATGGAATATAAATGGTATTGGGTCGGATCAAAGGTTGTATTCCCACCATAAGAAGCTGCGCCGTTGTCTTCCCAATGAATAGTGCCTTCAATGGTTGTTTGTGAATTAACTCGTTCCATAATATCAATTTCACCGCATTGAGGCCAGCCAACTTGTCCTATATTGGTGCCCAGCATCCAGAATGCCGGCCACATGCCTTGTCCGGAGGGAAGTTTGATATACGCTTCAACTTTACCATACGTCCAGCTGTGCAAACCGTTGGTATTCATTCGGGCAGACGTATAATTGCTGCCTGAATAGGATTCCTGTCGGGCTATAATGTTCAGTTGTCCGTTATTAATAGTAGCATTCTGCGGACGATTGGTATAATATTCCAGTTCGTTATTTCCCCAGCCACCACCGCCGGTTTCAAAATTCCAATTACTGGATTGTATACTACTTTGATTAAATTCATCGGACCATACCAAGTTCCAATTTTGAGCTTCTGTTATAGAACTCATTAGCAGTAGGAGGGACAATAAAAAGAACGAGCGTTTTGATTGTCCAAAAGACAGTGTGTACATCATAGTGTGAACGGTTAATAGTAAATGTTCTTTCTGGTAATCAATTTTAAAATACAGATTTAATTGTAATTACTTACTTATTTGATTTTTATAATTTTGCTTGTGTAAATACCTTCCTGCGTTTGAATAATTACAGTATATAATCCTTCAGCAAGGTTTTCGCCAATTTCAATTTCAGTTGAATCAATAGCTGATTTATTGTACACTAAAGATCCTGTTGAACTGTAGATGGTAATGCTTTCAATGTTTCCACCATTCTTCAATGCTACTTTTGTTGTGTTTTCAAAAGGCTGTGGATATACAATAATACTTGTTTCGCTGATGCTGCCGATTGTTCCGGTTGTTGTACATGCTATTAAGCCGGTTGTTCCACCAGTACAAACGCCGCATTTATCTACTATTGCTGTTCCGTTCGGGACACCCGCACAATCCAAACAACTTTGTTCCGTTTTTCCGCAGCCACAATTACCCGGAGCAATCTTGTTCGGATCTGTCGGACAAGCATCACCTGCTACAGCTACATAACCCGCTGGCTGAGTACAACTCAATAGCGTTACATTCGGATCTCCTTTACCATCTCCGTCCAGATCCTGGTACCAGGTTGTTGGAGCTGTTATTGTGACTGCTATTAAAGCTCTTGCACTTTCAGTACCTGATATTGTTTGGCTGACATAATAGTTTGTCGTTCCTGCATTTGTTGTTGATGGTATTGGTGCTATTGTACTTCCTGTTCCACCTGTTGCATTCGAGTACCATAGCAAGCTTGTGCCTGTTGCGCTCAACGCTGTCGCTGACGCATTCTGACAGTAGGTAACAGGTGTTGTAACTGTTGGAGCTGCAACTATAAGAGTAGGAGTAATTTTCAACCAATTGATGTTCCATCCTCCTGTTTGTGCAAAAACACCAACATCATACGTACCGGCAGTGATAGTAATTGTCTGTGTGACTGTTTGCCAGTTTTGCCAACCTCCTGTCGGAGGGATTGTAACAGTACCTAATTGAATCGAACCGGAATTCAAATCCATGGATAGTTGTCCTCCATTCACACTTGAAACTCTATATTCAACGGTATAAGAACCACTAACCGGAAACGTGATGTTATCATATTTCATCCAGCTTCCGGTATTGATATACCCAACATCCCAACCGCCACAGATATCTGTTGTAAGCTCGGTTTTTACACTTGACATTTGATTAAAGTTCTCTGCTTGTATTAAGGTAGAATCACACACTACTATACCGGTGCCAAAATCATCGGGTGGATTTAAAAAATTATTTTGTATCCAGCTACCACTATAGGTTGTATTGTTCCACTGATTGCTGCTGCAAGACCCTGAATTCAATGCTGCTGAACTTTCTGCTTTATCGCTGAAACTCCAGTTGCACCAGCTAACCTTTACACCCGCTGAATTTCCTCCCGCAAAAAGATTCACCCAGTTTTGCGCATTTGTATAATCATTCCCACCATCACCAGTTGAATTACTTGTTCCGAATTCAGTAACGATAATCGGAATGTTGTGCAAGACACCATCCAGATACGATTCATCATAATGTGTACCTGCATATATATGACAGGTGTACATAACGTTGTAGGCGTTATCTCCCGTAAGCGGATCAGCAGCAGCCTGGTCGGGTTGAGAACTCCAGCTTGGTGTACCTACAATAATAATCGGTTGAGCATCGTACTGACGTATAATCGGGATAATCTGTTCAGCATATTGTTTGATGTTTTGCCATGTTCCCCCGGTACCATTTGGTTCATTACATATTTCGTATAAAATATGTTTTTGACCAGCATATTGTTGAGCCATTTGCTGAAAAAATGTACTCGCCTGACTTAAATAATCCAATGGATTACCATCATCCAGAATATGCCAATCGATGATACAGTACATTCCATTTGCCTTTGCATAGGCCGCAATTTGATTTACCTGTGCAATGGTACCTTGCGGATTCGACAGATAACCTCCCTGATCCAAATACATTGAAACCCGGATGACATCTGCTCCCCAAACCGTTGCCAAGGCATTTATGGATGAACTTGTATAGCAATCCGGAAACCATTGAATACCATGTGTAGCCATTCCTCTTAATTGTATCGCTTTTCCATTTTCATTGCAGAGTTGGTTTCCCAATAAACGAAGTCTTCCATTTAATGCGAGAGGTGTATTTTGTGCATAGCTTTCCGCAAGCAGAACTATAAGAAAGCCAGTAACGAAGATGATTTTCGACAAAACCAGTATTGAGTTTCTTGACAAAAGTGAAATATTGCTGAATTTTAGAGAATTGTAAGTAGGTAGAGCTATTTTTTTCATTTTTAATCGGGTTAAACTGGTAAACGATCCGGATAAGTCTGAATGGGTTATTTTGGTATTTTTTTAATATATTTTATAATTATAATACAAACATATTCGATTCGATTTTTATATTTGCTAGCTCAGTATCAAAATCATCAAAATTTACAGGCCTGAAAACCTGAATAATTCAATAAAATTACGCTTTGTTAAATATTTGATATCCTTTTTGTTATATGGTTTTTAGGACTGTTGTTTGTTTCTTTTTATACGCATTGGCTTTTACTGCGGAAAGTTCTTCGGTTTTGATCGTAGATGGAGAGCCTGTAACGTTTATTCAGACTCCGTATCTTTCCTATCGAATCACACATTCAAAAGATACTGCCTGGAAGCCTTTTGAGGAAAAGGATCAAATCATGCCTTCCTTGTTAAACTTTGAGGGACGTTTTCGTTTTACATGCAAGCAGAGCAATAGCATCGTTTTTGAATGGGCAGATAATAAAATCGAATATCTGGATGCCATCATTTTAAATTCCCTTGGCGATACCTGCGCACATTTAACTTATAATGATGAAAATGGGTATCAATCTGCTTTGTTTTTAAAAAATCAATCACTCGTATTGTACCATCCTAAGGTAAATGAAACCTATTATGTACAATACAAACTCAGATCGCATAATAATGCCTATGTAGTCCCTTGGGTTTGGGATTTGCAGCATTTCATTGTTCGGTTTATTAAAGAATATACATGGTATGGTTTATTGGCAGGTATTATTATAACCGTTTTCTGTTTAAATATACTTTTTTATGTTAGTCAAAAGGAAAGTACTTTTCTTTGGTATGCTTTGTATACGATTTCGCTGGGTGTTTTTCATTGGTCATATATCGGAGTCGGATTTCAATGGATCTGGCCTCAGTTTACAGAGTGGAATCGCTATTCCTATATGATTTCGTCCTTTCTCATGCTCAGTTTTCAGTATGTCTATTTATATCAATACACAAAAAAATTAAACCCTATTCCGATACGTTTCATTATTGGTGTCATCGTTTTTCGCTTTATCATTTTAAGCTTTTCCCTGTGGCATCCCTATTGGTCGAAATGGCATTTATTACTTGATTTTTTGATGATCGTTTTTCAAATATGGATCATGCAAAAAGTGTTTCTATATAAAACACTTCACGGCAGATTGTATATGGCTTCTATTTCATTGCTGGGAATGTTTTATTTGATTTTTATAGCATCCTATTATCAATTTATTCCTACTACTTATTTTACTTATAATGCCGTTGCTGTTGGTGGAATTATTGAATTGATTATAGGTATGCTGGCACTTGCGCTGCGTTTTAAATACCTGAATGATGAGAAAGCAACCTTACAGACAAATGAAATCGAATCACTCAAAGCAATAGGACAGCTTAAAGAAATGGTTCTGGAAGAGACGAAGGAAAAGGAGCGCATTCAAAAAGAAGTAAATAAAGAACTGGAAATAAAAATCAAAGAAAGAACGATTGAACTCGCTCAGCAGAACGAAAAGCTGGAAGAATTAAATACAAAACTTCTGGATATGAGTAGTCAGCTGGACAAGCAGAATTGGGCCTTGAATAAGGAACTGACCGGTGATCGGATGAAGCTTATGTGGGGCAAGGAAATCAGCTTCGAAGAATTTAAACATACGTTCCCTTCCGATAAACATATCTTTCGATTTATATCGGACTTGAAATGGCATGATGAATATATTTGTAAGAAATGCGGTAATAAAGAGTGGAAAGAAGGAAGTCAATATTTATCCAGGAAATGCACAGAGTGTAAATACGAAGAGTCAGTAACAGCTAATACGCTGTTTCACGGCGTTAAATTTCCTTTGGTGAAATCTTTGTATATAAGTTTGTATACCGTAATACATCGGGATTCATTGCCGATTAAACAACTTGCGGAAGAGATTGATCTCAGAGAGGCTACGGTTTGGGCATTCCGTAAGAAAACGCTTGATTGGATGAATACTAAAAACCATAAAGGGGATGTTCTCAAAAGCTTTGTGGACACAGCATCGTAAAATTAAGTTGATAATGATTCTGTTTATCAAATTTTTTAAAAAGAACGAAATCGATCATCTTCAGACCTCATGATAGTCAATGCTTAATTAAATGAGCATGACTCGGTAAGTATTTGTAAAACAGTCTGTAAGATATAGATAGCCGACAATTTTTATGCTTCTTTGTTTACTTTACCAACCTGAGTAAGTAGTATATAGATTCCAGCTCAGTTTTAAACCGTAATTCTTTAAATTATTGACATCATGAAACAAAATCTACTTTTTAGAAAGTCAATTCAAACACGATCAATAATAGTGTTTTTATTCATGCTGCTATTCATTACACAGCATGCCACTGCACAGACAATAACCGCTAATACGCAGAGTACAAACAACGGATTTTTTTATTCCTTCTGGAATGATAATAGCAGCGGATCAGCGTCGATGACCTTGGGCGCTGCCGGTAATTATAGTACAACATGGTCCAATGTTGGAAATTTTACAGCTGGAAAAGGTTGGGCTACGGGAAGTCCTACCCGGGTAATTTGTTTCAGTGGAACCTTTGATGGCGGTAGCAATGGATATTTGGCTATATATGGCTGGACGAAAAATGCACTGATCGAATATTATATCGTAGAAAATTATGGATCCTGGGTGCCACCCGGTGGGACCTCAAAAGGAACCTTTACCAGTGACGGTGGAACATATAACATTTATGAGACAACAAGAACGAATGAGCCCTCCATTATCGGTACAGCAACGTTTCAACAGTATTGGAGTGTGCGTACGACAAAAAGATCATCCGGTACCGTGACCTTTGCAAATCATGTGGCTGCCTGGCAAGCTAAAGGAATGAATATGGGTACAACCTGGGATTATCAGATCCTGGAAACAGAGGGCTATCAAAGCAGCGGAAGTTCTAATGTTACTGTGAGTGAATGTACTTCCTCTTGTGCAACTGTCGCACCAACCGTTGTATCTCCGCTAACGTATTGTCAGGGATCAACGGCAACAGCTTTGACTGCTACTGGTACAAGTTTATTATGGTATACGGCAGCTACCGGAGGAACAGGCAGTACAACAGCACCTACACCATCCACTACAGCTACAGGTACTACGAATTATTATGTAAGCCAAACAGCTAATAGTTGTGAAGGTCCGAGAGCAATGATAGCAGTAACTATAAATGCTACTCCATCAGCACCAATAGCAACCAGTCCTGTAGCATATTGTCAGGGAGCAACGGCAACAGCCTTGTCTGCCACCGGCACAGGGTTGAAATGGTATACAGCGGCAACAGGCGGCACAGGAAGTACGACAGCGCCTACACCTTCTACAACAGCAACAGGAACTACAAATTATTATGTAAGTCAAACGACAAATGGTTGTGAAAGTCCCAGAACAGCTATATCAGTGACTGTAAATGCTATTCCATCAGCACCGACAGTAACAAGTCCGGTAACATATTGTCAGAATTCAACAGCAACAGCCTTGTCTGCCACCGGCACAGGGCTGAAATGGTATACAATAGCTTCAGGTGGAACAGGATCTTCATTGGTACCAACACCGAGCACAACAACAGCTGGTACGACAAGCTATTACGTTTCCCAAACAACAAATGCTTGCGAAAGTCCTCGAGCGACAATAACTGTAATAGTAAATGCAATTCCTGCTGCACCAACTGTAACTTCAGCCGTAATATATTGCCAGAATACAACAGCTGGCGCACTAAGTGCAACAGGAACAAATTTAAATTGGTATACTTCTGCATCGGGTGGA
>Ga0302277_1002809_pt1 | contig 12156 bp, 12 predicted proteins | sample III_Bog_N3_1_FD_198759 | JGI IMG/M metagenome (GOLD analysis project Ga0302277, IMG submission 198759) | Peat permafrost microbial communities from Stordalen Mire near Abisko, Sweden - III_Bog_N3_1 | ecosystem: Environmental > Terrestrial > Soil > Wetlands > Peat | place: Sweden: Abisko... | reverse complement strand
AACCCAAGCGTCGGCGGACAGGTCGGCGAAGCCCAGCAGGCGAAGTTCGAGATCACCGACAAGAGCCTCGACTTCCTGGGATTCAAAGCTCTCCGCGATCTGCTCGGCTCGCTCGGCAAATCCAGCTTCGGACGCCACGATACCCGCGACATGGCCACCGGAATCGAAGCCAGCGGCGCCACCAAGCAGTACGAATTCGGCGACACCCTCAACCTCGACATCACCGCCACACTTTCGAGCGCGATTCAGCGTGAAGGACTCGGCCTTCCCCTGAACCTCGAATATCGCGACCTGCAGGTCCATCAATGCGAATACCAGTCAAGCTGCGCGACCGTCCTTATGCTCGACTGTTCGCATTCCATGATCCTCTATGGCGAAGACCGCTTCACCCCCGCCAAAAAAGTTGCCATGGCTCTCTCGCAGCTCATCCGCACGCAATATCCCGGAGACTCGCTCTCTCTCGTTCTCTTTCACGATTCCGCCGAAGAAGTTCCACTCTCGCAGTTGGCCCGCGTCAAAGTCGGCCCGTATTACACCAACACCCGCGAAGGCCTGCGCATGGCGCAACGAATTTTGCAGCGCCAGCGCAAAGACATGAAGCAGATCGTCATGATCACCGACGGCAAGCCCTCCGCCCTCACTCTCGAAGATGGGCGAATCTACAAAAACGCCTTCGGCCTCGATCCCCTGGTCGTCAGCCAGACGCTGGAAGAGGTATCAAAGTGCAAACGCGCCGGCGTGTTGATCAACACCTTCATGCTGGCTTCCGACTACGGCTTGGTGCAGTTTGTCCAGAAAGTGACCGAGATGTGCCGTGGCAAAGCCTACTTTACGACGCCCTACACCCTCGGCCAGTACCTGCTGATGGATTACATGTCGCGGAAAACTAAGACGATCCATTAGCCGACTTGTTGATGAGCGTCACCGCCCGATCAAGAATGTTTCTAGCAGAGAAGTAGTTCCACGCACAGAGTCCATGCTTTAAAACTGACCCACCACTTTTTCGCAACAAATCGCGAGCAAAAGGCCCACTCATGAGAAAATCTTGGCTTACACACGATTCACCGAGAGTTGATGACAAAACATATTCGTGAGAACGACCGCCTGCGAAAGATTGTCGAGTCTTTTCCCAAGCTCACCGTAACGGTCCTCGCCGACCTCGTCGCCGACGAGTTCATTTTCGGCGAGATCTCTCGCGTCTCCCGCGAAGCTCCCGTGTTGATCTTGAAGCATCAGGATCGCAAAGTGGTTCCCGGCGGCGGCGCGAATGCCATCTACAATCTGGCCGATCTCGGCGTAAACGTCCTGCCCGTCGGAATCGTTGGGGACGACGAACCGGGAAAGTTATTGTTGCGCGCGTTTCGCCATAAGCGCATTCCCGTGAGCGGTGTTTTTAAAGAAAAGGCCTATCCCACCGTTACCAAAACGCGTATTTTAGCGGGATTCGCCCACACCGCCGGGCAACAAGTCGTGCGTCTCGACCGCGAGCCCTCGGAAGGTCCCAGTGCTCATCTGCGCCGCGAACTCGTACTCGCCGCCCGCGAGTATGGCCGAGCCTCCGATGCATTGCTCGTTTCGGATTACGGATACGGCGCGGCGACGCCAACCCTCCTGAATGTGATTCGCGAAAAACGCGGGATCGACAAAGTTCCCGTCACCCTCGATTCGCGCTATCGCATGCTTGAGTTTTCTGGCATCACCGCCGCGACTCCGAACGAATCCGAGGTCGAAGCAGCGCTCAGCATCAAAATTGGAAACGACTGGGAACGGCTGCTGGCTGCGGGAGATCAGATTGCCGGCGCGATGAGTCTGGAATCCCTCCTCATCACCCGCGGCAAAGACGGCATGGTGGTTTTCCCGCGCCGCCACAAGCCGGTCGATATTCCTATCTTCGGCGGCGATGAAGTCACGGATGTAACCGGCGCGGGCGACACTGTGATTGCAACTTTCACGGCCGGATTGGCTGCGGGCGCTACCGCCGAAGAGGCCGCCCAACTGGCAAACTATGCCGGCGGCATCGTCGTCATGAAGCGTGGCACCGCGACCGTCACCCAGCAAGAATTGTTGGATGCCTTGGAAAAAGCGCCGCCGCTTGTTCGTGAGCATTAGCGCATCGATCAGAGTTAGGGAGTGGTTCAGTTTGAATTGCTTTGAAGAGGCATCGGCTTTAGCCGTGCCGTAAATGGCCCTTAAGATCCGCGGCTTTAGCCGCTGGGGCATACGTAATTCAAACTGACCCGCCACTCAGAGTTCGAATCCCTTGACCACATCACTGCAGCCCAAAATTCTTTCGCGCGAAGCACTTCGGCAACGTGTAGCCGACTGGCGCCACGCGGGCCATCGCATCACGCTCGCCAATGGATGCTTCGATCTCCTCCATGTTGGCCATGTCCGATACCTTCACGCCGCTCGGGAACTCGGCGGCAAACTCGTCGTCGCCGTCAATGCTGACGCGTCCGTCCACGCTTTGAAGGGCAAGGGTCGTCCCGTGATGCCCGACCAAGAGCGCGCGGAAATTCTGGCCGCGTTAGCCGACGTCGACGCCGTCGTCGTCTTTCCTGAAAACGATGTACGCGCAATCATTGTCGAAATCCGACCCGATTTTCACGCCAAGGGTACAGATTACACCGCCGAAACCGTGCCCGAGCGCGACCAGGTTGAGGCTTGCGGCGGCCGCGTCGTCATTGTAGGTGATCCAAAAAATCATTCGGCTACCGAGATCATCCGTTCGCGTCTGGGGCCGCAAGAGTCGTGACAAGCCACATCCCTCGGCTGGATCGCCTGCTCGTCGTTCGCCTCGGCGCCATGGGCGACATCATTCACACGCTCCCCGCCGTCGCCGCACTGCGCCTGGCTTTTCCTGACGCCACCTTGGGATGGCTGGTCGAGGAACGCTGGGCCGAATTGCTATGCACCTTACGCTACCCGCGGTCCGGCGCGCGCTCCCCGCACCGTCCCCTCATCGATCGTCTCCACACCGTCCGCACGACGACTTGGCGGCACTCGTTATTCTCATTTAACACCTGGCAGCAGATCGCGGTCAGCCTGAGCGAGCTGCGCGGAATTCGATACGACGCGGTCGTCGATTTTCAGGGTGCAGTGCGTTCTTCGCTCTTGGCGCGGTGGTCGGGCGCTCCGATCGTGTACGGAAGTGCGCAGCCCCGCGAGAATGCCGCCAGCATGTTCTATACGCGAAAAGTGTTTGTAAGAACGGATGGCACCCACGTCGTTGAACAGGCCTTGGCATTGGCCCAAGCGGTCATTACGAACTCAGCCGCTTCGAAGCCGAATGAGAATGCAGGCCGACTCGCAACGTTGCCTCGTGACGACGAGGCAGAAACCCACATTGCTAAACTCGTACCAGCCGAAAATAATTTCGTAATTCTCAATCCGGGCGCGGGTTGGGGTGCGAAGATGTGGCCTGCGGAACGTTACGGCCAAGTCGCGAAAGAACTCGCGAAGGCTGGCTTCGAGTGCCTGGTGAATTACGGTCCCGGCGAAGAAGAAATAGCCCTGGCTGTCGAAAGCGCGAGCGCAGGCGTGGCGCGAAAAGTTTCCCGCTCGATCTCCGAACTGATCGCGCTGACCCGGCGCGCGCGCCTCTTCATCGGAGGCGACACGGGACCCATGCACATGGCGGCAGCCTTGAAAATTCCGGTCGTAGCCGTTTTTGGTCCGACGAATCCCGCGCGCAACGGCCCATTCGGGACGAAGGCAATCGTCTTGCGCAGCGCCAGTAGTATGACCGATCACACTCGCCATCAGCACCCCGAACAAGGTCTGCTGGAAATCACCGTCGCCGAAGTTGTCGCAGCCAGTCTAAAACTTTTGCAGCATTCTTCATCAACCCCATTACCGAAGCAGTGACTGAAACTCCCCAATCCGCATCGCAGTTAGTTCCGCCGCCCCCGCCCGCACAACGCACCACATGGGCACGCGTTGCCCGTCGTATCCGCATACCGCTGGGATTTATTTTTGCCGTCGTATTTGTGTTGCTCGCCCGCCCCACCGCGCTCTCCATCCTCGTCGGCACCCTGATCATGATTCCGGGCCTGCTCTTGCGCGCCTTCGCCTCGGGCCACGTTCAAAAAGACAAGCAACTCACCACCAGCGGTCCCTACGCCTACACCCGCAACCCCCTCTACCTCGGATCGCTATTCATGGCTGCCGGCTTCGCCATTGCCGCCCGAAGTTGGTGGATCGTCGCCCTGATGCTCCTCATGTTCGCCGTGATTTACATCCCCGTCATCGCCGCCGAAGAGCGTTATCTCTTACAGACTTTCCCAGGCTACGAGGACTACGCCCGCCACGTCCCTCGTATGCTGCCGCGTCTCACACGATACGGCAGCGAGCCGAGTGCCTACTCCTCCGACCGCTACTGGAAGCATCGCGAATATCAAGCCAGCATCGGCTGCGCTGCCGTCATAGCAATTTTGATCCTCAAGTTGATCTTCAGTCATTAGCTCGCACCGGGTGGCCCATCCTAACGTCGCGCCTTTTGCGACGTTAGGGTGGGATTCCACAAACCTCGCCCGCTAGTGTTTCCCGATTCGCAACGATTTTCGGAAGGGCACGAGTGCCATGCATTCAGAACTCCGGATACCTGCGCCTTTCGCTGCTGCGGGTCGCACTTTCAACGCATCCGCCTCGCCAATGAGAACTGAATCAGAGTTTTTAAGTAGCGTGAACGCTCATCGTGCGATCATCCCCCATCGGTCGTTACCTCGCCAACCCAGTCCTCCAGTGTGTTACCCTGCCTTGGGTTCGCCACAACATTGCTGAACGTCCGACAAAATTGCCGCTGGGGAGTCGCCTTGCTCTTGGCCGCAACCCTGCCCGCGCAGCAAGGCCGGAACACCTCCACCATCGGCGCCGCACCCCCGCAGATCGCTCCCCCGCGCCCCAACTATCTCTTTCCCGACGGACACAACTACGTCTACACCGCTGAATGGCATCTCATCACCGCCGGAACCGGCACCGTCCGCATGGACGTCTCCGGCAACGATCGGAAGGTCACGGCGACCGCCGAATCCGCCGGCGCCGTCAATGTTTTATTCCCAGTACACGATCACTTCGAATCCCATTTCGATCCTCGTACTTTTTGTTCGCTTTCCATTTTCAAACATAGCGATGAAGGATCCCACAAACGCGAAACCTCCATCCACTTCGATTACGCCCACAGGAAAAGCACGCTGGACGAAAACAATCTGAAGACAGGCGAGACCAAGCACGTGGAAAACGATCTCGCCGGCTGTGCCACCGACGTCATCACCGGCTTCTACTATTTGCAGTCGCTGCCTTTGCTGATCGGAGAAACCTACGAGTTCCCCATCAGTGACGGCAAGACCACCATGGTCCGCGCCACGGTCGAGAAGCGGGAGCAGGTTCGCGTCCCCGCCGGCTCCTACTCTGCCGTTCTCGTGACCGCTGAAGCCACCTCAGGCCCGCTCCAATCCAAAGGCAAAGTGTGGGTCTGGTATTCCGAGGACGTCAGCCACACGCCCGTCCAGATGCGCGTCAAGCTGGGATGGGGCACGCTTCTGTTTCGCCTGCAAAGAGTCGATCGCTAGCTCTCACGATTCATTAGCTCTCACAATCTACTTTGCGGCCACCACCGCCTGCTTCGCTTTCGCCAGCTCCGGACGCGCCGAATCCCCGCCCTCACACGTCTTGACCAACACGGCGTAATACTCGCTCGCCGCTGAAGCCTGCCCTGCCATCTCCGCCGCTTGCGCCGCGCCATACAGTCCGTTGAAGCGCTTCGGATTAAACTTCAAATCTCCCTTGTACTCGGCCAGAGCCCGTTCGGGACGCTTCATCTCCAGCAGCATCTCCGCCAGCATTTCGCGCGCCGGAGTCGATGTCTGCTCTTCCCCAACCGCATCTTCATGGTCGGCAACCTTGCCGAGCATGGCCGTCGCCTCATCGTCTTTTCCCCGGCCATGCAGCACCCACGCATCCGCTTCCTGGCGAAGCATCTCGACCCACTCCGCCGCGATGGGTTTCCCGCCGGACACATAATCGCTGTGAATCTTATCGATTGCCACCAGGTCTTTCTCCGCCGTAGGCAGATCGCCGCTGCGCGCGCTTCCTATGGCTCGGGCCCAATAGGTATACGCGCGATCCCCGGGATCGGCTTTCCCGATTACCTGCAAAGCCGCCGCGTCTGTCCAGTGATGGAGTTCTAACGCATACATCGCCGGAAACTTCGACATCGCAAACGCCTGCATATCGCGATCCATGCTTCCCATGTGCATCGCGGGCATGGTCTTTACTTCTTCGATGACTTTGGCCGCATCAGCCTCGCGCCCGCTTTGCAGATACGCGTAGATCAGAAAATCCATGGCGTGGAACTGATGCCCCTCGCCGCCCATATTCATCTCGGTCGCCTTGCGCGTCGCGGCAATCGACGCCAGGTTTGATTGGATCGAGTCAGGCCAATCTCCCACCCGCGCAAAAATGTGCGACGGCATGTGCACCGCATGCGGAGCCGACGGCGCGATCTGCGCATAGCGGCGTGCCGCCGGCAGTCCGAGTTCCGCCAACTGCGGCTTGTCATACGTATGAATCAGATAGTGCGCGACGCCTGGATGATTCGGTTCCGCCTCAAACAGTTTTTCAAGAATGGCTCCCGCCTCTTTCCGGTTCTCGAAAGTAGTATCGCCATCGGGCTCAGATGCCAGCAGCGAAAGCGCATAGAACGCAGCCGCCTCATGGTCCTCGGGATACTTCTCGTAGACCTTCTTCATCGCCGCGCAGTACGCGCGTGCCCGCGTCTCGTAATTGTCCTTGTCGCTATTCGAATAGAAGACCTCCAGCGCGTGGACGTAATCGCGCTCGCGATCCGTCGGAGCGTGCGCCTTATCCGCCTTCTTCAATTCCGCCCCAGCCTTTTTGATCGTCGCTTCCTTCGGCTGATCCCAAAGCTGATGCCACAGGCTCATGCTTTCGCCCCAGTAGGCCATCGCACATTTCGGATCCTCTTTTTCGGCGTTCAGAAAAGTCTTCTCCGCCTCTTCGTACCAAAAAGAGTGCAGCAGCGCGACCCCTTTTTCGAACGTCTGTTGCGCCTCGGGAGTGCACGACACCGGAAAATGCACCGTCCCCAGTTGCCCTGGAGCAAGTTCATCGTGATGCCCCTCATCCGCAGCGGCAGCCCCTGAAAATGTCGCCGCCAGACACAAAATCCAAATCAGTTTGCCCATAGAACACCCCGCATGGAGTTTAGGGTGACCCTTGACGCGCGGTCAAGACAACGGGAGGATTTCGCCGGTGTCCTTTGGCTTGCACAAGCTATATGGAGTATCGCGTCCCGCAACTTAGCCGCATCAACACAAACACTCTGAAAGGGAAACGCCTTAAGAGAAACGCTTTGCGAGAAACGCTCTGAAGGAAACGGTTTGAGACAAAAGCTCTCCAGGAGACGCTCTGAAAGCAACGGCTTGAGAGAAACGCCTTCGTAAGAGAAGTGCCTTTGTAAGAGAAACGCTTTGAAAGGGCGCGGCTTCAGGCGGGTGGCCAACAGCTCCCGCATGTTTTGGGGACCGCGCACTTGGGGTGCGCCACTTCTCGCGTTTGAGAAGTGGCCCCTCCACCGAACTCGAGTAACTCTCGCTGCTTTATCGAGTCCTCTTGTTGCGCCAGCGCTCCGCCTTCTATTGCCGTCGTAGCTCTTGACAAAATTACCATTTTACTCGTAACTAAATGGTTACAAGTGTAATCGCCTGATTTCGTCAGTTATCATTCTGCAAGAATGTTCCGACTGTCCGTTCCAAGATACGAAAGGCCAACACCGTGGCAAGACGCCGAGTCATGATTGCCATCGCCGTCGGGGTCGCTGCTTGCGTCATCGCAGTGGTGTTTTGGGGGAAAGGCAGACGCGACATAGTGCTCGACGGTACGTTGCAATGGGGTTTTGAGGAATCAGCTTTCTTCCCCGACGGTGACTGCTCAAACAAGCCCTTCTGGTGGGAGTGGCCGAATAATCGAGACAGCGACCTAGACGCGAAGTGGAAAGCCTTGGGAAAGCCAACTGCATTGCGCGTCAAAGTGCGCGGGAACCTGTCTGCGTTTGGAATGCATGGCCATCTTGGAGTCTATCGTCGCGAAGTCCAGCCAATCACACTGATTTCGGTCAGCCCAGCATCGCGTTGCAACTGGACTAGGGTTAAGGAAACACGATAGTTGGCGAAAATCGCCATTACACTCAAACCCCCTCACCACTGCTGCTTTGGGTAAAATCTCACCATAGTTGGAGAATTACCCTCGTGACAGTCTGGATAGAGCCCATAAAGATGGTGGCCATCTCTTCGGCGCTTTGGCTACTTCTATGCGTTATCGCAATTCTGCTAGTCAGCGTGTCTGAGCGCTCCTTCCTGCTCTTGACCCCTACACCGAAGTGGCCCGCGTTCCTCGTGTTTGCACTGCTCGGAGGCTTTGCCATGAAAGCTGGCTATTGGTGGGTCTTTGAACGGGTCGCGTTCTATGGATCACGGTGACGGTTATGGCAGATTGGCGAAATATCCCCATTTGCAGCGATGCGAATTCCTGTTCCTCCCGGAAGACTCGTGATGCTATAGCCGCCCAAGAACGTGCGCGTCTGATCTGCCGTCGCGTTGGAGTCAAGGAAATGCTGTGGCATGTTCTCGTTGAGTCCCCACTCCGCGCCGAGCGACTTCCGCCCGGCTATAACAAAAGCATCCAGCCGAAGACTGCGAATCCGACCGTCATGGATCGTAGCCTCGACGGATATGTACCAAGGCTGAACGCCCAAACGCCTCAGCCGCCAAACGGCAGGCAGGTAGTATTCGGAGGGTATGACGCGAGATAGAACCTTTGCCAGTACCACTCGCCCACCGCAAGGGTCGCGCAGCGATACTCGTCTCTCGACTGGCTCAACGCGCACTGCGGTACGGCTTTTTCGAGAGTGGAAGCCGGATCACCGATTTTGATCGCTTCCAGATCGTCCAGCATCTTGGAGGCTCGCCTCGCCGATACTTCCTGAGCGATGAGTATTGAGATGTACGACAGGACGAAAATTGCAAACAGGGAAGCGATCGAAAATATCATCACCCCCAGCCAACGCCTCGGCAAACTCATTGCCCCATCATAGGCTCTAGCAGCGTGGCCTTCTCGGTGGCTGTCGTAATATCGCGATAACACCTACAGCCTTCGAACTGGATGGTGCGAACCCGCTAGCTGCCCTGTTCTCTCGTCAAATCCCACTTATTACTGATTGGATTCCCGAAGAGCCGAGCACCGCTGACAACGAGAACCGGCCACAATCCCACGGAGCGCAACCCGTATCTGCTCGGACTCTTCCTCACGAGCCCGTATCTCGACAGAAAAAAGTGTCCCGCAGCCGCACCCTCTCCCACTTGTTACCAGTTAGATTCCCGCCACGCAGCTAACGACCGCCCTCTACCACGGCCCACTTTCTCACTTCCCTTTCAGCATCCCTACCACTCGATCGAAATCCTCGAGCGTTCCATACTCGATCGTGATCTTGCCTTGCCCCTTGTGGTCCCGAATGCTGACCCTCATCCCGAGGATCGACTCCAGCGTCCGCTGCGCCGCCTTTACATTCGGATCCACCCATCGCCCCACTCCCCGTTTTCGCTCCGCTGGGTTCGCCTTCGGAACATGGCTGTCGAGCACGAGTTCTTCCAGCAGCGACACCGACATCTTCTTCGCGACCACCTCTCGCGCCACTTTCGAAATCATGCTTTCGTCGCTCAGCGACAGCAACAGACGCGCATGGCTGAACGAGAGTTCCTTCTGCCGCAGCATGGTTTGCACTTCCACCGGAAGCCGCAGCAACCGCAGATAATTCGATACCTGCTCCCGCGATACCCCCACGCGTTTCCCAATGTTTTCCTGCGTCATCTTGAAATCGATCGCGAGTTTCGAAAATCCCAGCGCCTGGTCCAGGCAGTCGAGATCCTCGCGCTGCAGGTTCTCCACCAGCGTCATCTCCGCCGCTTGCTGCTCCGAAACCCGCTTCAGAATCGCCGGGATCGTCGTCTTCCCCGCCAGCTTCGACGCCCGATAACGCCGCTCACCTAGTATCAGGATGAACCGCTCTTTACCATCCGAGAGCCGCTGCTCCGGCCGCTGCGGCCGCACCACAATCGGCTGCAATACCCCCTGCGTCTGAATCGACGCCGCCAATTCGTTCAGCGCCCCCGGATCAAACTCCGTTCGCGTCTGATACGGATTGAGATCGATCTGATCCAGATCCAGCTGAAACACCTCCCCCTCCGCGGCCTGCACCGGCCCCTGCTCAGCAGCCACCAGCGATGCCACAGTCGCCGAAACTACGTCTGCGCCCTGAAAAGAAGATAAAGAAGACGAGGAAGAAGAGTGGGAAGAAGGGGAAGAAGAGGAAGAAGAGGAAGAAGAAGAACCGTGTGCCCCGTCCTTCCTTTGTCCCTGCGGAATCGTCCCCGCCACCGGCACAACTCGCGGCCCCGGCAACAAAGACTCCAGCCCGCGCCCCAATGCTCGCCGCTTCTCCGCCAGTTTCTCGTGCGGCTTCGTCTCGCCCTTCACCGGACCCCCCGTCACCGCATTCGATGGTGCATTCATTGAGCTATTCTCCATATACACAACTATAACTCTAAGCAAACCTCGCAACTCTAAAATTAACTGTCCTCAAAATCCGGTGTCATCCTGAAATTAACTGTCCTCAAAATCCGGTGTCATCCTAAAATTAACTGTCCTCAAAATCCGGTGTCATCCTGAGCGAAGCGAAGGACCCCTACCTTACCCCAACAGTCAGCCGGGAAAGAGAACTCACCGAGCCGCGACCAAAGCGCAATCAAGCCGCCTCACCCGACCCGCTCTCCGGCGCCGCCCGCCGGTCCAGAATCTCTTTCGCCAGCCGTATATAAATTTCGCCCCGCGCGATCGCACGTCATACACCAGCGCCGGCTGCCCATGACTCGGAGCCTCCGCCAGCCGTATATTCCGCGGGATCGTGGTCGAGCACAGCTTGTCCCCAAAATACTTCTTCAGTTCATCCGAGACCTGCTGCGCCAGGTTCGTCCGCTCGTCGTACATCGTCAGCACCACGCCGTCCACCGACAGCCCCGGATTCAGCTCCGCCCGTATGCGCTCGATTGTGTCGAGAAGCTCCGACACCCCCTCCAACGCGAAGTACTCCGCCTGCATCGGAATCAGGACTCCATCCGCAGCGACCAGGGCGTTCAAGGTCAGCAGGTCCAGAGCCGGAGGACAGTCCAACACAATGAACTGGAAGCGATCGAGGAGCGGCAGTAGAGCGTCCCGCAGCCGGTACTCGCGTCGCTCGGCCGTTACCAGCTCGATGTTCGCACCGATCAGGTTCTTGTGCGACGGGATGATCCAGAGCTGCTCAAGCTCCGTGAGCTGGAGCGCCTCCTCGGCCGTTGCCACCCCCATGAGCACGTCATAAATGCTAATCCGCTCGGGGTTTTTCACCAGCCCAAGCCCGCTCGATGAATTCGACTGCGGATCGCAATCTACCAGCAGGGTATTGACTTCGGCGGCGGCTAAAGAGGCGGCTAGGTTGATGGCGGTGGTCGTCTTGCCCACCCCACCCTTCTGGTTGGCAACTGCGATTATGCGTCCCATGATTTTTCGTTAATGGCTATTGGCGCGAGAATAGAGGAGAAGTCGGTCCGAATCAATGCCCCTTTTTTGTGCATTTTCCTTAAATGTTCCACGTGGAACATCCCGATCTTGGCCGGCTAATTACGGAATGGCCAGGGGAGTGTTCCACGTGGAACACTGGCACATCCAAATTTCAGGGAACGCAGCACTGACGAATTCTATGTGTTTGCGCTGAGTGTTCCACGTGGAACACTGCAAGATCGGCCACGGCAATACAACGCTTCCCGATTAGTTTTTAAACCACCTGGGGCTAAAATCTCGGCGTTGTTGTGGCCGGTCTGACCACTATTGACTTGATAAGTGGCTAGTTTTCCCACTTCGCAGGAACGTCGCAATTGACAAGACTCTGCTTTCAGAGTTTGGAACGGCGACGGGCTTGCCCCATCGCAGATTACCCCGAGCAGCCAGGATGGGCAGCTGGCTTGCCCCTATCAGTAGGGCTAAGACGCCGTCTTCTACAAGCAAGGACTCGGCATGAGGCAGAATCGACTCAAAGCGTTCCAC
>Ga0302277_1002802_pt1 | contig 12169 bp, 13 predicted proteins | sample III_Bog_N3_1_FD_198759 | JGI IMG/M metagenome (GOLD analysis project Ga0302277, IMG submission 198759) | Peat permafrost microbial communities from Stordalen Mire near Abisko, Sweden - III_Bog_N3_1 | ecosystem: Environmental > Terrestrial > Soil > Wetlands > Peat | place: Sweden: Abisko... | reverse complement strand
CGGCGCAACGTCTGCACCGAGACTCCAAGGGCGTCCGCCGCCTCACCTATCGTCACTAATCTGCTCATTTCGGTAATGTATGAGCATGTTTGCGCAATGTCAATGCACTCTGTTAAAAACCCCTCTGATACCCTCGAGCCTTGATGTTGACTCATCAAGGCTGCCCTCAGACGCCGGGCGGGCGCCTCCGCGCCCTTGGCTTCGCGTCCACGAGGACGCGGGGCCGCCGTCGCGGCCCGAGGACCGACGATGTGTCAGTATCAGGGCTCGCCGGTATAACACCAGGGATTTTAATGAAATCCCCCGCCGTGATCACGATGCATACCGTCGCCAACGCCGCTAAAATGTGGCAGGTTGGGATGATTCTGACCTAAGACTCCAACCTATGACCGAAAGAGGCTACCCGATGATCGACCTAGACGCTCTTAAGCCGCACCAACGGCTGGTCGCCATCGATGCCGAAACCACCGGCAACCCGATTATGACCGCCGCACAAATCCGCAAGGCACCCAAGGGCTTTCGCCCTCCTGGAATCATGATCGAGATCGGGTGCGTCGAGCTGCTACGCACCGATGAGGGCTGGCGTAAGGGAGAGACCTGGCAGACCCGGATTAATCCTGATGGCCCAATTCATCCCCAGGCGATCAAAATTCATGGGATCAAGCCTGCCGAGCTGAAAAGCGCGCCGCGTTTTCCCGATATTGTACAAGACTTGTTGCGCTATCTCGGTGAGTCTCCACTTCTGGCACATGCCTATCGCAATGAAAAACAATTCCTCGATTATGAAATGGCCCGTGCCAAGCTGATCTCATGGGACGAGGAAGCGTTCCCCGAAGCTCGCTTTATCTGCACCCAGGAAATCTACGCCAATCTTTACCCCGGTGCCCCGAAGTCACTGAATGCGGTTTCTGATCGTCTCTGGCTTGACCGATCCGAGCGGTTCGCCTTCCATGGCGCCCTGCTCGATGCTGACTTGACCGCAGATGCCTTTGTCGAACTTGAACGCCGCTTGGCCGCCGGGCCGGAATCCGAACAGCCGCGATCCATGGATTTGGGATAGGCTTAACCACCACCTTGACAGATCCCGCCACACGCCCGACATGGCTTGATACCAGACTTTGGCGTGTCTGCGCGGCGACCCCGGAGCCGGGCGGGAGGAGCAAGCATGGCCCTGAGCGTCTCAAACCTGGAAATGGATATCGCCCAGGCTTGTAACCTTCACTGTTTCGGTTGCTGCCACTATTCGAATTACGGATTAAAAGGCGTCGTTCCGTTCAGTGAAGGCCGAGAGTGGATCGCCGGATGGTCGCGCCGCGTGACGCCACGGGCGTTCGGGCTGTTGGGCGGTGAACCGGCACTGAATCCCGACCTTCTTCAGTATATCCAGTTTGCCGCCGAGGTTTGGCCTGAAGCCGAGCGGACGGTGGTGTCCAATGGGATGTATCTGCACCGGCACGAGAACCTGTTTTCGGTCTTAAAAGCCACCAATACCCGGCTTGAGGTTAGCATTCATTCCCATGATGATCCGGTTTATACCGCCCGCTCTCAAGGCCCGATCCAAACGTTAAAGGATCTCGCGGCGGCTCATGGCGTTGAGATGACCACTCGTGATCGCAAAACTCTCTTCCATGTCACGTATCGCGGTTACGGCCCAACCATGCGGCCCTTTGGTGACGAGAACCCACGGCGGTCCTGGGAGGTCTGCCAAAATAAGCGGTGCACCACTCTCTGGCAGGGACGGCTGTGGAAATGCCCACCCATCGCCTTCCTACGTCTGATTCTAGAGCAACAGAACTTGGTTTCGGCTCCGGCTTGGCAGCCTTATTTGGAGTACCAAGGCGTCCCACTCACTGCCAGCGACGCTGGAATCAGTCGGGTTTTTGCTCAAGGCGAGGAAGATATTTGCGGCATGTGCCCAGCAAGCCTCAACTTGATTAAGAAAATAAACGTTACAGACCCTTTTAAATTTGGAAACTCCTTGCCATTTAAAATTATCAAAGGGCAAATACCCGATTAAATACTATTAAAAATAGTGATTTAGCCCCCAAAAAAGGGCCAAGCCTCTTTGCAAACGCTTTGACCTTGCCGCTTCTCTCACGGCCAGAACTGTGCTACCCTGGCAAGGTCGTGGAGCGGCGGACAGGACGTCTGGGACCGCCGATTGCGGTGTGTGCGATCCAGGGTGACGTTGTTGGTCCTGTCGCGGTTCGGTACAGGATATCCTCCATGAAATATCGTATTCGTGTGTTTGGCAAGATTCCTGTCCTTTTGGCCTGCGCAGGTCTGGCCCTGGGTGTTTCCTCGTCCGGTGCTGCGGCGCGCGTCGTGGTGGGCGTTGAGCTTCCGTACTACGGGCCACCGGCCTATGTCGTTGAGCCTCCCGTTTATGTTCCAGCGCCCGTTTATGTGCCGCCTCCCGTTTATGTTGCGCCACCTCCACCCGTCTACGTCGCACCACCTGTCCAGTATGTCCTGCCGCCAGCAGAGCCAGGACCGGCACCAGCCCAATTCTGGTACTACTGCAATAACCCAAAGGGATATTATCCCTATGTCACGGCCTGTCCCGGAGGGTGGCGTCAGGTTCAACCCAAGCCGACTCAATAGGGGAAATCCGATGAAGAAAAGTAAGCGGATCGTCGTTTCGGCGGTCCTCTCGGGCGCAATGGTTCTCGGTGCTTGCGCAACGCCGCCCATGGGACCATCGGTGCAAGTGATGCCCGCCCCGAACAAGCCGTTTGAGGCCTTCCAGGCCGATCAAGCCGTCTGTCAACAATATGCCAGCCAGCAAGTGGCAGGACAGGCCGAAGCCACCAATCAACAAGCGGTTGGCGGTGCGATCCTGGGAACCGTGCTGGGGGCTGGCCTTGGTGCCGCCGTTGGCGGTGGCCGGGGCGCCGCGATTGGAGCCGCTGCGGGCGGCATTGTCGGCACCGGAGCCGGCGTGGATTCAACCCAGGCCAGGCAGTATGGCATCCAAAGGCGGTATGATCTCGCCTATTCTCAGTGCATGTACTCTAAGGGTAATCAGGTGCCAGGCTTCCAACCTGCCGTTGCGCCGCCGCCCCCGCCACCGCCACAGGGATATGCGCCGCCCCCGCCGAACTATCCTCCTCCTCCGGGATATTGAGGCGCTGAGAATCGAGCCTTGAATCGAGCCTTGATGTTGCCCCATCGAGGCTCCCCTCAAACGCCGGAGCCCCTAGGGCTTCGGCGTTTTGCCGTGTTCAGGATGCCCCGTCCTTCCCGGCGGACGCCTCCGGAGCCAACTCCGGGGGGCAGAGGAGCGTCACCATTCCAAAGGCGACAGCCGAGCCCAAATAGGCACCGGCAATGATATCACTGAGCCAATGATGGTTCGCGCCCAACAGGCCGACCGCCACCAACCCGACCATGCCGGCCCACAACCACCGCCAACGGGGCAGAGTCAGCCACAGTACCGCCATCGGGGCGGCAATGGCAGTGGTGTGACCGGATGGAAATGAAGCCCAACCTTGGCCTCCATGGAAGGGCTCGAATCCGAACACCCCATTATCGATCCAGGATGGATTGCCGTGAGTCCAGGTTTCCGGCCAGGTGCGGCCAAAGACATATTTGAGCTGATCCTTGAGCGCCAACGCCACCAGAGTCGCCACAGCGCACGCGATGACGATCCGACCCAATCGGCCAAGTCGCCAACCGCAGACGACGGCCCCTCCGACCCCCAATAAAGCTAAAGTAGCAAGAGGTTCGGAAAATTCGGCAATTTTGGTTAGCCCCGTGAATTCGGTTACATCATGGAGATGCTGATGGGACCAGGATGATATCGCCCGGTCGAGGAAAGAGATCGACAGGCCAACCAAGATCAGGCAAGATAATCCCGCCAACAGAAAGCGATTGGCATAAGGGGAAAAACCGATCGGCATGGGGACTCCGGCGTGTTGCGCAAAGGGACCAGGGTGCTCGGTTGGAAAGTCAGGCTCGATTGAAAGGTCGGGGGCGTGCATGAAGATCAGTCGCCGCGATTTCAGCGCCCTGGCCGGCGGGATGGTTGCCGGTCTTGGCAGCATGGTAGCGCGTCCGGTTCTCGCAACCCCAGCTCCTTTCTACACCGCTTATGTTTATCCGGGAAGCCCGATCCCGTTTTCGGAAAAGGCGTTGCGCGCCCACGGCGAAACCGCCATTGCCCTGACCTTTGACGACGGCCCGGATCCGGGGAACGATGGCGTGATCCTACAGCTCCTGGCCCAATATAAGGCTGTGGCGACCTTTTTCGTCATCGGCAGCAAAGCGGCCCGTCATCTGGACCTGATTCAGGCCATGGTCACAGCAGGATGCGAAATCGGCAATCATAGCTGGAGCCATCCGATGCTCACCCATTTAAGCCTCGAGGATCAGGCCACCGAAATGCGCAAAACCAATGCATTATTGGCCGATGCCAACATCAAGGTGAACTGGTTGCGGCCTCCTTATGGCGATTATGATCACCAGACTCGGGCCATCGCCGAAAAAGAATCCATGGAAACTATTCTATGGAGCATCGATCCCAGCGACTGGAAAAGCCCTCCCGCCAACACCATTGCCACCCGCATCACCCGCAATCTGGCCCCTGGCGCCATTGTCCTGATGCACAGCACCCGCGCGCATTCGGTGAAAGCCCTGCCTCGGATTCTCGAGTTTGCCACCGCGAATCACTATCGATTCGTCACTCTGTCCGAATGGAAGCATATTATGCTGCGGGCCAACGCACCAGCCACATAGAGGACTGCCCTCAGAGAGGACTTGCCCTCAGACGCCGGGCGGACGGATCCGCGCCCTTGGCTTCGCGCGCATGGGCGCGCGGGGCCGTCGTCGAGGCCCGATACCGGCAGTGTGTCATCGTTATAGCTCGCCGGTCTTACTCCGCGCCGCCGTTTTCAGCCAAGACCTGCCCGGCTAGGTAAAGAGACCCGCAGATCAAGACCCGATGAGGGCCGGATGCTGCCGTCGTCAGAGCTGCCAAGGCGGCCTTGGGACTATCCACAGAATCAACATCACGAAAGCCCGCCGTGTGCGCCATTGCGGCAGCTTCGGCAGCCGTCAAAGCCGCCGCTTCGCCGGGAATCGGCACGGCCCGCAGCCGGGCCGCGTGGTGAACCAGCGGTGCCAGAAAGGCCAAAGGCTCCTTAGTCCCGAGCATGCCAAACACCAGCAACAGGGGCTTCGGCTCGGCCTCTTCGGCCCATCGAGCCGCCTGAACGGCCAAAGCTTCACCCGCCGAGTCATTGTGGCCGCCGTCCAACCACAGCTCCCATCCTAACGGCAAACCGTCGGACAAGGGCCCTCGGGTCAATCGCTGGAGACGCCCCGGCCAAACAACACCAGCGAGCCCCTGCCCGATGGCCCGATCATCGACCGTCAGCCCCGGCAAGGCTCCAAGACAGGCGATGGCGGTTCCGGCGTTGAACACCTGATGGGCACCAAGCAAACCCGGAGCTGGCAACAGCAGATCCCGGTCGGCGCTCTGAAAACGAAACCCGCCACCGGCTGCGGGCGTGACTCGCCACTCCCGAATCGGCGCCTCCAACACGCGCGCTCGCTCACGCAACGCGACTTCAGCATCCCGCATCGGCTGAGGTGCCAGGACCACCGGCACACCGGGTTTGAAAATCCCGGCCTTTTCTCCGGCAATCTCGGTCAGGCTGTCGCCAAGATAGCTCATATGATCGTAGGAAATGCGGGTGATGGCGGTCACAGCCGGGCGATCAACAACATTAGTGGCATCCAGCCGGCCCCCAAGCCCGGTTTCCAGCAACACCACATCGGCGGGCGTGCGGGCAAATGCCAGAAACGCAGCCGCCGTCGTCACCTCAAAGAAGGTGATCGGTTGACCCGCATTGGCCGTTTCGCACTCTTCAAGCAAGGCAATCAGTCGTTGATCGTCAATCAGCGCACTCCCACCGCCGGGCTGGGCCAATCGAATCCGCTCGTGAAAACGGACCAAATGGGGCGACGTGTAGACGTGAACCCGATAGCCGGCTGCCTCCAGCATGGCGCGCAAAAACGCCAGGGTTGACCCCTTGCCGTTGGTGCCGGCCACATGGATGACCGGCGGCAAATGGCGATGAGGATCACCAAGCGCCGCCAACATCCGCTCGATCCGCCCCAACGACAGGTCAATGACCTTAGGATGTAGCCGGTGGAGCCGCTCTAGGACCGGATCGATCGGATCGCTGCCGGTACCATGATGTCCCTGAACCTGCATAGCGCGTTGGTATCAATCATCGCCCCCCGCTGGCGGCACCGGATGACCGGAACCAGCAGGGGCGATAGGAGCAACGGAAGCGGCGGGAGCGACGGGGGCGTAGCCGAGCTTGGGCATCGCCCCGCCCTCGGGCGGAGCCAACACCACCACTTCGGCGGACGGGCCGGGATGGCGCAACAAGCGCAGAACCCGAGACAGAGTGGCCCGCAAGTCCTTGCGATGCACCACCATATCCACCATACCATGCTCCAGTAAATACTCGGAACGCTGGAATCCCTCTGGCAAGGTCTCGCGAATGGTGTCCTCGATCACCCGAGCCCCGGCAAATCCAATCTGCGCGCCCTGTTCAGCAATCTGAATATCACCCAACATCGCAAAAGAGGCGGTGACGCCACCAGTGGTCGGGTCCGTCAACACTACGATATAGGGCAGACCGGCCTCTTTGACCATTTCCACGGCAATCACCGTGCGCGGCATTTGCATCAACGACAAAATGCCTTCCTGCATGCGCGCACCGCCCGAAGCCGGCACCACGATCAGCGGGGCTTCCTGGAGCACCGCCAACTTGGCCGCCGACAACAGCCCCTCGCCAACGCCGATGCCCATGGACCCCCCCATGAACCGGAAGTCAAAGGCCGCAATCACCACGTCGATGCCGGACATTTTACCGAAAGCAACAATAATTGCGTCAGACCTCTGGGCTTTGACCTGGGCCTCTTTCAGACGATCGGCATATCGCTTGGTATCGCGGAACTTCAGAGGATCAACCGGAGTCTTCGGCAGTTCGACCACCTGATAGGCACCATCGTCGAACAGGATCGCCAGACGCTTATCCGGGTCCAGACGCATGTGGAAGCCGCAGTGCTGGCAAACATGAAGATTTTCTTCCAGCTCCCGATGGAAGATCATCGCCTCGCAGCTTGGGCATTTATGCCACAGATTCTCCGGCACCTCGCGCGGCGCCACCAGGGCGCGGATCTTCGGGCGGACATAGTTGTTGAGCCAGTTCATGGAATGTCCCTCGCGCTCTTGCGTGGCATGGGGCCTGTGGATCGGCAACCGGCATTCACTGCCGCGCCGTGCGAACACCCACAGCCAATTGGTTGACCAAGGCCAGCACATCTTCGACCAGCCCTGACCTAGCCTGGCCCTGGTCGTCAAGAGCAGCGGCCAGACGGCTGACGATCGCGGAACCGACCACCGCCGCATCCGCCACCCGCGCCACGGCCGCCGCCCGTTCGGGCGTGGTGATGCCAAAACCGACCGCAATCGGCAAATCGGTATGACGGCGCAACTGGTCTACAGCGGCGGTAATCGCCTGATCCGAAGCGGCGGCGGTTCCGGTGACTCCGGCAATGGAGACATAATAGACAAAGCCCGACGCATGGCGCATCACTGCCGGCAGTCTGGCCTGGTCAGTGGTGGGCGTGGCCAGACGAATGAAGCTGATTCCAGCGGCCAAGGCCGGCAGGCACAACTCGTCATCCTCTTCTGGGGGCAAATCGACCACAATCAGGCCATCAACGCCAACCGCAGCGGCTTCGGCCAAAAAGCGGTCCACGCCAAAGCGGTAAATCGGGTTGTAATAGCCCATCAGGATGATCGGCGTATCCTGATCGTCCGCGCGAAAAGCCCGCACCAGCTCCAGGGTCGACGACAAAGACGCCCCCTTCGCCAAGGCCCGCAGCGATGCCGCCTGAATGGCCGGGCCGTCGGCCATGGGATCGGTGAAAGGCATCCCGATTTCGATGAGGTCGGCCCCGGCTCCCGGCAGTCCACGCAACAAGGCCAAACTGGTCGCGGCGTCAGGATCGCCGGCAGTGGTGAAGGTCACAAGTGCGGCCCGCCCCTCGGCGGCCAGCGCAGCGAAACGACGACCGATGCGGCCTGATTGAGGCTGGGCGCTCACATCTCTACTCCCAAAGCCGAAGCGACCGTGAAAATGTCCTTATCGCCGCGTCCCGACAGCCCCATCACCATCAAATGGTCTTTGGGCAAAGCCGGTGCGGCCTTGATCACATGGGCCAATGCGTGAGCCGGTTCCAACGCCGGCAAAATGCCTTCCGTCCGGGCGCAGAGCTTGAACGCTTCCAGCGCCTCGTCATCGGTGGCGGATTCGTAACGGACGCGGCCCACATCATGCAGCCAAGCATGCTCGGGACCGACTCCGGGGTAATCGAGCCCCGCCGAAATCGAGTGCCCTTCGAGAATTTGGCCGTCCCCGTCCTGGAGCAGATAGGTGCGATTGCCATGCAGCACCCCCGGCGCTCCGCCGGCCAAAGAGGCCGCGTGCTGGCTGGTGCTCAGTCCCAAACCGGCGGCTTCCACCCCGACCATGGCCACCGACGGATCGTCCAGGAAGGGATAAAATAAGCCCATGGCATTGGAGCCACCACCGATGCACGCGACCAAACTATCGGGCAACCGGCCTTCGGCGTCCTGAAGTTGATCCCGCACCTCTTGACCAATCACCGCCTGGAAGTCGCGGACCATCATCGGATAAGGATGAGGACCGGCGACGGTTCCGATCAGGTAATAGGTGGATTCGACATTGGTCACCCAATCCCGCAACGCCTCGTTCATGGCGTCCTTGAGCGTGCGCGAGCCGGACGTCACCGGCTTGACCTCAGCCCCTAACAGCCGCATGCGGAAAACATTGGGCTTTTGCCGCTCGATATCCACTTCGCCCATGTAGATGGTGCAAGGCAGATTAAACAGGGCACAGACGGTGGCGGTGGCCACCCCATGCTGTCCGGCCCCAGTTTCGGCGATAATCCGCCGTTTGCCCATTCGGCGAGCCAGCAGAATTTGGCCCATGCAGTTGTTGATCTTATGGGCGCCGGTGTGGTTCAGCTCTTCCCGTTTCAGATAGATTTTGGCCCCGCCGAGCGCCTCGGTCAGTCGCGCCGCATAGTACAGCGGGCTGGGCCGACCGACATAATGGGTCAGGTAATAGCGCAGGTCGCGCTCAAAGGTCGGATCGACACGGGCGGCGGCGTAAGCTCGCTCGACGTCGAGGATCAGCGGCATCAGGGTTTCGGCGACAAACCGTCCACCATGAAGTCCGAAATGGCCACGCTCGTCTGGCCCGGCGCGGTAGGTGTTGCGCTGCATGATGTCCGTATCAGGTCACGTCCCGCCGGGCTCATTGGACCCCGGCCCCACGGGTGCCACCATAGCCGGGGTGGCGCGGCTTTCCAAGAGGGCTTCGCCTTATCGGTGCTCGGATACCGTCCTGGGAGCACGAGCATCCTCGCTCACCTTTGGGCTTTGCCGTCCAGGCCGAATGCCCGTGCTCCCAGGGATAAGGTCCGGCGGTTTTGTCTAAGCCAACTGCCCCTCAAGATGAGCAAACAGCTTTGCGGCCGCGTAATCCAACCGGAACGCGGCGTTGCTCGCTTCGCTGCTGGAGGTCGAGCTGGACGTCGTCGTCCCCGAGCTGCTGGTGCTGTTGGCGCTGGTGGATGAGGTTCCAGACGTTCCAGACGTTCCAGACGCTCCGGTGTTACCACTGACATACCGGGACACGAAATTCTCCAGCCACGCATTATCGTCCTCGGGCGTCGCCGTGGTGGTGGCGGTCGTAGAGGCCGTGGTGGCTGCTGTGGAACTGGCAGCCCCAGAAGCCGTAGCCCCGGTGGCATCGGAACCGAGGCTGGAACCGCTCGCGAATTGCGATAACAGCTTATCTAACCACCCACTGCCGCTTTGACTGGATGCGGTTGTGCTGGATCCTGTGGCGGATCCAGAGGTTCCCGCGCTGGTGCCTCCGCCGAACAGCGCCTCCAGCGGATCCTCACCCGAACCAGACGCCGCGCTGGAGCTGTGATGGTGGCCGCCGTGGTGGTGATGACCGTGAGCCCCTCCGACCTCTTGAGTCCCAGTCGTGTCCGTCGTCGAAGTGGTGGAAGAGGCATCCGTCGTCGAAGCGGCACCGACCCCAGAGGTTGTGCTGCCAGTCGTCGTCTGCCCACCCGCCGCCGATGTGCTGGCGCTGCCGACATTTTGGTACTGCATCATCATGCTGGCGATCTGGCTGCTCAACCAGCCGCCAGGACCGTCCGCACCACTGCTGCTACTGGTGGAACTGGAGCTGGATTGCCCACTCGCACTTCCTTGTGAACCGATGGACGACCCCAGATTAGCCCAAAAGGCATTGCCGGAGCCGGAACCGCTGGATTGGGATTCCAACCGTTGTAGCTGTTGGAAACTGTCGAAGGGAGACGTCCCTCCGGAAATATTGGACGTTGAGGTCATCAGTCCTCTCCCGGCCTTGGGTGATCAGGGCCTCGGCAAAATGCCGGCACACTGTCGTGATGACATCGAGAAGCAAACCCCAGGCCAATGATTTATCGCGAAATAGCGCCAGACCTCGAGTCCCTCGGCAATATTTGCCGATAATATCTCGCAAGAGTGGGAAAAAATGACCGGGCTAACAGGATCGACTATCCATTACCCACGGCAAACTCTGCCGACCCCGAGACCAAGATGGTCACAGAACGGCCAACGAGGACTCTTTAATTCAACTCTTGTTACTCATTGTTACACAGAGATACATTTCTGGATTTGCTTTCACGCTACAATACCGGCAAGTCACGGCAGCGACACGTCGCCGGTCCCTGGGCTGCGACTTTGGTTCTGTGCGCGCGGGGCCGCCGTCGCGGCCCGATACCGGCGATGTGTCAGTATCAGGGCTCGCCGGTATCACTGGTTTCGGTCATGCGGAGAGCCGGGGAATGGGACGGTCATCGACGACTCTGGATGCTCAGACTTTCAAGACCGTCATTCTGTTAAGCGGGGAGATCGAACAGCAAAATCTGCCTTTGATCCTGAAGCGGTTCAATCCGAAACTCGACATTGTGCCGGTCGGAAGCGCCGCTCAGTTGGCGGCACTGTCGCCGACCTTACTGGCCAAGGCCCGCCTTTTGGCTTTTTCGACGCCGGTCGTGGTTCCGGCGGCGTTTCTGAATCAGCTCGGCTATGGCGCCTATAATTTCCACCCCGGCTCTCCCGATTATCCCGGTTGGCATCCGGTCAGCTTTGCGCTGTATGATCAGGCCAGGGTGTTCGGCGCCACCGCCCATGGGATGGTGGAAAAAGTCGACGCTGGACCAATCATCGACCTCGAGCTTTTTGAGGTCGAACCCGATATCACCGCCGAAGACCTCAGTCTCGCTGCTTACGCAGCGGCAGTGCGGCTGTTCTGGCGCTTGGCCGAACCCCTCGCCACCAGCCCGGACGCACCGCCGGCCCTGCCCATTCCGTGGGGAAAACGCAAAACGTCGCGTCAAGTCTTTGCCCGCGAATGCGAAATCCCTCTCGACATTTCTGCCGAAGAGTTGGCCCGCCGGGTTGCGGCCTTCGGCCTTGGGGATGGCCTCTCAGCCCCCACCGTCACGCTTCACGGCTTCCGGTTTCGCCTTGTGCGAGAATAAGATCGGAGCATCGATCCTGCGCGAGACGAAACGCGCCAAACTGGACCCCACCAACACCACCGCCAGCAGGCGGGCGGTTTGCATGGCCATCACGAACGGCACATCAACGGTGTGACTTGAACTCGCGATGATCGCCACCGAATCCGCACCGCCCGGACTGGTGGCCAGATAAGCCGTGAGCGGATCAATGCCAGCCAAGCTGGTCAGAAGAAAAGCCAAACCCCCACACAGCGCAATCAATGCCAGGACCGAAACCGCCAGACGCGGCAGCGCACAAAGAGCGTGAAGCAGGATCGGACGCGAGAATCGTAAACCAACACTCCAACCGATCAGGGCATAACTGGTCGCTAACAACCACGGTGGCAATTCGATCACCATCATGCCGGCCCCATGCAATGCGCCCCCGATCATCAGAGGCACCAGCAACGGACCCGCTGGAAGACGCAGAAAACGCGCCAACACCGCACCCAACCCAACCAAAGCCATCGTTCCGACCAAGGGGCCCCAGAGAATC
>Ga0302277_1002798_pt1 | contig 12177 bp, 13 predicted proteins | sample III_Bog_N3_1_FD_198759 | JGI IMG/M metagenome (GOLD analysis project Ga0302277, IMG submission 198759) | Peat permafrost microbial communities from Stordalen Mire near Abisko, Sweden - III_Bog_N3_1 | ecosystem: Environmental > Terrestrial > Soil > Wetlands > Peat | place: Sweden: Abisko... | reverse complement strand
GTTTCCGTATGTCGTTTGATAAGGGACGTGGCATTCATACTGGCCTCCATTCCAGCCAGTATTTTGAATCACATTTCTACTGATTTGTGAATCCCTTTTGATTCTAACACTCCGGTAAGTGCTCTAGTTATCTCGTACGGCTATATGTTCATGATGGGGTTGCATGAAAACGCTCTCAAAGTGCCAATAACCTAGAATTCTATGCATGGCAGACCTTAAGTGATGTCCTCCACTACTAACCCACACAGAATGGGAACACTTCATTTAAACAAAAAGACTCCACAGCATGCCAGTCTATGAATGGGGAAAGGCACATTTCTCTTAAAAAAGAGTCCTCAAAGCAATGGGAAGGGCATCTTTCTTGACCGTCACAAGCTAAAAATCATATGGCCAATGGTCATTTTTTAAATTATGTTTCAGCTTACAACTTTCAAAAAAATTATTTTAATCTGATGCTTTCCGACAAATGACTAATGAAGTGAGCTGAGTAATTCGTCAAAAGCTACAAGATCAATGACATAAAGACTGAGCGCTCCATTATAATAATTATCCATTGAAGAAAACTGGGGAGAACGAAAGATCGTAAGCTCCAGCTGATTGACAGTACATATACTTTGAATGGGCCAAACAATGTCTTCGCTTGCAGACAAACAAATGACACGCGTCCCTGGTTTGCAAAAGGCGGTGTTAAAAAGCGCTCCCTCGACACTACCACATATGATTTTTGCCTGATGAAAGACAGCCGCTTCTTCTTCTGCACTAAGAAGCGAGGGCGAAACGATAACAAAACCGTGCTTTTCTGCAATTCGTAAGACCTCGGCCTCGTTAAGGTATATTCTATGTTGAGCGGACTTTTCCCGACGCAAGAATATTTTTTCTCCACGACCTAAATGTGCCGAAGCCTTTGCCCCGATCGACCGCGTCATCTCAAGTGTCGTATCACTTGCAAGCATTAACCACAGGTCAGCTTTGGAATAAGAATATTTATAGTTTTTTGTTCGTTCCATAGGAATTGGAGAAAAATGAGATTCATGAATACTCCCAGAGTAGACTGACTTATTGCAAGCAGGTGAGGCCCAGGGAACAACAAGCCACAGATCTTTACAGAAAAGATCATGAGTAAAGCGGTTAATAAAACTAAGCTTAGCCTTAGGACCCTGCATCAAATCCAGAAATTGGTGACGATATGTGGGCATGGGTTCGGTAATAAGTAGATTAGGCATAAAGCCAAGCTTTTTCCATACGGCCAAAGGAAGAAATCCTTCATACATCCAGTGACCATGGGGTCCTTGGTAGAAGGGTGTACTAGGGCCATCCACCGTCACAATTTCTCGATGTGACGGGGTCAGAAAGAACTTTTCTAATCCTTTTTCCATTCCTTCCTTATCATTACGATCACACCAGTCTAGTTTCATATAAATGCGCCATCGTGGTATGACAGCAAAAATATCACCATCACTTGTATGTATTATATGATCCTGAATAAAAACATTCTTGGCTCGGAAGATCGACCATCCATTTCCTTCATAAGAGTCTGCATAGGAGAAAAATGAATCATGCAATTGATATGTAGGGGCCTCTCCAATTGTCTGGACACGTCCTTTAGGGACAATTTGTGGTTCAATACAAGGCCATAGCACTGGGCCATCACTTTCCATAAGTTCGTCAAACGACGATACATGGCGCATATCTTCAGGATAAATTATGCGCAAGATCACAGCTCCTATTATCAATAAAATTGGTTTTCAAAGCAACCAAGGCGTAATCGTTCCGATCAACATTCTCTGAATAACTAAGATGTTTTAAGGCTATGCCGCGCCAAGAATTCAAGTGGATAAGCGTAGAAACGCACTGATCGATGACAAATCGCTTGTCGTAAATTACGACAACAGCCACCTCTGATAAATTTGATTTGAAATGATTAAAAGCCAAAATATAATCATCCACAGTCCCTAATTTACTCATAGTAAGGAGACCAATTTTACCTCGTGGGGATATTGATTTTGTTTCGAATAATGTGATTTGTTCTTCCTTAATCTCAGATCTATCCTCCGAGCAAGAAAATGTCTGGACTATCTGCTCTATTGGATTGGCTTTGTTTATACGACTCGCAAAAAGACCCAACAGATCATCGCGTATTTTATCTTGTTCTGCGGTACTCGTTCCGCGACTCCACCAATCTATTACTAGCGGTAAGTTGTGAAGAGCTAACATGATTCTCATAATGCAAGGATCAAGAGATCTAAAAATGAAGCAAGGATATTCGAGATCAAGCATGCGCGTGATGTACCCGCTGCGCATGGCTACTTGTTGGGCTGCAAAAATACAACTTGCTGTAAAGGCAAAATCAGCAAAACTCTCTTGCGCAATCTTTGGATCGCTCAAGATATGCTTTGTTATATAACCGTCGAGGGCTCGATTAGGAATACGTGTCTGTTCAACATCGTAAGGAAGCGATGACGGAAGAGTCTCAAGTCCAAAAGATGTAGCAAGGGCTGTCTTATCACGAGTAAGTTTTATATATTTTTTAGAAAGAGCTTCAAGCCCTCCAATAAACTCAAGTATGTCCATGATCATTAACTAAATGAGGGAAAATCATTTTTCGGCTCACTCAAGAAATACAGCCGACGAGTTGATTTGATCTGTAATGTAGCTTTTAACCTCATGATTGTAAACACCGGCTTTAAGAATGATATGTGGATTTTGGATATTCTTCAAAACGAGCGGGGAATTTACCATTAAGTTTGTGCCATAGAGACGCTGGCCTTGTTTATGCAGATCATTATCAAGCAAACTAACAATACGACTTGTGTCGAGTCCAAACGCGATCAAATATTGAGAAAAAACATGCGCGCCGAACAGGTAGATAGGTGACTCTAGTTCTTTTGTTCTCTTATTAAGTGATTCAATGAGTTTTTCATGATAGTGGACATAATTTATATAAAGCTCTTTATTTCTATTATACAAATTTGTTGGCAGACTTATGGGCTTTACAGAAGAGTCACGAATAGTTGCGTAGAAAATACTATGATCATCCATAAAATACTCTCGGGATAACAAACGAAATCCATGCTTGGCCAACATAAATTCTATATACGGCTCTGACATAAAGACTGTATGTTCAAAATTGATACAGTTAGTATATTTTCGGTCTAGCATGACTTGCATATTAGGAAGTGAAAAGATAAGCCTTTTCCCTTCTTCTATAAATAAGGATAGTCGGGACATAAATTCATCGGGTTCATAAATATGTTCTAACAAATGTGAATGAACGACTGTGTCAAAACTATCTTTGTATATAAAACTATCGTCAAAAAATCCTTTAATAAATCGAGCTCTGTTTCCTTCAACTGGGGTTGGATTAGGCTCAAGAATAGTCCAGGGGAGGTCACCAAAAACCTGATACTCTTTAGCAAGAATTCCATGAGCACCCCCTATTTCAAAGACAGATAATGGCGATGTCTTATGAACAAACGACGCAAATGACATATGATGTTGCAACCAAAGCTTCCCAACACAGCCCGCACCATGAGATTCAGGATAAAGAACATTCAGAGGTAACAATTTATTGAGTTGGATCATTCCAGATTCACGACTAATCCACCAGTTCATATCTGCGCAAAGATCTTTTTCGGAATCTTGGCGTGTGCACCCCATAAAAACCGGAAAGTTTTTAAAAGAATAAAGAGGTTCCAAATCTTCTTTATGGGTTATTACACAGCGGTCTCTTGCAATGAGATTCATTTTAATTTTTCCATCTCTTTTTGCAACATGGACTTACCTAGAGCAAAAAGCAAAAGACTGTAAGGGTAGTGGTGTAAAGCAGCAATGTTAAGATAAATGAGGGCTGTTAACACACGCACTTTTGTAACATCATACCCATGATCTAGAAGCCAACCCTCAAAAAAGCATTCACACTCGACTAAAATCTGCTTTCGGTGGAAGTCATAGCGGATAGTGTTGTCTTCCCATAGTACATAAAAGTGATTTTGCGCGATCAATTCGTGGCAAATTATCAAACCGTGCATCAGTTTGGCTAAATCGTAGTAAACGTCACCTGTCGTGAGAGAACCGCCAAAATCTTGGCGCCAGTCAAGAAATGTAAAAGACTGATTTTCTTCTGTCCACAAAATATTTTCAAAATGAAAATCGCCATGAAATCGGCCAGCTTGACCATCAGAAATCCAATCCCAATTTATTTTTTGTAACAGTGAACCCAGCGTTGGCATGGTGACGCCATTTATAGTTTCCTTTCCATCTAATCTCTGAAATTTATGAAAAAAGAGAGCCACTCGTTCTTGTGTCTTATTTTTATAAAATGTCAAACATCGATTTCGAAAAAGGTATTTATCTTTTTCTTGTTTTGTTTCTTTCCAAAATGTCAGGCCATATTGTAAAAGCTGCTTAAAGAGTGGCAGGGTTATGACTTCCGATAACACTTTTCCTGAGATTTTAGGATAGCGATACATATGGAGACTACTCCCCGAGATCGTTGGCACAAATCCTTGAATCTCAGTTGCACGCATAACACGGTTAGCGATAAAAGTTTCGTCATCCGAAAACTTAATAACTTGATCGCCGAGAAACCATATAGATTCATTTGACTTTTCTAGAATATTGGGAGAATTCGATTCCTGATACGCATGCCGCGTCAGTTCTAGATCGTTTAGATTGCCGGTATCAAACCATGTAAAAGCTATAGGTTCTATTTTAGTATTTGTTAGACCTTGCAAACCATAGGACTCACCCTTTTCAATCGATTGGGATCCCCCTGACTCCATTGTATCCCAAAAAGCTTTATAATCAGCTATACCCGCAAGGCCAATATAGGCTTTGTGAGAAGGAAACACTCCACACCCTTTTTCACAAATAGTCTTCACAGACCCATCTTCAATAAACAAGGTACGATAGGATGTTAGATCGTCTCGCTCCGCATATCCGATCCAATTTCGGGTTGGCAGAGGTATCGTCTCACGCACTAAGGTATCACATGAAAGAAAAATAAAAGGCTGCTGCAAATACTTCTTACATTGCAAGAGGCTCCACCCGAGCCCCGATCCACTCCCTTCATAGGGAACTACATTCGCGTAGTAAATTTTCTTATTTGGATAGGCTAATTCCAGAAATTCTCGCACTAAATTTCCCTTGTACCCAAGCGCAATAACAAATTCAGTATCCTCAGGAAATTGATCGATTAAATGAGATAAGATGGGTCGATTGGCTACACTGACAAGTGATTTATTTAGATATTGCGTCAAATTGTTTAGACGAGAACCCGTTCCTGCTGTGGGAATGCATACACGCAAAACCATCACGCATCTCGTTTATAGTCATCACTAAGACGTACAACATCGTCCATTTCAGGCGTGCTGGCCTCTAGATATATACTGTCTTCAACAGCCTCCATGCGATGGATAATACCGGGAACAATCGCAATGGTTTCACCAGCCGAAAAAATTCTTGCTTGAAGTTCGTTCTGACTTAACCCCGAATAAATGCGCAATTGTCCACTTAAAACATAAATCGTTTCATGTTTTACTTGATGATATTGAAGGCTGCACCGATGCCCCTTCCACATGGTAAGTTTTTTCATCATGTAGCGGTCATTTATTTCAATGACCTCTTCCTTACCCCAAGGTTTCTCAATAATTCTCATCTTTTCCTTTCATATTTTGTATTCTTTGTATTCGGGATGAAAATCAAAAAATCGGTCATAGGCACTTTTAACATATTGCTGCATTGACCAACGGCTGTTGAAGCCATATTTGTTTCGCATCCAACTTTGACCCTCTTTAACGTAGAGTTTTAAGTTCTCTTCGTACCCATCTGTCTTAATTAAATCAGCTTTGTTGAGCAAGTGCGATTCATTTTCTTCAGCCCATACCTCCGTGGTAATAGCAGCCGCCCAGTCATTGGCGTAGGCCTTGGCAATGAGTTCACTATCGGCCCCATAGCCACGAAAGTTAGAGCCATCAAATAAAAAATTCATTTCATCTGGTTTTGTTTCATTATAAATTGACTCGATAAAAGCACGACGCAAGAGATACGCGTTGTTGTGAATGAACCAGAAATATTTAGTTGTTTCTTTCTTAAGCAATAATCGTTCGCCCCATCGCTTGGAACACGGGGAAAGAATGCCTACACGCGGTTGCTGGTCCATAATAGTCATCAGAGGCTCAATACTCGAGCACTTTTGTAATTCGGTATCATTGGTCAAGAGAAAGAAAGCTTCGTACTTTTCAAACCTGTCTTCTTTCCATAGCTGGCTCAGACCATAATTCATGCCACGGCAATACCGCAACCCTTGGGCCACGGCTTCCGGCCAATTAGCATGCCAATTTGTGTAGCGCGATAAATGCTCGGGATCAGAACCAGCTTCGACGACATAAACATCCGTTATATGCCCATCATAATGAATGATGTGTTCACAAAGCCGGTTTGTGACGTCGGGTAAATTTCGATTGAGAATAACAGTTGCTACACGTTTCATGTTGATCTCACCAAACGAAAATTTCTTAAGTAACGCATGATGCTTTGTTTAACGTTCTGTTTAAGATATGCATTAAGGTCAATTTGTTTTTCTGCCAACTTTTTCTGGGCTTCCACTTTTAGTTCTACACATTCTGGCTGAGAGAATACGTAATGCCCTGCGATAATTGAGCGATCTCTATCTGTGGCACGTGTCGCGCTTAACATCCATTTTTCCCATTTCTTGGAATCAAAAGCGATTTGTAGAAATTGTTTCGACAGATGAGAAAGATTATTATCTTCTAGAACCGAAATAAACGCACGTGTCTCGGCTACCCCGAACTCTGGGGCCACATTTGCTGCATGTATTCCCAAACGGGGATGCCATTGTAAAGCATCATCAGAGAGATAATCCGTGTTATGCTCCTTCATAAATATGCCGTAGCGGTTGCAAATCTCAATCATCTTGGGTACTTGAATCTCAGCGGGAAGTTCATCGGCGACCCGAAAAGGGGAGTCAAAAGAACCAACATTGCGTGTTTCCATAACTCGAGTTCCCGATTGAATGACAACAAAAGAAGGTTTAGGAAATTTATTTTTCTCGCAGAATTTTGTGACCTCATTTAAAGTGTAATCCAACTCTTCTTGAGTATTCGTGCTGCCGCTTTGTTCTTCTGTTCCTATTTCAAAAATTACTTCTTTGTTTAATCGTTGAGAATAATTCCAGCAAAAATCATATAAATCAAAAATTCTATCAAGTGTCTCATCAATATCTGGCTTGCCATGGATGTCCATACTCGGATCAATGTGCAATATTTGAAAACCTGCTTCTATGTCCGCGCGGAATGAAGATTTAGCAGACTCCATAGCACTGCGTAAACTGAGCTCCCTATCTTTCTCCAGAGTGTTTTGCCATGGGCCTCCGTGATCACGCGCAAGGAGAATTTTGCCATTCTTATCATGATCAATGACGTAGCGTGCAAATTGCTCTGTTGTCCAGTTATTCACATAACCACCACCAAACTCTACTGAGTCAATTTGTCGACGACTGGCAATCAACATAAGGGGGACATTGTATTGATTAGCCAACTCAATGGCGGCATCAACACAGTTGACACTCATAGGACCAACACCCAGTAATGTGCAACTACGTTTTTGAAGTAATGATTCAAGTCTTTGGTGAATCATGCCAGCCATTCCCCGGACAGTTTTGTGTTTGGATCTAATAATCTTTTAGGATTATAAGGGATAAAGAATTTTTCCATAATATGTAAACAAGCTTCTGCCACGGATCGATTACCGCCCGAACGTTTTGTAACGTAATTTGCACATTGTTTTGCATAAGGATCCGCATCTACGGGGGCAATAGAATAGCCTACCTGTGACATAACATAGTGATCAAAAATACCATCGCCCATATAGATGACATGCGTTGGATTATAGATCCCAGCTATCCAGTTAATTCGGTCAATAGTGCTGACAAGATCTAATGGAAATCCCATATCATCAACAATACGTTTTTTACTTATAGGGAATCCTTTCTTATCACCACTTACAAAGCGTACTTCAAGATGTGCCTTCAGCAATGAAAGAGCATCATGATCATCAGGGCCAAAAGCTTTCATTGTTTTGCCCTCGACCGTATAAAAAAATTGCCCCGTGGTCATCACGCCATCTACATCAAGGATAAAACAAGAGGGCTTAATCGTTTCTTGCATAGAAAGCTCACTTTTAATTTATGAAGGTATTGATGTTGCGGACTGCAACTCAAGTTTTATTGGAAGAGAACCATAAGACAAGCAAACTCGAATATCTCGAGACATAGCTTTGCATACTCGCACAGAAACCGAAAAGAAGAATTTATCTTATTACTCAGAGATGTTAATGTATTGGATATTAAAGGATAATCAATCTGCAGTGATTGGACATAAACAGTCTTTACCCAATTTCATACTAAGTTCTTCATATCAATTTTCTTGAAGCGTGCTGCAAACATCAGCTTGTTTGACAACACTTCCTACTAAGAAGCATATTGATTACGAGCCATTCTGAATCAGTCGATAGCTGTTGGAGCTTGGCAGATAGACGTTAAAGCTTTGCACTTATTTGTTCCACGGCATAAGAGCAAGCGCCCTCGCCAAGCCACAAAATCCTGTGATGCCAGCAAATATTAGACCTATGCCAATGAGAGCCGACAAAAGCGAGAAAGAACACGTATAAAAATATCCCAACAGACCACTGATCAGAACACAAATACCAATCGTCAGTTGTACCTGTCGATCGAGGGGTAAAATTGCCTTACCGTTAATTTGAACTTTAAGTCCCGCTTGTGACCAGGCCATAATCCCGCCGTCAAGATTATAGATTTCAGTATTAAGACCCATGTTAGCAACTTTATCACAGGCTATTGCCCCACGTTTGCCAGAACGACACTGAAACACCAATTTCTTGTTAGCATATTCTGACAATTTACTTTGAGTGATTGTTGCTAAGGGCATTAGAACAGCCTCCGCAATATGTTCAGCGTTGTACTCTGATGGTTCGCGGACATCAATTAAAGTAACCAAATTTTTATCTAGCCATTCTTTTAACACAACTGCTGTTATATTTTTGATCATTCTGACCCCTTCTAAGTTCGACAGTAAATAAGATACAAGGTAGAAAGCAACGCACCTACTTCTAGCTTAGAGATCCGGTAGTAGACTGATTGCCCTTGTTTTTTCCCTACCACCAGATTGTCGGCTCTCATTTTTGCAAGATGTTGTGACAGTGCTGATTGAGAAAGACCAACCAATTCTACCAGCTCATTAGCTGTCATTTCCTGATAACTGAGATGACATAAAATCATAAGCCGTGTATTGTCGCACGTGGCATATGATTAAATGTTGTCTCATGTATCTTTATACACACGCATGACAGCACAATTCTCAAAGCATTTTGCCAGCGGATAATTATACTCTAAGATTATAAACGCCACAAGTCAGGGCTCACACACTCGAATTTACATGAAATTTACTATTTTCAGCACTATAAGAATTTTATGACCCGACAAGAAATCTACGAAACTGGAAAAAGTATATTATCTTTTGCGCACTGGCGTAACAGGCTTATTTTCTGGTTTGGCGCCATTATCATAGGACTGGTCGCATCTGGATTCGCTTTTATATCCGATTTCGCACAGCGATCTTTTTCAAGTCTCATCACATACAATCAATTTACTCCTCTTCTTGTATGTCCCATCATGCTTGGCACTATAGCTTGGCTTACATCAATCTTTGCCCCCAATTCTCGAGGTAGCGGCATTCCCCAAGCCATCGCCGCTCATGCATCAACGAGTTCAGAGCATCGACAAGGCCTTTTAAGTCTGAAAGTTGTTTTCTGTAAAATAGCATTCACGGCTGCTGGTCTTTTTGGGGGTGCTTCTGTTGGTCGCGAAGGTCCAACCGTTCAAGTAGGCGCAGCCATTCTTTATCTGGGTGCTAGATTTACTGGCAATATGAGTCCTGAAATGTCGCGCAGTGTCATTTTAGCTGGCGCAGCGGCGGGTGTAGCTGCTGCGTTCAATACACCTCTGGCCGGAATCGTGTTTGCAATTGAAGAAATGGCGCGTGCCTTTGAGTACCGATACAGTGGTATTGTTCTAACAGCCATTGTTCTAGCTGGAGCGTCTTCTCTCTCAGTTCTTGGTAATTACAGTTATTTTGGGTTCGCTGACGGAGATTATCTAATAGGCCGCGACTGGGAAGCAGTCTTAGTTCTCGGAACTGTAGGTGGCGCCCTAGGAGGGCTTTTCGGACGATTATTGAGTAAAGGGAGCCCTCTATCATACACGAAATGGCACCACTCTTTTTTATCTCACCCTGCTGTTTTTGCCAGTGTGTGTGGGTTTGTAATTGCAATTTTAGGTCTTGCTACTCATGGGGCAACCTATGGAAGTGGTTATGTGCAGGCCAAAGCATTTCTTCATAATGAATCGGCTGGTTCTTGGTGGTATACAATTGCTAAATTTATTACAGTACTCGTTTCAGGATTTAGTGGCATTCCAGGTGGTATCTTTTCTCCCAGTCTTTCTGTCGGAGCTGGTCTTGGTGCTTCAATGGCACCTTGGTTCTCGTCAACACCTGTTGCGGGCATAGTATTACTGGGTATGACAGCCTATTTTGCAGGTGTAACACAGGCCCCCATCACAGCTTTTATTATCGTGCTAGAAATTTCTGGTCGGCAATCTTTACCGGTTCCGCTGATAGCAACAAGCGTCATAGCGACGGCTATCAGTCGATTTATCTGTCCTATATCGTTGTACCATGCCTTAGCTAAAACATTTATTCTTAATGAAACCAAAAATGAGCCATTAATTCCTGATAAGGTATAATCTTCTGTATATTTGTTTGGGTAAAATAAAATACTTCGGACTTAATTATCAGGTCTTGCAAGAAAATTAGACAATCCAAATCTTCTTGATTCAGAATTATGTAAATATTATTGTTTTAGAATGACAAAAACGACTAGCAGAGCAATTATAGAAGTTAGTTTCATCATTTTTCTCTTCTATGCCAACCTCCTCATGGGCGAATTTGAGCGTTCTGGTTCGGGATGGAACAAGGGATTAGTCTGGGTTGTCGAAGACATATTGACCTTGACCAATTTTGTGATTGCATTGATCTCAGCTTTATTAGGCCATGTTCTTTTTGAATATTTGAGAAAGAAATTGTAATATATAAAAGATATTTTCCATTAAATAATGAAGAATAACCCAGCACCGGGTCAAAACAACTAATTGTGATTGATCAACAATAATGCGCCAATAACTTGTTCTGATGAAAAGTTAGGGTTGTTATGCTTATGCATGCCGAATAAGTGATCGGGATCAGTTTAGCAGCGATCATGTTCTCCTTCAGAACACGGCTCTCAAATTGCTGTGAAAGACGACGAATTTCTTTATGTCAATCCGACAGGCTGTTTTGTTGTCGACACCTCCAATGGCGACGCGGGTCGGGCAGGCGAGAGATCAACACTAGAGACATTGATGAAACGGTGAATTGCCTCGTTGGCGTTATCTTGAAATGTAGTGTTTTTTAAATCAGTAAAAAAAGTGCTCTGGTCAACCATATCACCTGATAACTTACCCTCTTTACTGGCATAAAAAACGCCGCTTTTATATCGGTCATCGGAAATGCCATCTACAAAGCGTTTTGCACCTACTTCGAGCTCATGCACCATTTCGCCCATCAATGGGAATACAATAGGCATCATCACATGCTTCAACATAAACCGCATTGGTGGGGGAAGACTATCTGGCGCATTTGTTCCTTTTGTATTTCCTGGACTCACTACAATAAACTTGAGCTTAGGGCATTTTCTTGCCATTGATAACGTCCACATGGTTTCTGCATACTTAACGTAGGCGTATGCTTGCAATGCATCGAACTTATTACCAAAATATGATCCATCAAGAACAGCCGCAAACTCATCCACTGAAGAAGTTCTCATTGACACTGGTTTTACTCCGAGCATCTTTACACCTGGGACAGCTTCTGCACTGACTGACAGAATTGTTTTCCTTAACTGATCACGTTTAATTAATGGTAATTAGGGCGTTTCGTAACCATGTGCTAAGGAGAAAAGCGCATGGCGTATGGACAGAATGCAGTTTTTGGGTGCGCGGCCAACTTTTTGCGGGGCAAGAAGTGCGTTTTCTGCGGTTCGTTT
>Ga0302277_1002796_pt1 | contig 12181 bp, 5 predicted proteins | sample III_Bog_N3_1_FD_198759 | JGI IMG/M metagenome (GOLD analysis project Ga0302277, IMG submission 198759) | Peat permafrost microbial communities from Stordalen Mire near Abisko, Sweden - III_Bog_N3_1 | ecosystem: Environmental > Terrestrial > Soil > Wetlands > Peat | place: Sweden: Abisko... | reverse complement strand
AGCAAGGCAAGTTGCCTGCGAATGGCAGTGCGACGCACTACCCCTCCTAGAGTGAAAGTGTGTACGTATGGGGAACCCTCGGTGTCGCAAATCGAAATTGATGTCGAGAGGGATAGCCGCATGGTGCCTCACAATCTCATGTTGGCTTCTTCTCGAACCCACCTTGTTTGCGCAGAGTTCTCCAGCACCGAATACTCGCATCGCTGTCCTGGATGACCATGCGGCACCCCTAAGTGGAGTCGCAGTGCAAGTGAGCCAAGTGGGCTTTCCCATCCAGACAACGACCACGGGAAGCGATGGACATGCGTCCGTTGTCTGTCGCAACAGCGGCACATGCGAAATCAAGCTATCACTGGCCGGCTATATGCCGACCACAGGAACGTTCACCCCACAGGATCTGGCCCAAGAAGCCGACCTTCAGTTCGCCATGAGCAAGGCTGTGAAAGACACGCAGGCCGTCACGGTTCATGCCGACAGCGCCTCGCCTCTCACCGAGGCCGCAAGTAGTCAATCTGAACTGAGCATCGCGGAGGCCAAGACGAGTCCGTTGCGGCCGTCCACTCTAACCGATACGCTGCCCCTCGTGCCCGGCGTCACTCGCACGCCGGATGGCCGCATCACCATTGAAGGTTCCGACGAAGACCACAGCACGTTGCTGATCAACTCTGTCAACGTGACTGACCCGGCGACCGGAAACTTCGGACTGAGCATACCGGTCGATAGTGTTGACATTGTGAAAGTCTCGTTGTCGCCCTACCTCGCCCAATACGGCAGCTTTACGGCTGGAGTGGTGAGCGCCGAAACGCGCCGCGGAGGGGACAAGTGGAATTTCAACCTCAATGATCCTCTGCCGCTATTTCGTATCCGGAGTGGACACCTTGAGGGCCTTAGAAGCGCTACGCCACGTATTGATCTTGGAGGCCCACTCGTGGCACATCGCGTGTACATGCTGGAAGGAGCAGAATACCTCACCAATAAGGACGAAGTTCGCACTCTACCGTTTCCGCTCAATCAAATTCGAAGCAATGCCTTCAATTCCTTTACCCAGTTCGACGGGGCCGTGTCGCCGAAGCAGACCATCACCGCCACCCTTCACTTCGCACCGCACAATCTGCAATATGCAAATCTGAATTACTTCGACCCAGAACCCGTAACACCGAATGCCGATTATCAGGAAGATACAGGCACGATCCTTCATCGTTGGGGGATTGGTAATGGCCTTCTGGCAAGCACCTTTTCCGGGACCCGCGACGCAGCGAATGTCGGCCCGCAAGCGCCAGGAGAAATGGAGTTGTCGCCAACAGGCAATTCCGGAAGCTACTTCGGGCGAGGAACCCGCCAGGCTACGCGCTACCAATGGCTCGAGACATGGAGTTCCGGCTCTATTGAATGGCACGGAAAACACGACGTGCAGGTGGGTTCTGTTGTTGCCCACGCCGAGGATGAAGGAACGTTCTCAGGATCAACAACGCTGATTCAGGATGTTTCAGGACACCTCCTCCGCCAAATTGACTTCGCGCAAGGAGGAGGATTCGAGCTGGCGGATCTGGAGCCGGCCCTCTATGTGCAGGACCACTGGCTCATCGGGGATCGGCTTGCTCTCGATATGGGAGTACGCGGTGAGGCACAAACCCTGACATTCACGAAGCGCGTAGCTCCGCGCGCAGGCTTCACGTGGACGCCCGAAGCCGAGAGCAAGACCGTCATTCGCGGCGGTCTCGGTGTGTTCTACAACGAGGTGCCTCTCGATACATACGCGTTCTCCAACTACCCGCAGCAAGTGGTCACAACCTATGACGGTAACGGGAACATTACGGATGGGCCGCGAACCTACTTGAATCTCACCAGTACCGAAGCGCGGTCGGAGTTCCCGTTCATCGATCAGAAGCATATCAGCGGCAACTTTGCGCCCTACAGTATTGCCTGGAATCTCGAAGGCGAACGATCGCTCAGCTCCTTCCTCACCGTGCGGGGGCGTTACCTGCACAGCGATCTGCGCAACCAGATCACGCTAATGCCGGAAATCAACCCAAACTGGAGTGCGCTGGTCCTGGGAAGTTCAGGTCAAGGAGAACTGCGCCAATTTGATTTCACCACCGGAATAGGATCGAACAAATCACGACAGTTCTATCTATCCTATGTGCGGCAGCTGGCCAAAGGAGACCAGACCGACGCAGCCTCGTATCTCGGAGACTTTCCCTTTCCCGTGGTACAGTCGCGCATCACGGCCAGCAATCCCGGCGAGATTCCCAACCGGTTCCTGCTGTGGGGCACCTCGGATCTTCCGTGGAGGATGCGCATTTCGCCAAGGCTCGAACTGCGCAACGGATTCCCTTATCAACCCACCAATTCGCTGCAGAACTACGTCGACTTCGCTCCGTATCTCCAGCCGCGATTCCCGCGCTACTTTACAGCGGATGCGAGGGCCTCAAAGGACCTGAATGTGGGGCCGAAGCACGCCATCCGTTTGTCCGTCAGCGGAATCAATCTCACCAACCACCTCAATCCACTCCAGGTGCACAGCAACATCGCCGATCCACAATTTGGAACATTCTTTGGAAATTATGGACGGCACTTCTTGTTTGATTTCGATGTGCTGTTCTAAAGCTCGACTCTGATTTTTCTGCATCTAAACCGAGAAAGGCTCCGCTTGCGTCGAGGGCCAAAACGGAAATCGCCTTTATTTCCGCTAATCTGAGGCTTCGTTTTCCGTTCTGCAATGGCCAGTCATACACCGCCGCGCAAGGAGAAATTCCCAGTGAAGTCTCCCCACCTGTTCGCACTTGCCGTTCCCTTGTTGCTAGCCGCCTTGATTGGTTGTGGCAGCAGTGGAAGCCAGTCTTCTACTGTAAGCTCTCCTACCATTACCTCCGTCGGTGTAGCCTGCACCCCTTCAACAGTTGCCGCGAATGCGACTTCGCAGTGCACGGCAACCGTACAGGGAACAGGAAGCTACAGCTCGGCGGTGAAATGGTCGACGAGCAGCGGAACCATTAATTCGAGCGGGCTTCTGACTGCTCCAGCAACGGCAGGCAGCATTACCGTGACAGCTACAAGTACGCAGGACACAACGAAATCCGGAACCGCATCAGTTGCAGTGCAGTCGACTACTACCCCTCCGACAATTACATCGGTGTCTGTTGCCTGCGCACCCTCGGCAATTGCCCCAAATGCAACCTCCCAGTGCACGTCCACGGTTCAGGGAACAGGAAGCTACAACTCGGCAGTAACTTGGATTTCGAGCCTCGGGGATATAAGTGCGACCGGTCTATTGACCGCGCCATCCGCGGTGGGCAGTGTGACAGTTACCGCCACCAGTGTGCAGGATCCGACCCAATCCGGTGAGACGACGGTAACGGTAAAATTGGTGACTCCGCAAAGCAAACATGTTGTCCTGGTCATGGAAGAAAACAGCAGCTATTCGACTGTTGTCGACAATAGCCAATGGCCCAATCTCAACAGCATGATCAAGTCCGGCGCTTTGCCCACTAACTATTACGCCGATACGCATCCATCCATTGGCAACTACTTCATGCTTACGACCGGGCAAATCCTTACCAACGATGACAGTTCCACACAGGTCTTTGATGTCGACAATATAGCTCGCCGGATGCTCGCTTCGGGCGTCTCGTTCAAGATTTATGCGGAAGGAGCGACACAGGGTTATCTGGGAGGAAATACCGGTCTTTACCTGATTCGTCACAACCCCTTCGCCATGCTCTCTGACGTGGCTGACAACGCGTCTGTGGCAAATCAGGTCATCTGTCCGTTTACACAGTTCGCAACCGATGTGGCCAACAACACCTTGCCCGAATTCTCGTTCATTGTGCCCGATGTGAATGACGATGCGCACAATGGAACCCCGCAGCAGGCGGACTCCTGGTTGCAGGCCAATATCGTGGTTCCTTTGTCGAGCGACTCCGCGTTCGCAGCGGGAGGCGACGGCGTCCTGATCGTGGATTTCGACGAAGCGGCGACCAGCGATACGGAGTATGGAGGCGGTCGTGTTTCTCCGGTGCTTTGGGGGCCGAACGTCAAGGTCGGCTACCAGCAGACATCGGCGACCGTATACCAGCATGAAAGCATGCTACGCACAATGATGGAGGCTCTCGGCTTGCCGGACCCTCCCGCAGCGGCGGCTTCCGCGCCCTCCATGTCGGAATTCTTTGTACAGCCGTAGCCGACGGCCTTAGACCCCTTCAGTAAGCGCGGCAAACAAGGCGAGCCCGATCCATGCGGGCAGAGAGGATCTCGGCCGCATTGCCGCTCTTGCGCGATGACCTTCCACATCAGTCGCGATTGCTTCTATTCTTGGATGACTGCATGGCGATCGCGTGCAGTTGTCTGAGTGAAGGTCATGCGGATTCCGTGCTTCGGTCGAAGGATCACCATCGGGCGCGCTTCAATCGTTTGGCCGGGGGACAGCTGAAAGTCATATTTCCTGAGCAGATCGCTCAAAATCATGAGGACCTGCAGCATCGCGTAGTTGCTGCCGATGCATCCCCGCGGTCCGCCCCCAAAGGGGAGATGGGTGAAGGGCGTGTGCTGCGCCTGGTTCGTTTTGGTGAAGCGCGCTGGGTCGAAACGCTCCGGGTCCTGCCAGTAGCGCGGCGCATGGTGTGCGCCGTAAACGTACACAATAACCGTCGATCCCCGGGGTATCGCCACGTCCCCCGCAAGGTCGTCTGCAATGGCCTCGCGGTCAATCATCCAAAACGGCGGGTAAAGTCGAAGCGCTTCCTGAATGACCTGGGTTGTGAACTCGAGTCTGGGAACGTCGCTGAAAGTAAGAGGCGCATCCCCCAGCACAGCATCGAACTCCTGCCGTATTTTCTCGAGGCATTCCGGATGCGTACTCAAAAGATAGAGAAGCCACGACAGACCATTCGAGGATGTTTCATGGCCGGCGACCAGCAGTTGCATGCTTTCGCTCAAGACCAGTTCATCGCTCATGCCCTCACCATCGCTGTAACGGGCGTCCATCAGGGTCTGCAGCAGGTCGTGACCCGGTTCCTGGTGGCGACGTTTCTTGATGTATTCCAGCAGGATGCTGTCGGCGCGGGCGCGCATTGCTTCGTGTTTGCGCAGTTCGCCCGTGGCTTGGAACCAGGGATTCAAGTAGGGCTGGATGGTCTGCCGAACAATGAATTCCTGGACGGTGCAGATGGTTTGGCTGACTAGGTCAATGTCTTCGACCTTGAGCTTGGCTCCGAAAAGCGAACGGGCGACCATGGCAAAGGTCATTTTCATCAGTTGGGGATAGATGTCGACGTCGCCGGCCTGGACCTGGCGGTCGAAGTTCACCATCGACTCGGCGAGGGAGTCCTGCATGATGGCGGATAGAGCTTCGAGCTGCTTTCGATCGAAACCCTTCTGAATGAGTCGCCGCTGTGTTTTCCAGGCTTCTCCGTGCGTGGTAAGAAGACCTTTGCCCAGGAAGTGGCCCATCCGCTTTACCTGAATTTCGGACTTTTGGTAATTCTCCGCATTGGTCTTCAGCACATGCTGGATGACAGCGGGATTGGTGGTAACGATGGCTTCTTTAATGCCGCCAAGATAGAAGCTAAATGTGTCTCCAAAAGTTGCCGTGTATTTGGATAGCACCTTGACGGGATTTGCGGCCATCGCGGGGGAATCCGCAAAGGAGCGCCACCGCGAAACGACGGGTATGGGGGTGGGCAAAATCACACCTCTTGATTCAGTTGCTTGTGTAAAACCGTGGAAAACTGCAAGGGTTTTGCCTCAAGCGGTTGGGTAGCCATCAGGTTAAGGATTCGCTACTAAAATCGGTTTTCGCTTCCCAATTGTTTTCGCTTCCCAACTGTTTCAAAAGTATCAGATGATGCACGATTGCCCGCGTCATGGTGGGATGTTGCCGATAGGGGACGCCGAACTCTTCGGCAGTCTGCTTCACGATCCGCGTCAGCGGAGCATAGTGGGTGTGGCACACAAAAGGGCACAAATGATGGGCGATGTGATGGTTGAGGCCGCCAACGAGCCAGCCTACGACCGGGTTCGTGGTCGCATAATCGGCCGTTGTGGCGAAGATGTGATACACCCCATTGTCAAACTCGCTGCGGTCGGAGGGGAAGTACGTGCTGTCGATCGTGTGCGTCGTCTGAAATACCAGCGATACGGTCAAACCGACAATCAAATGATTCAGCAGGAAGGCCGCCGCTACCAGCAGAGGCGATTTCCCAAGCACCACCATCGGCAAAATGAGCATGTAGGTGAAATAGAACGCTTTGCCGGCAAAGAGGATGACATACTCCCGCGCCGGATGCCTGGTGCGTTTCAGGTATCCGTGAGTGGGGAAGAAAAAGGCCTCAAAATCCCGGACGAAAACATAGTCGAGAGAGAACATCGCGTAGAAAAACAGGGCGTAAATGTGCTGGAACCGGTGCCAGCCCGCGCGGGGCTCATGGGGCGTAAACCGAAAGATACCGCGTCCGGTCAGCGCGTCGTCTTCCCCATGAAGATTGATGCAGGAGTGGTGGCCCCGATGATGGAGGATACGCCACATGTACGAGTTGACTCCGCAAACATCAAAGACGTAGTTCAGCGTTTTGTTGACCGACGGCGAGGACGAGATGGCGTTGTGGTTGCTGTCGTGGGAGATGTTCAGCATCAGGAACGTCTGGGCGACACCACCCAGAAGATAGAGGCCAATAAACTTCCAGGCATCGGGCCTGAAGGCGTAGATAGCAATCCAACTGCTGCCAAGGACTGCCAAGCCCGCGACGATCTTGACCCACATCGTAAGGTCGGCCTTTGGCGAAAGTTCCTGGTCGGAAAAGAACTTGTCGAGCCGGCGGCGTAAGACTTTCGGGAAGGAAGACGCACCTGCCGGGTCGGCGACGGACTTCCGGTGCGAGACCTCAGCTGGCACAAGGTCATCGATTTCCGGCTCGATAGTTACCGATCTGGTCTCGGGCGTCACCGGCACCTCCACACGATTATTGTATGCCGGGCTACAGCGGTTTCGATTCTGCACTTTACAGGATGCTTGAGGTCAAGTGGCATTTTTCCCAAGAAAATGCCATCTAGCATGACCTTCAAATGGCAACATGTGAATCGAAACCGCTCTGAATCCCGGCTGGTCGCTTTGGTTGGAGTATAGCAGCGGATCTGTTGCCCCACGCCGGCAGTCTTAAAGGCTGACCGTAGCCTGAGGGCTGTGGAAAATCAAGGAAATTCAGGTCAGACAGAGCCGGAGCGGGGCGCAGACCCGACGCGTCGTATTCCCGGCTCTGTTAACATAAAATTACCAGTCGACAGATAGCACAAGTGTTTGCCTCTTTTTGTATTCATTTGGGCCTGGATACTTATTCCGCACCCCCGAGACTTAGTCGTATTTCGCCTCACCATCGCACAGACAGAGCAGGCGCTTCTTGTTTATAACGTACTGAGTTTCCCTAATCCACCTTGAGGGGTATAGCTGAACTTCTATGACGTCAATTCTGGACCAACTGGACAAACTGGGGAATGAGCACCCGCACAAACTCCTTTTTTCCTACCTTGACCTGAACGGGAATCCCATCGAAGAGTATTCCTACTCTTCGTTTATCCATCGGACAAAGGCGATCGCCGGACATTTGCGAAAGAATGGTCGTTTCGCGGCAGGGGATAGAGTGCTTCTCGCCTATCCGCCGGGACTCGAAATGATCTGCGCGTTTTTTGGTTGCGTGCGCGCCGGATTGATTCCCGTACCGGTCTATCCTCCCAGTTCTCGCGGTTTCCAGAGCGCCCTGTACAAGATGATCCACATCGCCAAGGACTGCCAGGCGGCGGGGATTCTAACGAGCAAGGACTACCACGCATCTCTGAAGACGAATCTCACCCGCAGCGGAGTTGCGGCGTCCGGCGTCGACGTTGACTATATTTCCAGTCTGCCCTGGATCGTCACGGAAGACTTTATGGAAACAATCTCGGATCAAACTTTCCCTACTACTTCGGAGATTCTGTTTCTGCAATACACGTCGGGGTCTACGATGGAGCCCAAGGGCGTGATGGTGACGCACAAGAACATCCTGGACACCTGTCCCCTGGTCATCGACCATCCCAATCCGGTGGTCGTATCCTGGCTTCCTCAGTATCACGACATGGGCCTGATCGGCTGCTATCTTTATCCTGCGCTGCGAGGCGGCACGACCTACGGCTTCGCTTCCATGGACTTCATTCAGCGGCCGATCCTCTGGTTCGATACCATCACCGCTTATCAAGCTACCGCAACTGCCGCTCCCAACTTCGCTTACGACTATTGCCTGCGCGCCGGCCGGCTTTCAAAAGAGAGCCTGGAGGGTTGCGATCTCAGTTCGCTGCGAGTGATGATGTGCGCTGCGGAACCCGTAAAGGCGGATACATTCACACGGTTTCTGGAGAAGTTTGAAGCGTACGGGCTCAAGGCGGAAAGCTTCTATGCCGCCTTTGGGCTGGCCGAGAACACCCTGGCCGTCTCACTGGGTGGTCGCAAAATCGTTGCCGTCAACAAGCGTGCCCTCACCCTCGGAAAAGCCCGCATGATTACCGAGGTTTCCGAAATCGACGCCGCTACGCAGATTGTCAGCTGCGGAATACCCCTCCCGGGCATCGACGTCAAAATCGTCGATGCGGAACAGCACGTGGCCCTCAAGCCCGGTCTTGTCGGCGAAATATGGATCGCCGGAAGCGGTAAGTGCCTGGGTTACTGGAATAATCCGGAACTGACACTGAAGCAGTTTCGTGCGCGCCTGGTGGACGACAGCCCCTACGACGATGGCCATCTGCGGACCGGCGATATGGGATTCTTCCATAACGGAGAGCTCTTTGTCTGTGGCCGCATCAAGGACATGATTATCCTCCGAGGGCAAAATTACTACCCGCAGGATATCGAGAATGTTGTGGAGAAAGCTTCCGGGCTGATTCGTGCCAGTTGCGTCGCCGCGTTCCAGATTCACGAAGACAGCGAGCCCGCGCTGGCAATCGTTGCCGAAGTAAAGAATCCCAAGGCGCTTCCGGATGCGCGGAAGATTGCCGCCGCCGTTCGGAATTATCTGAACGTGGAAGTGGCGTTGATCTCGTTCATCGCGCCCCGCGCCATCCCGAGAACCAGTTCGGGCAAGATCATGCGCCATAAGACGAAGCACATGTGGCTCGATGGCCAGTTCACCGTCCTCTCGGAGTTTTCGCGGGAGAAGGACGCCGGGACATCCGAGTCCGGCCCTGAAATCCAGTCGTCTTTCGACGAGCTGAAAGCCAGGTACAACCTGACCGGCATGGAAACCTACAACCTGGTTGAAGCCGGGTTGGATTCCCTGGATCTTGTCGTGTTCATGCATGAGCTGAAGGAGCTTCTGAAGGATAAAGGCGCCGAAATGCTGGCCAGGCAGGTCGATATCGGTGTCATTCAGCGTGTCAGCGTAGCCGATCTGTTCCGGTTGGCCGAGCAGTTGGAGAGTGCTCCCGAAGAGGCGCTGGTCATGCTGCGTCATTCCCTTGCGGCTTTCAGAGAAGAGCAGCGCGAAGCGGAAAAGCAGATGATGAGCGACGATCGGAAACTCGCCTTCACACCGCCGCCGCCCGCCTCATTGCCGGAGAAGCCGATCATAAGCCGCGTGCTGCTCACGGGTGGAACCGGTTTCATCGGACCGTTCCTCATCAAGAGTCTGCTGGAACTGACCCGTGCCAAAATCTATGTTCTCGTTCGCGCGTCCGACGAAGTTCAGGGAATGCAAAGACTGAGAGCTGCAATGGAGTCAATGGGCCCTTGCAGCGCCGGGCTGATGAATCTGTTTGAGTCTCGCGTGATTCCCATTTGCGGCGATTTAGGGCAGCGCGACCTGGGTCTGACCCAGGATGTATGGGAGTTCCTCGCCAATGAAATGGACGCGGTGTTCCACAACGGCGCGACCGTCAACTACCTGTTCAACTACGACCGGATGCGCGACGCGAACGTGATCGGAACGAATGAGGTCTTGAGACTGGCGTTCGAAGGACGCCCCAAGGAGCTCAACTACGTCTCGACCACATTTATCTTTGGATGGGCCGTGAAGAGCGTCCTGAATGAGACCGACGGGAACCAGAACATGGAGCTTCTCGACTTCGGATACAGCCAGTCCAAATGGGTTGCGGAAAAGGTGGTGGAAGACGCGCGCAACAAGGGACTCTCCGTGCGCATCTTCCGGCCAGCTCTCGTCAGTCCGTCCGTCTCCGGCGGCGGCAACAACTTCGATATCGCCGTTCGCCTGGTCGCATTCATGGTCAATCACGGCATCGGAGTCGATGCTTTAAACCAGGTCAGCTTCGTTCCAGCGGACGTTGTGGCCAACAATATCGTTGCTATTTCCACCACTTCCGGCACGGAAAATATGACATACCACGTGGTGCGAGACGATTATGCCAACATGCTGGACATCACCGGGCTCATTACCAAGGCGACCGGGCGGCAATTCGAGATCTTCAGCATCTCCGATTTCGTTCCCGAGCTGATCCGGAGATGCCGGAAGGAAGATCTTCTCTTTCCGCTGCTCGACTTTCTGGTGGGCTCCGTGGACAACATCTCCGCGATGGAGTTTAAGCGCTACGACAGTTCCTCTTATCAAATGGCTCGCGATGCCTCTGCGGCAGGTGTTCCCGATCCGTCGCTCGAGGATACCGTCAATGGCATTCTGAAATTCATGCATCGCAAGGGAATCATCTCGGTTGCGGCTCGTGAGCACAACGCAGTATCACTGCCGATCGCTGCGTCACTCCCCGACACGCGTCTGGCATGGTCGGATGTATAGCCTGAACGAATGCATGAATCGCTGTTGCTTCTGTAAATGTAAATGGGGTCAGGCGGGTTTCAACCTTCCTGAGGGACCATACTCAGGCATCCCTCTTTGCGTCCGAAGCCTCTCAAGTCCCAACGCGCTGCCGTAGTGCGGGATATCCCTTCACGCAAGGCGATCTTGTCTGACATCATGAGTCTGATGCCTACGCTCCGTTTCTGGATAGCCGCGCTTGTCCTTGCCGCCGTCATCGCGATTCTTCCGTTCGCTTTTCACGCCGAGAGCCATCTTGAGACCGCAACCCGCGTTGAAGGAAGCCAGGCGGAAACGGTACGGCAGGATCTGACCACTCGTTTTCGTTCGCCTTTTGTTGACCGCGTGGTCCTGGTCGTTACCGGTCTCCCACCCGCTGATTCCGACCAGGGCAAGCAGGCGTTGGAAACCATTGTTGAACAACTCAGAGACGAGCCAGGCGTGTCCGGAGTTGTCTCCTATCTCGATCAACGCGATCCGATTTTCGTGGGCAAAGGCGGCGGAACCTTCATCCTGATCGGACTCGCGTCCACTGACAGCCGAGTGGAATCGCTCGTTCCTCAACTTCACAAGCGAGCAAATTCTCTTGCAAATCAGTTCCGCGGCAGCTATCCAGACATAAAGCTCGAACTGACCGGCGAACTCCCGCTGAATTTCGACATTCGCAAAGCCAGCGCCGATGACGTGCGGCACGGTGAGACGCTGGTGATTCCCGCCACCCTCGTGCTCTTGCTGCTGGCCTTCGGTAGCCTGGTCGCCGCAGTCATTCCACTGGCAGTGGCCCAGCTTGCCATTGCCGCCACTCTGGCGATTACTGGATTACTTGCTCAGCGATTTCACTTGTCTATTCTCGTGCAAAATCTGGCCACTATGCTTGGCCTTGGATTGGGAATCGACTATGCGCTCCTCATGGTCAGCCGCTTCCGTGAAGCGATTGCCGCCGGGCACATCAGCTCTGTAGCATCGGTGATGGCGGCACGCCGTGCAGGCCGAACACTCTTGATTTCAGCCTCGACCGTCGCCATCGGATTCCTGGCCCTCTTGACGGTTCCCATCAGTGAAATCCGCTCTATCGGTGTCGCCGGATTTCTTGTTGCGGGAATCAGCGTGCTCCTGTCCAACACGGTCGTACCCGCAGTGCTGGCGCTGCTCGGTCCGCGGATTGATGCCGGCCGGCTGCCTTTTACTCCCGCGTTGGATACGCATCGGGCCGCGTCCACCGGAATACGCTGGAGGCGATGGGGAAAGATGATTGTGGCTCATCCATGGCTTGCTCTCTCGCTGGCAGGGGTCCCGCTTCTTCTGCTCGCCTGGCAGGCCACGCGCCTCGATACAAGACTCCCAAGCGGCGATTGGCTTCCCGAGGCCGCGGAATCGGTCCATGCGCTTCATACCCTCGA
>Ga0302277_1002794_pt1 | contig 12183 bp, 9 predicted proteins | sample III_Bog_N3_1_FD_198759 | JGI IMG/M metagenome (GOLD analysis project Ga0302277, IMG submission 198759) | Peat permafrost microbial communities from Stordalen Mire near Abisko, Sweden - III_Bog_N3_1 | ecosystem: Environmental > Terrestrial > Soil > Wetlands > Peat | place: Sweden: Abisko... | reverse complement strand
CGCTGCTGGAGTTCATTTTCAACGCTGACAATCATGCGTCCGAAATAGGTGGAGCCCTTGAGGTCGTTGATGATGACGCGTTCAATTTTAGCGCCGAGGCCGGTGAGCAGCATTCCCATGAGATCATGGGTGAGCGGGCGTTCGTGCCTCTCCCCGCGCAACATCAGATGGATTGCATTGCCCACCAGGGGATCCATGTAGATGACAAAAGTTTTCTCTTCATTGCCAAGAAAAAGGGCGCTGCCGTTGGCCGTCGGCACGACCGACTTGATGACGATGCGCAATACCTCTTTGGAATTCATGGCGTCATTATGGAATAGAATCGCTGGAAGTGCAGCCAGGGAAACGCCGATGAAATCGCATCATGGTATAAATCATCGATCCGCTAACCTTTCAACTCATCAGAAGTGGAATATGCGGGATGGATGATTCCGCGTTTTTTGTACTCCCTGGCAAGAACCAGATAGTGATCCGCCCAGGAACCAAGGCCGGCCTGTTCCACATCGGAGAGCGTTCTGAGGATGCGGCCCGGTGAACCTACCACCATGGAACCGGGAGGAATCACGCTGTTCATGAGAACTGTGGCATGGGCCCCGATCAGACAGCGACTGCCGATGACCGCTCCGTCGAGAATGATCGCCCCCATGCCGATGAGGCACTCGTCACCGACGCTGGCGGCATGGACAATCGCTCCGTGACCGATGGTTACGCGGCGCCCGATGGTTGCTCCGAGACCCGTGGCCACGTGGATTACGGCATTGTCCTGCACATTGCTCTGGGCTCCGATCACGATGGGGGCGATGTCACCCCGGAGTGAGGCTGCAGGCCAGATACTGGCTTCTTCCGCGAGGGTGACGGCTCCGGAGAGAAATGCGCCGGGAGCAATGAAGGCACTTGTGGGAACGACGGGTTTCACTGCAAGACATTCACTGACAAGATTCGAAAAATAGGCGAGATGGCCGGGATGTGAAGGGTCGGCTGCGGGGTGGACGTTCATGAGTTTTTTTCTATTTAAGCAGAAAGGGTGTTGACAGAGGGGCGGGCTTTTTTTTGGATCAGGCTCGTCAGTGACCAACCCATAACCCAAACAAGCAATATAATCCATGAGCAGCAAACTCCAACTCGTAGAAGCAGTGCAGAAAACCCTCGGCAAGGAAACCAGCAAGGCACACGCCGAGAAAGTCGTCGGTGCGGTGATCGACGGCATCAAGTCTAATGTCAAAAAAAGCAAATCCCTCCAGTTGATCGGATTCGGCACCTTCAAGGTTGTCAACCGCAAGGCCCGCACAGGCATCAATCCGAAGAGCGGAGAGAAGATCAAAATCAAGGCCTCCAAGAGCGTCCGTTTCACCCCAGGTAAGGCTTTCAAGGGAATTCTCTAATTTTCTGGGTTTCCCCCCCGCCCCGAGAAAACCCGTTTTGCCGCATGGCAAAACGGGTTTTCTCATTTCTTGTCCGACTGCCTTCCTGTAGAATTCCCCTCTATGAAAACTCCATTAGTCGTTTCAATCACAGGGGCCGCAGGACAAATCGGATATTCCCTTCTTCCCCGCATTGCTTCAGGCCAGGTTTTTGGGTCGGACCAGCCGGTTCATCTTCGACTTATTGAGATCGAGCCCGGAATGAAGGCGCTCGCGGGAGTGGTCATGGAATTGAACGATTGCGCCTTCCCCCTCCTGGAGTCCATTGAGGCAACCTCGGATCTTGATGTCGGATTTGACGGTGCAAACTGGGCGCTTCTTGTGGGCAGCGTGCCTCGCAAGGCCGGAATGGAACGCAAGGATCTCCTGGGAATCAATGGCAAGATCTTCATCGGGCAGGGCCAGGCGCTCGAACGCAATGCGGCTGATGACATCCGTGTGCTTGTGGTGGGCAATCCCTGCAACACGAACTGCCTCATCGCCAGCAAAAATGCCCCGGATATTCCGGCAGATCGTTGGTTTGCGATGACCCGTCTTGATGAGAACCGCGCCAAGAGTTCGCTTGCCGAAAAGGCTGGTGTTCATTCTCGCGATGTCACCCGGCTGGCCATCTGGGGCAATCATTCCAGCACGCTTTATCCCGATTTCGAAAATGCCCTGATCAAGGGTGAAGTTGTGGGCAAGTTCATTCCGGAGCGCTCCTGGCTCGAGGGAGACTTCATCAAGAGCGTTCAGCAGCGCGGGGCCGCCATCATTGCCGCCAGGGGCCTCTCCTCAGCAAAGTCTGCTGCCCACGCAGCCATTGAGACCGTGCAAACCCTTCGGGTTCCCACGCCCTCCGATGACTGGCACAGCGTCGCCCTTGCCTCTGATGGCTCCTACGGCGTGGAGGAGGGGTTGATCTGCTCCTTCCCAACCCGGTCCAAGGGGGATGGCCGCGCCTCGATTGTCCAGGGAGTTGATCTTGGTGAATTTGGAAAAATCAAGTTTCAGCAGACCCTCAACGAACTCCTTGAAGAGAAAGCCATGGTTGCCGACCTGTTGCCAAATTAACTTGATGGGTTGGTTGATCTCATCACACATCTTTTCATGAGCCACGATATTCCTGCTGCCGATCCCGCCACTCACCGTACTGAAACCGACAGCATGGGAGCCATTCCGGTTCCCCATGACCGTTACTACGGGGCGCAGACGGCCCGCTCCCTGATTCATTTTGACATCGGCAACGACACCAAGCCCCCGGAACTGATCAAGGCCTTGGGCCAGCTCAAGAAAGCCTGTGCGCTGGCCAATCGTGATCTCGGCAAACTCTCCGCCGAAAAGGCCGATCTCATCAGCCGCGCCGCCGACGAAGTGATCGGGGGAAAGCTTGACGACCACTTCCCTCTCCGCATCTGGCAGACCGGCAGCGGCACCCAGAGCAACATGAACGCCAACGAGGTCATCTCCAATCGTGCCATCGAGCTGGCCGGGGGCGTACTCGGTTCCAAAAAGCCTGTTCACCCCAACGATGATGTGAACATGTCCCAATCGTCCAATGACACTTTCCCCACGGCGATGAATATCGCTGCGGTGACGGTTGTCCGTGAGGGACTCCTTCCCGCGATCAGGGAACTGCGTGATGCCCTCGATGCCAAGGCCGTCGAATACGCGGACATCGTGAAAATCGGACGCACCCACCTGCAGGATGCCACGCCGTTGACGCTGGGTCAGGAATTTTCAGGCTATGTGGCGATGCTTGATGCCGATCTCCACCGGATCGCGGAGAGCCTTCCCGGCCTGGAATCCCTCGCCATCGGCGGGACGGCAGTCGGCACGGGGCTCAATGCCCATCCGAAATTCGGTGACACGGCGGCGGCGCACATCGCGCAGCTCACCGGATTTCCCTTTGTCTCGGCACCGAATAAATTCGCAGCCCTCTCCTCACACGGGGAGTTTGTCTTTGCCAGTGGAGCGCTTAAGTCGCTTGCCACCTCCCTGATGAAAATCGCCAACGATCTCCGCTGGCTGGCTTCCGGTCCCCGATGCGGTCTTGGTGAACTCTCTCTTCCAGAGAACGAGCCCGGCTCCTCCATCATGCCTGGCAAGGTCAATCCGACCCAGTGTGAGGCGGTTACCATGGTGGCGGTTCAGGTCATCGGCAATGACACGGCGATCGGCGTGGCGGCCTCCCAGGGAAATTTTGAACTGAATGTCTATAAACCGGTCATCATTCATAATTTCCTGCACTCGGTTCGCCTGCTCTCTGATGCCGCGCTCTCCTTCACCGCTCACTGCATCACGGGCATCGAGGTCAACCGGGATAAAATCGCCGGATATGTGCAGAATTCCCTGATGCTGGTCACGGCACTCAATCCCCACATCGGCTACGACAAGTCTGCCCAGATCGCCAAGAAGGCTCACAAGGAAAAGTCCAGTTTGCGTGAAGCCGCCATTGCCCTCGGGTATCTCACGGGAGAAGAGTTTGACAAATGGGTGGTTGCCAAAAATATGACTCATTCGTAGTCGTGAAGTCCCAAGGATGAATTCTATTTCATCGTGAGCAGGCTGGAAAGCCATGCAAGACGTTGCTGCAGGCAGGAGCCGAGATCATACTTGGCGAGCACGGTTTCCCTGGCCTTTTTACGGATCTGATCGAAGTCTCTAGGGCGGGAGAGGACATTGTTTAGCGTCTGGGCCAGTTGATCCGGTCTGAAGAAATCCACGAGCAGCCCATTAATGCCATTGGTGATGACTTCCTGAACGGGAGCCGTATCCGAGGCCACAACCAGTCCCTCGCAGGACATGGCCTCCAGCATCGACCAGGAGAGGACAAAAGGGCGTGTCAGATAGACATGGGCTGTGGTGGCTTGCAGGAGCTTCACATAGTCTCCATAGGGGAGGGAACCGACGAAGTGAACCCGTTCCTCGTCCAAGGGAAATTTTTCCAGGGCCATCTTCTTGTAAGTCGTCCCCTCCGGGGCTGCCTTGCCATAGGCCACCCGGTCATCTCCGGCGATGACGATGTGTACATTCGGCCGCAGTTGCAGCAAAAGGTGTGCGGCCTCAATGAACTGGGGAAAGCCGCGATACGGTTCCATTCCGCGGGTTGCGTAAGTCACGATTTCCTCGCAGCCGGAGAGATCCAGATTTTTGTCCGGCAGGACAAGCTTGAGACCGGGATTCGGTTTGAAGAAGGAGGTGTCGATCCCTTCGTGGGAAATCATCAGGCGACTCCGGAGATGCACCGGATATTGCTCATACTGGAATCGTGTCGGGCAGATCCCCGCATCGGCTGAGGCGAGATCCGCAAGCAGCGTGGCATTTTTGATGCGGATACGGGCCTCGTCATCAGCCGTGACCGGGTCGGAGGGATCGAAGTCACAATCGGTGCCATGAGAGTGATAATACCATTCGAAGTTCAGGGCCATCGGGGTCTTTGGAAAAAGATCCTTGAGAAATAATGTCGGCCCCCATCCCGCATGGCCGAAAATCAGATCGGGAATAAACCCCTTTTGCTTCTCGGCAAGCAGTGCCTCGTAGGCCCCCTGGCCATGGAGAATGGCATCCTCGAACGGGCGGATATAGTGGTGTGTTTGCGGAGAGGGTTCCCGCTTGCGCTGATAAATGATCTTGCGGACCCCCGCCATCTCGCCTGCAACGGCCGTGGTCAGGAAACAAACTTCATGGTTGGGATTGGAACCGAGCACTGCTGCGATCGAACGGAGCTGCGACGGAAAGTTGGGGTGAACAAGCAGGATGCGCATGGGGGAATTATGAAGGATGAAATTTGAAAGCTGAGACTTGAGTCAGAAGGTTGTCAATATCGGTTAAGAAAAAATGGAAGACTCGTGAAAGCTGAACACGGGTGCCGGGAGGCACGGTGTAGCCTATGTGAAGCATAGCCTGTTAGGGCGAGGCCGTCGGGTAACGGCGAGGCACACTTGAGTCAGAAGGTTGTCACCGCCGGTGAGGAAATGAGGAAATACACTACGAATAAATCGCCCCTTGTCCAACTTTCGGACTCGTGAAATGGGTTGTTTTACATACTATCCTACATTCCATGGATAATTCTCCTGTGCCCCGCGTCGTCAAGCTGGGGGATATTCTTCCAAGTCTAGGCAGCTTTGATTCCGTCCTGTCATCGCTGAAGAGTTACCGGCTCTGGCCCGTGGTGCTACGCGAAGCCCTTTTGGATCGCGCCATTTCGGGTGTTGTCTGCACGGAAGAGGAGCTGAACCTTGCCTGGACAGCCTGGTGCAATCGCAATGCGGTCGCGGTGGACGCACCTGTTTTCGAGGGGCTGTCACTTGCCGAAATGCGCAAAGCTGCCGCCAGGGAGAAAAGGATTGAGAAATTCAAGGAAATGACTTTTGCAAAGTTGCTGCCCGAATATTTTCGATCCCGAAAAGGGGAACTCGACCGGGTGTTTCTGGAGATCGTTCAGTTCCACCAGGAAACCGTTGCCCAGGAGGCCCTGTTTCGATGCCGCGAAGGTGAGCAGACTCTTGAGGAGGCAGCCCGCGAGCTGGCCTACCGTGACGGAGGGGAGCCTCCGGTGAAAAAAATTGGTCCGCTTGGCATGGGGCGCCTGAGCGTTGGTCTCTCCGCCCTTGTGACCGGATCGCAAGCCGGAGCCCTGCTGGGGCCAAAAAAACTCGGGCATTATTACACTCTCGTCCGCGTGATTGAATTGCACGATGCCTCTCTGGACGGACGCACGCGTCAGCGGCTTCTTGATGAGCTGCTCAATCAATGGATCGAACAGCAAATGGCCGCCATGACCGGTCGGCCTGCAAAGGCTTTAGGGGAAGGGGAGAGGGGATCATGATGAAAATATGGAACTCAGGAACTCGGGAAAGAATAAAATCAGAGGACAGAAATCAGAGATCAGTGGGCGGGCTTCTGAGGCTTCAGACACTTGTCCTCCGTCTTCAGGTCTGGCGATAGCTGTACTCACAGTGTTCATCGGCTGTAAGATCAAGTTTTAGCGTTTTTCCTTCTTCCCATGCCTTCCGTTTCATTCCTGAGTTCCTGAGTTCCACATTTAATTTTTTGCATCTGACTTTTGCGACCAAAACCAATGAGAAAAGTTCTCTTTGTGATCCCTCATTATTACGGTGCCGGAAACGGGTTCTATGGCTCGACCGGGAGCGATGCCGACGCACGGGTGGCTGCGCTGGAACGGGTCATTGCGGGACTTCACCAGAGCCTTGGATCACGGCAGGCCTTTCTCCTCTGGCTCCAGCAATATGTTCCGGGCAAAGGCAACGGGCATCTCATTCATGCCAATCAGGATTTTTCCTCCCATCTGGATCTTGTGATCTGCACGACAGGGGAAAACCATCTGGTTTCCAGGCTAGCCATTTCCCCAAATCTTTTTCGTCATCATCAGACGAATGCCGAGCCCATGAAGCTGGGCTTTTCCGCGCATCAGGTGCTTCGTGAGAAACTGGGTAGCTATGATTGGTATTGTTATCTCGAAGACGATTTGCTTGTTACCGACGCGCTCTTTTTTTCAAAACTCGAGTGGTTTCTCTCGAACCATGGGGAGGAGGCCGTACTGAGCCCCCATCGGTTCGAGTGTTCCTTGAGCCAGCCAGCACACAAGCTCTATCACGACGGCTCTGTAAGACCCGATTTTACGGCAGCCTGGCAGGATGTGAATGATCGTCGTTTTCTGGAAAGCGAGATGCTTGGAAGGAAACTCCGTTTTGAACGCTGGCCCAACCCCCATTCAGGCTGTTTTTTCCTGAATGCGCGCCAGATGGAACGATGGGCCTCGATGCCCTGGTTCGGCGATCAGGATTCCAGCTTTGCAGGGCCGCTGGAGAGCGCCGCCTCGCTCGGTATTATCAAGACCTTCCGGCAATACAAGCCCTCTCCGTCCAATGCCGCGTTCCTTGAAGTCGAGCATTTGCATCCTCGCTATCTCGGTGAACAACTGAAATTTACCTAGATTCGGAAAATGTTTTGTCACGGATATCGCGTGGGAATATTTTCTTTGGCTCAACGCTGAACTTCTCACCCCCCAGAATCATGAACATGTGTCGCCCTTCCTCCACACCATATTGGCTCTTTCTCGTACTGTTCCTTTTGCCTGTCATGGCGTTTGCCGATGTCAGATTGCCTCACATCTTTGGCAGCCACATGGTACTTCAAGCGGATAAACCGATTGTTGTCTGGGGCTGGGCCGATCCCGGAGAAAAGGTCGCTGTGGCCGTGGCCGACGAGCATCAGCAAACCACTGCCGACCAAAAGGGTGCGTGGCGCGTCAATCTCCCGGCAAAAAAGGCAAGCGCCACCCCGGTTACAGTCACGATCGCAGGCAAAAACACGCTCACACTGGACGACGTGTTGATCGGCGAGGTCTGGCTCGGCTCCGGACAATCCAACATGGAAATGGGGGTGACGATGCTGGACAAGGCTTCCGACGAAATTGCCGCCGCCAAATATCCCCTCATTCGCTTGTTCCTGGTAACACGTGCAATTTCCCCCGTGTCCTCCGACGATGTTGATGGAACATGGAAAGTGTGCACTCCTCAATCCATCGTAGAGGGGGGATGGGGGGGATTTTCCGCAGCCGGCTATTTCTTTGGGCGCGACCTTTACAAATCACTCCATGTGCCCGTCGGTATCATTGAGTCGAGCTGGGGTGGAACGCCCATCGAGGCATGGATTCCCAAGGAGGGATTTGCCTCCTCACCAGTACTCAAGGAGATCTCCAATCAGGTCGAGTTGCATGACCCACAATCAGAAACTTACCAAAAGCAGCTGGGGGATTACCTTGCAAGCACCGCTTCATGGCTTGCTGAAGCCCGCAAAGCGACCATCAACAAAACGGCTGTTTCTCCCCCTCCATCGTTTCCTGACGCGCTGAAGCCCTTTGATAATCCAGGCCAACCCACCGTGCTCTATAACGGGATGATCCATCCGCTCGAGCCCTTTTCGCTGCGCGGCATTATCTGGTATCAAGGCGAAGCCAACATGGGCCAAGGCGCGATCTACACGGAGAAGACACGGGTTCAAGTGGAAAGCTGGCGCAAGGCTTTTGGGCAGCCCGACCTGCCGTACTACTACACCTTGATTGCACCCTTTAACTACGACGCGACGCATTCGGAAAGACTCCCTGTATTTTGGGAGGCACAAGCTGCGGCGATGTCCGTTCCGAATACCGGCATGATCGTTACCACAGATATCGGAAATCCCGGCGAGATTCATCCGAAGAACAAACAGGAAATCGGCCGCCGCCTGTCGCTTTGGGCGCTGGCCAGGACTTATGGAAAGACCGGTATCGTCTATTCGGGGCCGTCCTACCACTCATTTGTCGTTGAGGGGAACAAACTGCGAATCAACTTTGATCATGCCGACGGGCTGATGGCCCGTGATGGCAAGCCATTGACCTCCTTTGAAATTGCAGACGCAGATCAAGGTGTGTTTGTTCCCGCCACGGCCACGATCGAGGGTTCCAGCGTCGTTCTGAGCGCGGACGGCGTCATTCATCCGGTGGCGGTTCGTTTTTGCTGGAATCAGACCGACGATCCGAATCTTGTCAATGCCGCAGGGCTGCCTGCCATTCCCTTCCGCGCCGGGGAAGTGCCTCGCCCGGACAGCTTCAAACGGATCGGAGCCGAAACGCAGGGATATCAGATGATCTATGACCTGGATCTCTCCAAGGTCAGCGGTGCCGTTTCCTATGACACTGATGCCACGGCGAAAGTAACAGCACCTTTCGACCGCATCGCCTACCTGCTGGAATTAAAGGACGCAGACGGCAAACTCCAATATGTCTGGGTTTCCGTGGATGCCTTCACGGACGACATTCACAAGATCGGGGTGCCGACGGTTGACTCGCATGAATCCTTCCAAAAAAACCTGACCAGGATGAATGTGGTTTCCGATGTGCCGGGAGTTGTCACCGGGAGCGGAATCCAAGGTGGCAACATCGAATTCTGGCCCAATAATTACGACCCGGCGAATGCGGCCCATGTGCCTAATGCGGCGGATGACGCCTTCGATTTCGGAGATCAGATGACGCAGCCCGAAAACGGCTACGGCAGCATGCAAATCCATAATCATGACGCCAAGCAGACAATTTTTGCCTACAATCACTGGGGTGCCGGACAGGGTGCGGATGTGGGCATAGGTAATGCTCCGGGCAAGAATACCGACTGGACCTTCGCCTCCAACGCATCAGCTTACCCCTTCAAACGCCTGCGAATTTTCGTTCACGGCAAGTGAGGAAAAACGTAGGTCACCTGACCGACTCGAGACTGTCAAACGGCTTGGAAAATTCATCCGTCAGGATTGAGAGAAGCGTCCGGCTGCGCACCTGGATGTTCACCGTGGCGGCCATTCCTGATTTGAGATCCAGCCTTTCCCCGTTGTGGGAAAGGTATTGGCGGTCGATGCTGATCCGGGCAGGGAAGCGGGGGTATTTGTATTCCTCATTGGGTGGGAGCGCATCGGCTGCAAGATAGATCAGTTTGCCCTTGAGTTCCCCGAATTCACGGAAGGGAAAAGTGTCCAGACGCACCACGGCGGGAAGACCCTCATGAATGAAGCCGATGTCCTTGTTGGTGAGAAAGACCTCCGCCACCAGATCCTCCCCGGGGATGATGTCAAAGAGCTTGTCCTTTGCCGCAACCACGGTGCCCGGCGCCTTTTTGCTCATGTCAAAGACAACCCCGTCAAGAGGGGCCCGGATCTCGTGATAGGCCAGCTTTTCCTGGGCCGCCGCCCGGTTGCTGTCGTTCTGGGCCAGCTTCTGCTTGTTCTCGTTGTCGAGTTCGTCGAGTTCGGAACTGACCCGTGCAAAGTCACTCTGCAACTGGTCCAGATTTCTCTGGGCATTCAACCACTCGGCCTTGCGATCAAGCACCTCGACCTGGGAGATGACGCCCCCTTTCACCTGATTGTAATGATCGTAGGCCTCCTTCTTGACCCGGACGAGATCCGTGGCTCCCGGAATCTGCTGCTCCAGACCGGTTTTCTGAGCCTTTTTCTGCACAAGCGAGGCCTCATCCTGCTCGATGACAGCCTTCTCCTTGTCAAGGGCATCCAACTCGGCCTGGGCTACTTCCTGATTCATCCGGAGAAGAATCTGGCCCTTCTTCACGGAATCGCCGTTATGAACGAGGACTTCGGAGATGACTCCTTCCACCGGGGACTCGACCTCATGGGCTTCCCCTGCGGGAACCAGTTTGCCATGAGCCGGAACGACCTGCCCGATTTTTGCGACCGAGATCCAGACGGCAAAGGCGATGGTCAGCAGGATCAGCAGATAAAGAAAAATCCGCGACCAGAAAATTGTGGAGGGCATCGGTGCCTCGGGATCGGGCTCAAAGGCGCGTCTTAACAAACCTCGTTTGGGTCTGACTGAATTATTCACGGGGATAAAGGGATGATGGGGATCAGAAAATTAATATGGAACTCAGGAACTCAGGAATTAAGCGGAATGCATGGGAAGAAGGAGGAAAAACGCTAGAACTTGATCTTACGGGTGATGAGCAACGGCCATACAGCTATCCTGAGACCTGAAGAGGGAGGACAAGTGACTGAAGCCTCAGAAGTCAGCCCTCTGATCTCTGATTTCCGTCCTCTGTTATTCATTTTTTCTGATTCCAGTTTCATCTCTCTCTCTTTCACCCCGCCGCTTCCTGTTGAAGCGAAAGCGCGTAATAGAGGCCCTGTTTGGCCATGAGTTCTGCGTGAGTGCCGCTTTCCTTCAGGAGTCCGTTTTCGAGATAAAAGATTTTGTCCGCGAGTTTCACCGTGGAGAGCCGGTGTGTGGCGAAGAAGATCGTCCGGCCATGGAAGCGCTGGCGCAGATTGCTGATCACCCGTTGTTCGGTTGGTGCATCGAGAGCACTGGTGGCCTCGTCGAGCAGCAGGAGGTTGGGGGACTGGAGGATCAACCGGGCCAGGGCGATCCGCTGGCGCTGTCCTCCTGAGAGATTGCGCCCCTGCTCGCCTACGGGTGAGGCATAGCCGTTGGGAAGAGTCATGATGAAGTCATGCGCCTCCGCCATCTTGGCGGCCTCGATGATCGCGGAGGAAGGAGCCTCCGGATCGCTGATGGCGATATTTTCCATGACAGAACCTTCCATGAGCAACGTTTCCTGAAAGACCATGCCGATCTGGCGGCGCAGGGAATTGAGTTCCACCTTGGAGAGGTTGAATCCATCGATTTCCACGCTCCCTTTCACCGGCTCATAGAGTCTGCCGATGAGTTTGAGCAGGGTGCTCTTTCCCGATCCGCTCAGGCCCACCATCGCAACGAGACTACCCGAGGGAATCTCCAGAGTGATGTTCTGAAGCTGGAGTTGGCCCGGAGCGTAGCTGAAATCTAGCTCCTTGCAGGCCACCCTTCCGGTGATTTCCGGGATCGGAATTTGATCGTCCGAGTCCTGATCTTCCCGTGCGCGGTTGGCGACATCGCCAAGACGGTTGACCGAGAGGGCGGCTTCCTGAAAGTTCTGCCACGACTGGGCCAGGCGCAACAGGGGGCCGGTGACATAGCCAGCCAGAATGCGGAAGGCAATCAGTTGACCCAGCGACAACTTCTGGTCGATTACGAGATAGACGCCGACCCAGAGCACGGCGACATCGTTGAAGCGATTGATCAGCATTCCGACGGTGGAGGCACTGGTGGTCGTAATCGTGTTGCGGAAGGAGGAGGCAATCGTGTCGCCGTAGCGACGGAACCATTTCCAGCGGCTGCGCGTTTCGATATTCTGGCCCTTGATGGTCTGGATTCCGGTGAGGGACTCCACGAGGTGCG
>Ga0302277_1002793_pt1 | contig 12183 bp, 12 predicted proteins | sample III_Bog_N3_1_FD_198759 | JGI IMG/M metagenome (GOLD analysis project Ga0302277, IMG submission 198759) | Peat permafrost microbial communities from Stordalen Mire near Abisko, Sweden - III_Bog_N3_1 | ecosystem: Environmental > Terrestrial > Soil > Wetlands > Peat | place: Sweden: Abisko... | reverse complement strand
GCTTGGTCAGCGCATTAAAAACATGATGTGTAAATTCGATTTCTTCATCCGTGCGATTCTTATAGTCTTCCAGCTCCCTATGCATTTGGCTAATACGCTGCATCGACGTAATTTTGGCGTTCAATAACACACGATTGAATGGCTTGGACAGAAAATCGTCGCCGCCGCATTTTACGCATTGAGACAACGCTTCATCATCGTTGAGACCTGTGAGAAAGATGATGGGCACAAAATGATTACCACACCGTAGCTTGATGATTGTGGCAGCTTCGTAGCCTGTCATCTCCGGCATGGTGACATCCATCAGGATCAAATCTGGATTTTCGCGGTCGAATACTTCGATTGCCTCTTTACCATTAACGGCCTCGACAATAGCGTACTGACGTCCGAGAAATGCCTTAAGCAACATTCTTGTGCTACGGTCATCGTCAACGACAAGAATTTTAAGAAGCGATGCAGGAGGTAAAGGCAAGGACGAGCCTAACTTGGATAATAAAGATGTTTCATTGTACGACATTTGGCAGATAGCGGGCAAAGACCATGTCCGTCAGGCAATCCGGCAGGAGGGGTTAAAGATTGGGGATTGCGATGAACTCGTAGTGCATGTGGCAACTCTACGCACGTAGCGTATTGCGCCCTTTTATACGCCGCCCCTCACTCACCCGACATCACCCCCCATTTCCGCAATTCCCCGCGCCGCTTCGCATAATCCGGGCACACTGCCTCCACCACACTCCAGAACGCCGCAGAATGGTTCATCTCGCGCAGGTGGGCGAGTTCATGCACCACGACATAATCAATCAGATGCAAGGGCATCTTGATGAGCTGCCAATTCAGCCGTACCGTGCCGCGCGCAGTGCAGCTTCCCCACTGGGTACGTGCAGAAGAAAGTTTTATTTCACGCGGATTGGCATTCATCAGCGGAGAAAAATGTGCGACGCACTCGCTGAACAATTGCAGCGCTTCATGCCGATACCAGCGCATGACGGCTTTCTCTATCACGGCCGGGTTATCCGTTTGGGAAACATGGACGACCAATTGTGTGCCATGCAGTTGCGGAGGCGCATCGAACAGGCTGGGGATAATGCGCAGAGTGAACGTCTCGCCGCGATATAATATCGCTTCGCCGTCCACCCATTGTTGCGGTACAGGTTTCTTCGACTGCCAACTTTCAAGTTTTTCCACCACCCACGCCGCTTTTTCCTGCAACACGCTGTGCAGCCATTTTTCCGAAGCACGCATCGGTATGTTGACCGTGAGGCCACGGTCATCAATGCGCAAGCCTATGCTGCGGCGCCTGCCGGTGCGCTTGAGAGTATAGGTGACTGGCTTTCCTGCCAACTGGATGCTGCGTTGTTCGACAGCGGAGGGGGTTATCAGGCGGCGAACATTTTTCAACATCAGGCTAAATGCACCATTTCGTTTTCAATCCACTCTTCCGCCCGCCGGTTGATCTCGTCGGCCTTAAGCCCCGCAGGATCTATCGGTGCACCTATGCTCATGGTGATCACGCCGGGATGCTTGAGGAATGAATTCTTCCCCCACAGCTTGCCCGCGTTGTGCGCCACCGGCACCACCGGCACACCGCAGTGCGCACCAAGCATAGAACCACCGATCTTGTATTTGCCGCGCTGCCCATAAGGGATGCGTGTTCCTTCCGGGAAAATCACCACGCAGAAACCCAACTCCAAGCGATCCTTGCCCTGCTTGAGCAACTGTTTAATCGCTTCGCGGCCTTCGCTACGCTTGATCGCGATGGGGCTGGTCATCGCCAGCCCCCAGCCAAAGAAGGGCAGCCACAGCAATTCGCGCTTGAGCACCCACACTTGCGGCGGGAATACTTTTTGCAGTGCGATGGTCTCCCAAGCGGACTGATGCTTGCACAACACGACGCACGGTTCCTTGGGAATATTTTCCGCGCCGCGCACTTCGATACGGATGCCGCACAACACCCGCAGCAGCCACAGCACGGTGAGCGCCCAACCAGAAATAATGCGGTAACGAGTGATGGGGTGTAGCGGGAAAGACAGCAAAGCGAGCAGCGTAAACAGCGGCGTAATGAGAATTTGCAGCAACAGGAAAATCAGCGAACGGGCGAATATCATGGATTGAAGGGCAATTTAGCCACAGATTAACACGGATTTACACTGATAAAACCTTGGTTACAGTTACTCAAACTTGGCAACGCATTTTCATCCGTGAACATCCGTGTTAATCCGTGGCTAATTTTTTTCGTCATTAAACCAAAGTCGCCACAGCTGCCGCCAGGTCGGGATAAATCAGCGTACCTTCCGGCAGCCCGCCCGCAGCCTGGGTCTTGGTTCCCTTGCCGGTGAGCACCAGCATCGGCTGCGCGCCCACTTTCGCGGCAGATGTCAGATCGCGCAGCGAATCGCCCACTACTGGCACGCCTTGTAAATTCACGTTATAGCGCGCCGCAATGTCTTCCAGCATCCCCGGCTTGGGCTTGCGGCAATGGCAATCGGATTCCGCTGTATGCGGACAGTAAAAAATTGCATCAATACGCCCCCCCGCCAGCGCCACCGCTTTGTGCATCTTGTCGTGAATGGCGTTGAGCGTGTGCATGTCGAATAGACCGCGACCAATCCCGGACTGGTTGGTCGCCACCACCACGCGGTAGTCCGCTTGGCACAGGCGTGCAATGGCTTCCAGGCTACCGGGAATAGGTTTCCATTCTTCCGGATTCTTGATGAACTGGTCGGAGTCGCAATTGATGACGCCGTCGCGGTCTAGAATTATCAGGTTCATAACATCAGTTAATAGTCGTAAGTTATTAGTCGTTAGTTGGAACAGGTAGCAATGCTACGCGACATTTTTTCATCATCATGCCGCCAACTTTGAAATATCGGCGACGCGATTCATCGCCTGATGCAATTGTGCCAGCAACGCGAGGCGGTTGGCACGTAGCTTCTCGTCTTCTGCATTCACCATTACGTTATCGAAGAACGCATCCACTGGCTCACGCAACGCGGACAAAGCTTGCAGCGATGCGGTGTAATCCCCAGCTGCGAATGCTGCATTGGCCTTGGGTACGATCTGGCTCAACGCCTGATGCAAAGCTTGTTCGGCTGGCTCCTGCAATAGCGCAACGTTAATTTCAGCCCGTTCGCCCTGAGCTTGTCGAAGGGCTGCGTCACCCTCAGCCTTCTTAAGGATGTTGCCGACGCGCTTGTTGGCGGATGCTAGAGCGGACGCTTCCGGCAAGGCTGCGAAGGCTCGCACGGCGGCAAGGCATTTAGGCACCTCGTTCAGCAGTTGCGGGCGCAACGACAACACCGCATCTATTTCTTGCGCGCTGTAACCTTGGTCACGCAAGGAGCCTGATAGTCGGTCAAAAATAAAGTTGGTTAAATCGTCATGCCCTGCCCCAGAGAAACCTAAACGAAATTCAAAATTAGCCGAACCAACTTTAACTGCCCCTCCTTGAATCTGAGCCACACCTTCAAATGCACCAGATGAAATATCTATCAACTTTCCCAGACTAAAATTCAACTCTTTTTCTACCAACATCCGAATTACGCCCAATGCATGACGACGTAATGCAAACGGATCTTTGTCTCCAGTTGGAATTTGTCCGATTCCAAACATACCCACCAGTGTTTCCAGCTTGTCCGCCAATGCCACGCAAATGCCAACATTATTACGCGGCAATTCGTCCCCGGAAAAACGCGGCTTGTAGTGATCCTCAATTGCATAAGCAATGTCATCGCTTAGCCCATCATGCTGCGCGTAATAGCGTCCCATGATGCCTTGCAGCTCGGGAAACTCACCCACCATGTCGGTGAGCAAGTCGGCTTTGGACAGCAGCGCCGCCTGCTCGGCTTGCAGCGCGAGACTATCGCCACCGAGTTGCTGGCCGATGGCCTTGGCGATGGCGCAGACGCGCTGCACACGTTCGCCTTGTGTCCCGAGCTTATTGTGGTAAACCACCTTGGCGAGGCCGAGCACGCGCGACTCCAGCGTTTTCTTGCGATCTTGGTCGAAGAAGAATTTCGCATCGGCCAAACGTGGACGAACTACGCGCTCGTTGCCGCCGATTATCAAACTCGTATCTTCCGGACGGATATTGGACACTATCAAAAATTTGTTGGTAAGTTTTCTCTTAGCATCCAGCAGCGGAAAATATTTCTGATTCGCCTTCATGGTCAGAATCAGGCATTCCTGCGGCACTTCGAGGAATTCCGATTCAAACTGCCCGACCAGAACATTGGGACGCTCGACCAGTCCGGTTACCTCGTCCAGCAATGCGTCATCTGCAATGGGCTTCACCCCACCGCCCACCTTCGCTGCGGCTTCCGCCAACTGGCGCACGATCTCGGCGCGGCGTTTTTCAAAACTCGGAATCACCGCACCTTCGTTTTCCATCTGCGCTTCGTAGCTGTCAGCATCTTTAATATCTACTGGTGAAATCTTGGCATCGAAGCGATGCCCCATAGTTTCTTGACCTGCCTCTAATCCTCGTTGGGGGAATTTAATCGGCACGATGGATGCCCCATGTAGCGCCACAAGCCCATGGATCGGACGCACAAAATGCGTAGTTGTCCAACCGTCAGCAAGCTGATAAGTCATAAGCTTTGGAACAGGAAGGTTGAAAATAGCATCGGACAAGGCTATTGTTAAACCGTCGGCGAGTGCCACTCCTTGCGCAATTGCATCCAAGAATAGAATGTCTGTTTTGCCATCATTTTCGCGCTTGAGTTGCGAAACCACGCTCGCATCCTTTCCCAATGCCGTTAATTTTTTGAGCAACGCAGGTGTTGCATGGCCGCTGGCATCAAGCCCCACATTCGCCGGCATGAGCTTTTGTGAAACCGGCTTGTTTGCAGCCTGACTGGCGATTTTCGTGATGTGCGCACCAAGACGACGTGGTGACGCAAATGGTGTAACTACTGAATCGGCAGCAGTCAGCCCTTGCACCTTGAGCGATTCAAATAAGACGCCTACAAATGCTTCACCCAATTTCTTCAGCGCCTTCGGCGGCAATTCCTCGACGAACAGTTCAACTAATAAATTCTTTGTCGTCATGATTTAAGCTGCTTTCTTTTCCAGTTGCGCCAGCACCTCGTCCGCCCATGCACGCGGCGCCATCGGAAAGCCCAAACGTGCACGACTGTCGAGGTAGCTCTGTGCAACGCTTCTGGCCAAGTTGCGAATACGTCCGATGTAGGCGGCACGCTCGGTAACCGAGATCGCGCCGCGCGCATCCAGCAGGTTGAAGGTATGCGCGGCTTTCAAGATTTGTTCATACGCTGGCAGGGTGAGCTTTTGCTCCATTAGATACTTGGCCTGTTTTTCATAACTCTCGAAAGCGCCAGGCATAACAGTTTCACCATGCTCATCTTTCACGCCCCGCAAGAACTCCACATCGCTGTGCTCGAAGTTGTAAGCAGACTGTTCCACTTCGTTCTGGTAATAGACATCTCGGTATGTCAACCCTTCCGCCCAAGTCAGGTCGAATACGTTCTCCACGCCTTGCAGGTACATGGCGAGGCGTTCCAGCCCGTAAGTAATTTCGCCGGTGATCGGTTTGCAGTCTATGCCGCCGACCTGCTGAAAATAAGTGAACTGCGTAACTTCCATGCCGTTCAGCCACACCTCCCAGCCCAACCCCCATGCACCGAGGGTGGGATTTTCCCAGTCATCCTCGACGAAGCGGATGTCATTCTTCTTGAGATCAAAACCCAGCGCTTCGAGCGAGCCGAGATAGAGTTCGAGAATATTTTCCGGCGCGGGTTTCAGCACCACTTGATACTGGTAATAATGTTGCAAGCGGTTGGGGTTCTCGCCGTAACGCCCATCCTTGGGGCGGCGCGAAGGTTGCACATAAGCGGCCTTCCACGGCTCCGGGCCGATGGCGCGCAGAAAAGTCGCCGTGTGCGAAGTCCCCGCTCCGACTTCCATATCATAGGGTTGCAGCAGCGCGCAGCCTTGCTTGTCCCAATAATTCTGTAGCGTCAGGATGATTTGCTGAAAGGTCAACATCGTTAAATCCGGCTGGATTGCAAAGCGCGCATTTTACTAGCTTTCGACTGTCGGCGCAGAGTGAATCCACCCCGTGACGCAGGGTAAAGGAGATTTTAGACTTGAATCAATCAGCGCCAATTTCTCCGTACGCGGCAATCTCTTGATCTCAATCTCACGCTTCAGCGCGGTGGATTTATCGGCACAGCATTCGCAATAGGCCAGCTTTACCGGCGTGCGTCCACGCGTGTACTTCGCTCCCTCACCCGCATTATGTGCCGCGAGGCGCTTGTCCAGATCATTGGTGATGCCGCAATATAAGGTATCGTCCGCACAGCGCAAGACATAGCACACCCAACTCATCGTCTGCGCCACCACGCCACCGCCAGCATCAACCCGATCAGCCCAATCACCAGCGCATTGCCCCAACGCACATAAGGCGTACTGCCCACATAGCCCTGCACCATCCCTGTAAGTATGCCTTCTTCGTGCTGCGGCAACATTTCCAGGATGTGCCCACTGCGCCCGATGATAGAGGTGACACCGGTGTTGGTGGCGCGCAACATCATGCGCCCTGTTTCCAGCGCGCGCATCTGTGAAAGCTGGTTGTGCTGCATCGCGGCGTGAGAGTTGCCGTACCATGCGTCGTTACTGACGTTCACCAGTAAAGTCGCTTCGGGTAACGGCCGAATGATCTCTTCGCCGAACGCGTCTTCATAGCAGATGTTTACGGCGATTTTTTGTCCCGCCACTTTGAGCGGTGGCTGGTCGATGCCGCCACGCGCCAGATCGCCCATCGGAATGTTCAGCACTTCGTTGATGAACCAACCCAAAACCGGTCGCAGCGGAATAAACTCGCCCAGCGGCACCAGATGGTTCTTGCGATAGCTTTGGCTTTCCGCCGTGCCGAGCGTGAATACGCTGTTGTAATACTGCCCATGATCGCGCTCAAATGCACCGATGATAATGTCGCCACCATTCTGCCGCACATGGTCGCGCAGAATGGCGGCATAGTTTTCCGGCATCTCCTCACGCAGTAGCGGCACCGCTGTTTCCGGCAATACGATCAGGCGCGCGTCGCTTTGTTGCACCAGTTTGCGATAGGTTTCCAGCGTTTGAACCAGTGTCTCATCGCGGAATTTCAGCTCTTGCGGAATATTGCCTTGTGCCAAGCTCACCTTGATCGGCTCGCCTTGCGGTTGTGTCCACTCCACCGCGCGCAACCCCACGCCGACAGTCCACAGCGTGGCGAGTATTGCCCATGCGATCTGGCCCTGCCTGCTCCAGCGCGCCAGCCACAGCAATGCAAACAACCCTGCACTCACCGCCACCGCCAGCGATACGCCGTACACGCCGAGTAGCGGCGCATAGCCAACCAACGGGCTGGCCGCTGCTTGCGAATAGCCGAACGTCAGCCACGGGAAACCGGTAAAGATCAGCCCGCGCAGCCACTCTATCAGCACCCATAATGCGGGCATCACCAATATCACGCGCGCCCATGCGGGCGCACGCAACTTCGCCTGTATGTAACCGGCCAAGGCTGGGAACAGCGCGAGAAATGCGGCGAACAAGGCAGTGGCAGGCAGCGCCAACAGCAGCGGCATGTCACCGTAGTCATGCAACGCAATATAGATCCAGCCTATACCTGCGCCGAACAAACCGAAGCCGAATGTCCAGCCGATCTTCGCGGCAACTCGCGCATTCTCTCCACGCAGCCATAGCGTGAACAATACAGCGAGGGCGAATACGGTGAGAGGAAACAGTCCGAAAGGCGCGAAACCGAATACAGCAAGCAAGCCAGCGCTAAAGGCAAATGAGGGGGTTTTCAAGGACAGGATATTCACGTAACGAACAGAATATATTAATTACGGCGATTATACGTGGTGCAAGTTATAGGCGACACTCGTTTCAGGAGCGCACCAATTTGCAAATGCACTATTGGTGGAGCAGCCCCTGTCAGCGGCTGCTATTTAATTTAATTTCACCACTTCGCCCGCCCAGCGGCGCATGGTGTCCACCATTATTTTCCGCCGCCGCATCTTGAATAAGCGGAATATCGGTATCGTCGTAACAAAACGTCACCGCGAAACGCCGCCGCATCATCATCCACCAGTTGCAAATAACGGCGGGCTTCTTCAATGGCGGGCGTCATACATCACCCTGCCTTCTTTGAATGCCCGGTACAAAACCGTTCCCGGCACCTGGCTACGGCGGGAAACTTCGCCGTCGGAATACACCAGCAAGTCCACCCCCACGCCTATATCCCCCATCACATTCCGCAAGCGCACCATTTCGTCAAATTTATTGGCTACCTCTTGCTCGATCACCATCAAATCCAGATCGGAATTTTCGGTCGCATCGCCACGTGCGTAGGAGCCGAACAAGATCACCTTGCTCGGTTTTGCCGCCGCGACCAGTCGCTCGACGGCCTGTTGTATCTGTTCGCTAGAAATCATAACTGCTTGCCCTGACGTGAACCATCAGGCGAGTATCGCGCAACGCGCAGTTGCCGCACGAAAGCTGGCGCATCTGCCATATCATCCCGATCATGCCAAATACCAAAAGCGGGATCATCAGTCACAAACGTTTCTGGGGCTTGGGCAGTTTGAGTGGCCTCTGTTTCAATACGTACAGTTACAGTTTGCTCAGGCCGCACCTTTAAGCGTTGCGCCCATTGTTGGGGTAATTCACTGGCTTTGAAATGTTCGATCACTAAGGTGGACATAACCACTCTCCTTTAACGGCTGTATTACTACCATTTGACCGTGATAGTTTATTACACTTTTGAATGCTACCTGCAAACATTCGGCAGTTGTAAAGAAATCCTTTACTACTGACTCCGGTGTCAAGTCGCCTTCGGCGAAGACATTGCGAATGTGCACATTCAAGCCTTGAAGGTTTGGCGGATGTGATAATGAAAGACTTGGCTCCTGTATTTCAAAATACCCTACCCAATCTTGTTCTTGGGTCGGTGGCAAACAAATTATTCCAGAACTGATTGCAAAAGAACGATCGTTCTATTATGATGCAACTAAGCGGAAGTTTTTGGCGTGGTTGTTTGCGAGAGTCCGTTTGATGAAAGATTTATTGTGCGGACATAATGTGAATGATTCCCAATTGACAGGGTAATTCAGCTCGCATGAGAGCCTGTGCTCAACGTCCCATATTTAAAAAACAGCTGACTTTTTCAAGATGCATGTATATAATTAATCGCAATTCTAATTAACCTTGCTGCCAAGATTATTTTGACTACCAATAAAATTTCAGTTTATAAAAACGCTTCTCGGAAAGAATATGATTTGACTAACGAGAGGAGAGATGAATATCGCCGAAGTTCCCAAGATTCGCGTTTATCCAAATTGGCTGCACAAAATGGATTGCATGAAAAAGTCCACAACATAAACACTCCCAGACTCGATCCTAGCCAACTTATGCCACAAATTCCTTCTAATGGATTAAGTACATTAAGTTTATTTAGTGGCGGTGGGGGATTAGATCTAGGATTTGATAGGGCTGGATATTCGCATAAAGCATCGTATGAGCTTATCCCCATTTGTGATGAAACATTATCATTGAATCGACCAGAATGGGTAATCAATGGTGGCCCTGAATATGGGGATGTTACCAAAGTTGACTGGAGCCCTTTTAAAGGAAAAATTGATGTGCTTCACGGTGGCCCTCCATGTCAACCTTTTTCTATTGCTGGCGAACAGAAAGGGCATGAGGACGAAAGAAACATGTGGGGCGAATTCAATCGTGCTGTAAATACAATAAAGCCTATGGCATTTGTCGCTGAAAATGTGCTTGGCTTACTCAGCCCAAAATTTGAAGGGTTTGTTAAGGAAAATATTTTAGATCAGCTTAGTAATTACTCAATAGTTAGATTTGAAATGAATGCAGCAGATTTTGGCGTTCCTCAGGTTAGGCGTAGGGTCTTTTTTGTTGGCTTTAGGAACAAGATTTCCCTGAAGAAATTCGTTGTGCCCACACCCACCCACTCTTGGACATATTTGAGTAGTGATCCTAGAACCTTTACATCATCATTATTTGAACAATTACTACCTAATACACTTGGTGTTAGAGCATCATTGGGATTGCCAAACATCGGATTTGATAATCTTGCCCCTACTATCAGGAGCGGATTCACTGGTAAAAGAAATACGACTTCGATATTAAATAGCACGGCAGGCCAGAAATCCTGGGGGGATATGGAAATATGGCCCAATGGCGTTCAGACTGACAGAGAAAAAGCCTCGGCATTCCCTCCAAAAAATCAACATTTCAGACTTTCAGTTCAAGATGTTGGCCTATTACAAGGATTCCCAGAGTCTTGGAGATTTTCAGGAGCTGTATATCAAGTTCTTGGTCAGATCGGCAACTCAGTATCACCACCAGTTGCATATGCCGTAGCATGTAGAGTTGCAAATGCTTTAACGGAAGGTAGCCATTAGGATATCATCGCTTCGCGTACTAACTCTCGGAGCCTGTTTGCATGGCCTGACGTTATCTCCTCCCATTCATTAAAATATGAGCCGGAAATGTGAGGGTTGTTTAATGTACTCCCCCTCTCTATAAGGTATTTTGCTCTATCTTGGAGAATCTCTAGCATTCTCTGCTGTGAATAGCCTGATTGTTCAATGGCTATCCTATTTGACCCCATGTTTCTTCCTCGGCTAACTGCTTCTACTACTCTGATGTCCATCATTTCGACATATTTATCGCTCAAGTATTGTCGCTTCTGTATGGACTGAGCATCTTCGAGAGTATAGATTTCCTTCTCTCCAAGAATGCGATACATATCCTGAAGTTCTAAGTGTGATGATGCTATTGATGCCAGCATAAAGTCTGGTCTAACATAACGCTCCATTTGATTAATCCAAGGCAGCATCATACTTGGAGAGCCATATTTGTACCTGACAGAACTACCAGAGTAAAATCCGAATAACCAATGTTTCCCTTGCCACTTGCGAATGTGGTCTGGCCCAAAATCCCGCACAGTCGTAACAGAGCCACGAGAGTCGGATGTTGTTTTTAATTCAAATGGGATTCGTTGCCCGTCAAGTTCAAGAAAGCCATCTATTCCAGAGCGTCCTTCACCATCATCTTTGATTAGGTTGAAAAGCTGAATCATTTCCCCTTCACGACCGTCGTCCTGAAATGCCTCAGCCACATTCAATCCTTACATTATCATTAGATAAGTTATGGTCTCACACGCTTGAACAGCAGTCAATCTTGCGTTGCTCCTCTCGTTCAGCATAACTGTGGCTGTCCGCCGAGTACCATTCGGCTATTTCCGCCCCGCTTCGTTCAAGCAGGTCGCAATCAAACCCCCAAAGCAAAACGCCCCACCATTTCTGGAGGGGTTATTTATAAGGAGTCTGACGATGACCTACTTTGGCTATGGCCGCCCCGCTGGGGCTTAACATTCGAAGGCGAATGTTAGCCAACGCCGCAACAAGCCGCTGCGCGGCGTGTTGTCACTTCGTTCAAGCAGGTCAACACCGGACACCATAAACAAAAAAGCCCTCACAAGGAGGGCTTTTCTGTTTATAGGAGTCTGACGATGACCTACTTTCACATACGTATGTACACTATCATCGGCGCAAAGTCGTTTCACTGTCCTGTTCGGGATGGGAAGGAGTGGGGCCAACTCGCTATGGTCGTCAGACATAACTGGCGGCTGACTCGTTATCTCTTGCGGAGATAACGGATCGGCCATAATTTGGAAGAAGTAAGAGGGTTTTGATTGCCGCGATACGAACACGCATCACTTGCAACACTTAATATTATAGGATCAAGCCTCACGGGCAATTAGTATCGGTTAGCTTAACGCATTACTGCGCTTCCACACCCGACCTATCAACGTGGTAGTCTTCCACGACCCTTCAGGGGGGTCGAACCCCCAGGGAAATCTCATCTCAAGGCGAGTTTCCCGCTTAGATGCTTTCAGCGGTTATCTCTTCCGGATTTAGCTACCCGGCGATGCCACTGGCGTGACAACCGGTACACCAGAGATCCGTCCACTCCGGTCCTCTCGTACTAGGAGCAGGTCCCTTCAAATTTCCAGCGCCCAAGGCAGATAGGGACCAAACTGTCTCACGACGTTTTAAACCCAGCTCACGTACCACTTTAAATGGCGAACAGCCATACCCTTGGGACCGGCTACAGCCCCAGGATGTGATGAGCCGACATCGAGGTGCC
>Ga0302277_1002788_pt1 | contig 12201 bp, 17 predicted proteins | sample III_Bog_N3_1_FD_198759 | JGI IMG/M metagenome (GOLD analysis project Ga0302277, IMG submission 198759) | Peat permafrost microbial communities from Stordalen Mire near Abisko, Sweden - III_Bog_N3_1 | ecosystem: Environmental > Terrestrial > Soil > Wetlands > Peat | place: Sweden: Abisko... | reverse complement strand
CCCCTCTGAACGATTCCTACGCATCAAAAAGGGCACCCGTCTGAGTGCCCTCGTCCCCTTAGGGTTTTATTACCTTATCTGTCCGTCAGAGCGAAGAAGACTCCGACGAGCCCGCAAAAAAACACGATCAGCGCCATAAGTATCAGCCAGTCCCAAATGTCTCGGCAATACCCCGACTGTAGAGTCCAGGTGTCCGCGAAAGCCATAATCATGATTCCTGCCCTCCTTTGACCTCCTGGAGCCGGTCATCGAACCAGACGAGAGCGTAGCCGGAGCGGAGCAGCATCATGACCCCGTCCGATAAGTCCGACTCATCCTGGAGCCTCCTAGCCCCCTTAGCGATGATATTTCGCGTGGCTTCGAGGTCGTATTTTTCGATCCCCCCCTCGAAGAGGTCTAGGTCAAACGTGTAGTACGTGAAATTTATGTCTTTGTTCATGTCCATTAGGGACTCCGTTGATGAATGGCCAATTTTTTAACTAAAGAAATTGACAAAACTTTTTAGTGGAATTATGAGTTGTTCGTGAGGTGTTGGAGGCTCCTCTTGCCCTACAACTTAATACACGGAATTAATTATTTTCGTTCACTTATATTTTTCCCACAAAATAAAGTTCTTCAGTCATAGGAAAAAGGGGTCCAGCGCGGTAATATACTTATAGGAGAAAACACCATGGAAGAATTATCAAAACAAATGTTGGATTATGAATTAATACAAAAACTTAGGTATATAGAATTAACAGGATACGCCTATAACTCTCATGAAGAAAATATAAACCAGTTTACCATTTATCCCAAACTTCAGGAATCTTATGAAATAAAAAGTGTAAGACCAAAATATACAAAGGTAGTCCCCCGCAATAAAAAATCACTAGGAGAATTTAGTAAAAATACTAGACTTATTAGATTTAAAGAAGAAAATGGTATATGTGAATACTGTCATTTACCTATTCTTGAGGGTCATTATGAGGCTCACCACATTATCCCTATATCCAAGGGAGGAGATAATTCCCCAAGTAATTTAATGGTGCTTCATAAACATTGTCATAGAAGTCCTACAGTATTTTTTCATCTTCATGGATTTTATCAAAATGACCTTACCCAAAAAAGTAAGGTGCGATGATTAAATCAGCATATTCTGAAATCTGAACCGGCACCGGCCTCTGCTTCGTATACCACTCAGAAAGATTCTACCCCAATTTTTCAGAATATCCAACCCTTATCTGAGGAGTAACAGATGAAATTAAATTTTGAACAGGTTTTGATCCAGCAGAATCGTCAACCTTACCGATTCAACGATTCGGATCTGACGTTAGGCGCGGCGATCCGAATCGGCGTAGACCAGTCTCTCGCTTCTGACGCTGCTCTGACACCATCGGAGATGTACGAGCTAGGTAGAATTGGTGCGCTAACCGAATCCTCCGACTCCCTCTCTTCTGAACAGATAGGTAAAATAAAGGAGAGGCTGGCCAAGGTCTTCGTCCCAGCCCTCGTCTACCAGTTGTTCAATGCCCTGGAAGGCGAGTAAGATGCCACTTTACCCGAGAATTTGCGAATGTGGGTACGAAGCAGAGCTAATCGAAGCAATCAGCGCCGCTGAGGTGACAGAATGTCCGAAATGTCAAAAAACTTCCTTCAGAAAACGAGCTACGGCTCCCTCCTTTGTACACATGAAGAACGAAGGTGCCTCCGACGTGTACGCGGAGGTCGAAAGACGCCGCGAAACAGCCTCTCAGGGGCACGGAACCACCACCGTAAAGTGTTCGTACGACAAGTACGGCTTACACGAAGACGAAGTTGTAACGAATAAATAAATATAAAGAAACGGTCATGAATCATAATCCACCCACCAATTCCCAAGACTTACCCAAGCGTGGACCTGGGAGGCCAAAAGGCTCCGTTAACAAATTCACTGGCGATTTGAAGGCTGCAATCCTTGCGGCCACAAATAGTTATGAGAATGAAGAAGGCAAGAAAGGTGCGCAAGCATGGCTCGAAGATATGCGGCGGGATTACCCTAAAACCTTTATGCAGATGGTAGCGAGGCTTATTCCACTCCAGGTTGCTGGCTCTGATGATCCCAAATCCTTGCCGATAAATATTGTCATTTCTGCCGCAACCCACGATGACACAACCACTTAATATAGATATAAAGCTACCTCCAAAGATGCTAGAGCTACTCTTTACGCCCAATAAGACATGGCGTATCGCATGGGGTGGACGTAGCAGTGGTAAAAGTTGGAGCTTCGTAAGAGCACTGATTGTAAGATCCCTGGCGAAGAAGATACGTATACTATGCTGCCGTGAAATCCAGCGCAGTATCAAATCCTCCATTTGGCAACTTATAGTTGACCAGATTGAGCTTCTGGGTCTCGGGGAAATCTTTGATACGACGAGGGATGAAATCCGTTGTCTCCGAACTGGCTCTACGTTCCAGTTCATCGGACTCGCAACCAATACGGTAGAATCAGTCAAGTCCTATGAGGGCGTATCTATTTGCTTTGTTGATGAGGCCCAGGTCATCAGTAAGCATAGCTGGGATGTGTTGATTCCTACGATCAGAAAGACGGACTGTGAAATCTGGTGCAGCATGAACCCCGAGTTGGAAACAGACCCCTCCTATGTCATGCTCGTCAAGAATTGGCACCTGCTCGACCGAGCCATATGTGTCAACGTCAATTTCACGGACAATCCCTATTTCAGTCAGAAGTCTCGCAAGGATATGGAGTCCTGCCGTAACCGGAGCATGGATGAGTATCGTCATATTTGGTTAGGAGAGACGGTCAAGCATACTGAGAGCCACGTGTTCAACTTTGATCGCATACATCTACAGCGTAAGCCAATTGAAGCCTCTTGGAGCCATCTGGTGGGCGTGGATTGGGGATATGCGGCTGACCCATGCGTCATGGTTGACATGTATTATGAAATCTCGACTCATTCGTTATACATAGCTAATGAGATAGTCATTTGGAAAGCGGAAACAGCTAGCATTCCAGATTTCTTCATTCAGGTACCTAACATCAGAGATTGCGTCATCAGAGCAGATTCAAACCGCCCAGAACAGATAAGCGCCTGTCGTAGATTTGGATTTAAACGGATGTTAGCTGGCAAGAAGTGGAAGGGGAACCATGAAGACGGAATTGATTATCTACGTGGACTATATGACATCTACATCAATCCTGATTGTGTGCAGACTTATTATGAGTTAACAACTTTGCGCTACAAGGTAGACAAACTAACGGATCAGATACAGCCTGAGATTGATGATACGCAACGCCGCAACATTGAGATCGATGGAGTCAGTTATAATCTGAAGGATGATTGCCTTGACGCCATTATCTACGCTTGCGAACCTCTTATTCTTGGCTTCAAACAGAAAGTCCCAGACCGTAAAGCAGATCCACAAACAGACCAATATGGACAACTAATCCGCAAGCCTCAATCAGACGCTTATGCCAGACAGCAATTTGCAGCCCTTGGCACCAACTGGATGAATAACCTCTAAAGGACAACGTATGAATTCAGAAAGAACTAAAGAGCCGATAAACTTCATGGACGAGGTTCGAGAACGTTTCAGGAAGACAATTGAATCCTGGGACGAGCAATACAAACTCTCAATCGATGAGACCAATTTCCTCAACGTAGCGAACCAATGGCCATCAGACACCCGAGCCAGTCGTGAAGGTAAACCGACCATCGCCTCAGATCGTCTGAACGCTCAGGTGAAGCAAATCGTCAACGAACAAAAATCAAACCGACCAGCTATCAGATTTCATGCGACAAACGATGAAGCCGACGAGGATACGGCCAATGTGCTCCAAGGTATCGCCCGACATATTGAGTATCAATCCAAGGCTGATCTGGCATATGACACAGCCTTCGAACATGCGGTACAGGGTGGAATTGGATTCCTGCGGCTCCTAACCGACTACGAAGAGAAGAGCTTCAACCAGCGAGTTCTGATCGATGAAGTACCCAATCCATTCATGGTTTATATCGATCCAGCCTTCCGCAAGGTCGATGGCTCCGATATCGAATTCGCATTCGTTCTGGATCTGCTGCCCGAAGAGGAGTTCAAACGTTTGTATCCGAACGCGGAACTCGCCTCCTATTCAAAACAAGCATGGATGAATATCGCATCGCAGTATCCGAATTGGTTCGATCAGGATCGTACGGGTTGCATGGTCTGTGAATATTTTGTCAAGGACTATGACGAATACACCTTAGTCAGACTGAAGGATGGGACCGTAATGGATAGGGCTGATTGCACAAAGCGTCAGCTCCGTCAGATCACCGATTCCAGACAAGATTCCCGAGCCGTAGTCAAATGGTACAAGATGTGCTGCCTCGAAGTCTTGGAAGAATCCGAGTGGATCGGAAAAGACATCCCCATCATTCCAGTGTTTGGTGATTGCCTGCTGGATAATGGCAACCGAGTCTTCAGCGGCCTGATTCGCAACAACAAAGAAACTCAAATCATGCTCAACACTGTGAAAACAGTTACGTTAGAAATGATTGCTCGTGCGCCTAAAAACCCTTGGCTGGTCGCTGAGGGCTCCGTCGATAACCATCGTGACGATTGGGCTAGCATCAATATTCTTGACCTCCCCTACTTGACTTACGCGGTTGTCGCGGACGATCATCAGACCCCTCTCCCACCCCCATCGCGTCAGACCGCTGAGCCACCTATCCAAGGTATGCTCCAGGTTATGAACACCTTGGAAAACGATATCAAATCAGCCAACGCGATGTACGACCCAACGATGGGCGAACGGATGGCTAACGACCAATCGGGCGTGGCGATTAAGGCTCTCCAACAGGCTGGCTCTGTTGCTCATTACAACTACTCGGATAACCTCGGCAGAGCCATCAGAGTCCTCGGACATCAACTCTTGGACCTGATTCCAAAGGTTTACTCCGAGCAGAGAGTCATCCGTATTATTGGTATAGATGATAAGCACAAGATGGTGACAATTAATGGCACACCACAGCAGGGAACGGAACCAAATCACGAGATGGACGAGAATGGAGTTCGCAAGATTTATGACGTAACTGTAGGTGAGTATGATGTTACGGTTGATACGGGTCCATCCTATCAGACCCGCCGCCAGGAGAATCTTAACGTCCTTACCGAATTGGCGATGAAAAATCAGATGGTCATGCAGTTCTGTACCGCTGATATCATTAGACTTATGGACTTCCCCGAGTCCGCGACGATTGCGGATATGCTGGACAAGATGAAACCGCCTCAGCTTCAGGACCAGGGCAAGAATGGTCAACAGAATCCTCTACAGCTTGCGCAGCAGCTTGATCAGGCTCACCAGATGATCCAGCAGCTAACCCAGACGTTACAACAGGAAACCGCACTCGCGGATAAGGAAGCCACCAAGCTCAAGATTGCTACTCTGGAGAACCAGACCGAACTTATCAAGCAGCAGAAAGGTATGGACCACGATGCGGCACTTACTACGATGAAAGCCGAACTGGAGGAAGTCAGAGTCGGATCCGACCACGCTAAGAGTCTGATCGCTCAGATCCATCAGAACCTACTGGACAAGAACGCTGCGGAACATCAGGCTCTGCTTCAGCAACTTACGGCTCCCCCACCAGTCCAGGCTGGTCAGCCCCAAGCCCAGCCGCAACAAACAAATCCTGGGCAAATTTCTTAACTACCAAATACTCAGATGACGAGTTCTGAAATCTCGCTAAACTTTCTGCGAACGGACTTGAGACCGTATCTCATGCGGAGGCCATGATGCCCGAAGATTTCGATAAGACTTTTGATATCCAGAACTTTGAAGAGGTAATAAGTAAGGGAACGACAGATGATAAACGTCCTGCCCCCGAATTGGAACCCGATCAGAACCAGGATACAGAGCAGTCCGACGCGGACGCACCCGTCGAGCAGCTAGAGCAGAAGACTGAAGAGGAAGCTGAAAATGAGGCTCTCTCTGAGGCTGAAGAGGAAACGGAAGCTAAGGCTGCGGCCAAGGCTCCGAAAAAGCGAGATCACGCAGAAGCGCGAATCGCCAAGCTAGTCAAAGAGAAAGAACGTCTCAAAGGCCAGCTTGATGCTCTTAGAAACCAGGGTCAACCCCATTCTGTTCAGGTCAACGAACCTGTTTTTGATCCGGATGCTCCGAACCCAGCCAACTACCCAAATGGGGAACGCGATGATGATTATCGTATCGATATGAAGTTCTACCAGAGGGATGTCCAGACCAGGGTCGGAACCTTCCAGGCGCAAAAGCAAGCCATGTTGGCCAAGTATAAGGATGAACTTCCCGAACTAATCGAAATGGATCAGGAGCGCGTAGCTTCTGGCATTAAGACGAGCAGTCCGACAGTGTTCAAACTTATCTTAGAGTCCGAACAATCTGGTGAGTTATGGCATTATCTTTTGGCGAATTCTGATGAAGCTATCAGCATTGCCCGAATGGATCCGATCAGAGCCGCTAAGGCCATTGGTCGGATCGAAGCCAAGCTCATAACGGATGAGCCTGATTCGGATGAGCCGGTTCAACAGAAACGTACCCTCCCAGCCCCAATCAAACCAGTCAAAACGACAACTCAAAACAAAGCAGCCGCTACGAAGAACTTCGGTTTCGTCGGCTACTAATTCCTTAGCCGGATTTATGGCTAAACGAAAGGGAAAAATATAATGGCAATCTCCAATGTTTACAACAATCAAGCATTCATCACCGCCAAGGCGCTGAAGCAGGTCAAAAATAATCTAGTTATGGTTCCTCACTGCGCTCGGCGCTGGGATGGAGACTTCGCCGGTAGCTTCCGCGCTGCCAATGGAGGTCCAGATAGCGGGAAGATAGGTGATACGATCAACGTCCGCACCCCCTGGTTCCCCAGCCTCCGCACCGGAGCCACCTTCTCTCCATCAGCCTACGCTGACTATTTCACCCCAATTCAACTGTTACAGTTTGGAGTTGACTACGAAATCACCATCAAAGACCAGACCTTGAATATCGATGAATTCTACATCAACGTCGCTGACCCGATGGCAAAGCGCCTCTATCAGGATATGGACCTCAAGGCATGGAACACCATCAACAGTTCTGCCACCAATCAGAACGGTTTTAACCAGTTCGCCGGTAAGCCTGGAACTCCTCTGACTAACATGCAGGTTCCGGTTGATGCTTACTCTACGATGCAGACCCAGGGAGCCGTCTTCCAGGATGATATTTTCGCAGCGTTGAATCCACACACCGTGACCAACATTTGGCAGGGTGTAACCACCCTATTCCACCCCGCCGCCGACGTTTCCAACCGTTGGAAGACTGGGCAGCTTGGATCAGCCGCTGGAGTCGAATTTGAATCCACCGCCAATAGCTCCACCCTCACCCTCGGCACCTGGAGTGGAACTATCGTTTACGCTTCCGGCGCTACGGATGGCGGCAATACCATCACCGTCTCGGGTATGACCGGAACCTTCAATGCTGGTGAGAAGTTCACCATCAATGGAGTAAATGCTGTGAACCCACAGGGTTATGCTGTGCAGTCTGAACTCAAGCACTTCACCGTCATTTCTCAGGCCGGTGCGGTTATTACTTTCAGTCCTGCCTTCCACCTAACCGGACCCCTCCAGAACATCAATGCTCTGCCCACTGGCTCCGCATCGATCAATCCATGGGGGTACACCACTGCCACCGCCCTGACCGCTGGAACCGGACAGATAGCTCGTGAGAGCGTTGTGTTCCATCCCGAGGCCATTGCGTATGTTTTGGGTGATTTGATTGACACCTCCAACTTGGGTGGTGTGGCTGGCGGAAATAAGTTTGCCGCCCGCATGAAAGACCCAGAGACAGGGCTCCGTTGCTCAACACTTTTCTGGCTGGATGGCTACAATCACAAGCTCCTTTTCCGCTTGGACGCACTCTACAATGCTGCTGTACTGCGTCAGGGCTTTGCGACTATCGTCTACGAATAAGAAGATGGGGGACGCGAACCGTCCCCCATCAGGACTCTCTTCACTCATACAAAAAGGATAACACCAAATGGCTTCTACCCCTTATCAGACAACCTCCTCTCTCACCACTGTCGTGGCCCCAGGCGCAATCGTCGGACAGTCTCAGACCGATACGATCAGTTTCTTCGGCGGAACTGGCGTTACTGGCGGCAACGCAGCCCTAACTAATGCCAATCTTACTGGTCTGACTGCCGGTCAGACTGGTTATACGGCTGGTTGGACCGCAGCCTCCTTCAATCCAATCCTAGCGGCTGTTGCGGCTCTGTTGGCTGCACTCAATACCGTCAGCCTCACTCAGCCCTAATAACTCCTGAAGAAAATGAAATATAGCCCCCATATGTGTGGGGGCTATTGAAAGGTTCGTATGGATTTTCCTAAGTGGTTTTATAGGCAGCAAACCGGAGAGGCCGTTCTGATGCCCTCCGAAGAGTTCTTCAATACGTTGAGAGATAAGAAGTTCTGGCAGGCTGAGCCCTGGAGATTTGAAGATCACAAGAATGACAAGGCTCAGGAAATAGAGAAGCTGAAGGAACTGATCCAAACTCTCGAAGCTGAACTTGCGGAAAAGGATAAACTGATTCGTCTGCTCAACGCAAAGGCGGATGTTCAGAAAATTAAGAGAGGCTAAGCATGGCCAATCCAACCGCATTAGACCTGATTCAAGCCGCATATAGTCTGCTCGGTATCTACGATCAGACTTCTCCGTTATCTCCATTTGAAACACAATTGGGTCTGACCACTCTGACTGATCTGTTGGATCAGTGGAACAACGAAAATCTGCTCGTATTCAGCACGACGCCTTATACGTTTCCGTTCCAGAATAACATTCAGACCTATCAGGTTGGTTCGGTAAATCCCTTTACGTGTAACATTTTAGGTAATATCATGACCATCACCTCCGGAACTCCTGGTGCGGTCATCGTGGGAGAAGTTCTCATATGTAATGGAGTTCCGGCCAACACTACCATCACCGGTATTCTGACTGGCAATCAATACACATTGAGTTGGACCGCTCCCCTACCCATCACTAATCAGACTGGCAGTCTTTGCGGCTTCGTCACTCCGACGACTAATACGTTCATCAGCGTCTATCCGACTGATTATTCCTGGAACATTCCCCGTCCGGTCAAAATCGAGAAGGTCTCGATTCAATTCCCTGCCGGATCTGGTCAGCCGGTTGAGTTGGAGATCCCGCAGATTCCTCTGGAGGAATGGATTGGAGTTCCACAGAAGAATACGAGCAGCCTTTGGCCTTTATTCGTCTATGACGATTGTGCGGATCCGGTTCGCAACTTACGTTTCTGGCCGGTGCCCCAGGTTAATGCGAATTGCATCCTCTACGTCTACAGCCAACTCAACCGAATTACCAATCTGACCGATCAGATATATGCACCTCCTGGTTATGCCATGGCACTGAAGCTCAGCCTCGCTGAGATCCTCGCCTTCCATTTCGAACGGGTCATCAGTCCAGATCTGAAGGCCAAAGCCTCTCAGGCCCGCTCCGCCATCAACAACATCAACGAGGGTATACCGAAAACTCGCTATGATGGGATTTGGGGTGGGGCCGGTGCCGGTTCGGATATGACCTGGGCCTCCCGTGGCCGAGTTCGCATATGAGGAGCACGTATGAGTAAAGCACATCCTGGTTTTAAGGCAGTCCAGTCGAAAATTGCCGCCAAAGAGGGAGTCAGTGAGAAAGCTGCGGGAGCCATTCTAGCCACTTCTTCCCGCTCAGCTTCCAAATCAGCCCACAAAGCCAATCCCAGACTTAATAAAGTCAAGGGAATGAAAGAATACTAACTCGGAGCCCATCATGGCCTTACCTACCGCGCCAAGTCTTTTCGGAATTGCCAGTACCAATTCTATCCTTCCGGGTGTCTTTGGACATCCAGCTTCTGATACGGTTCATTTTGAAGCCGTTGGCTCTGTAGCTGGAGTCGCAGCGACCGTAGCTTTCCTCGGATCCGTCAGCGGAGTCAATTGGAATAACGTCACTACCCTCACCTTTACTGCTGGGACGGGCAATACGGCACAGTTCTACGCGAGCAGCGCAGTCAAATACAACTACTACAAATGTCAGGTCAGCGGTCTTTCCGGAGGCTCCATCTCCGCCTGGATCAACAGCTAAGCCATGCCATACGTTTCGAAAGCGCAACAGGGCTACTTCCATACCCATAAGAAAGAGATTGGGGCTAAGGTCGTAGCAGAATTTGACAAGGCGTCAAAGGGTAAGAGGGATTTGCCCGAGCATGTAAAAAAGACTGATGCCGAGAAAAAGAACCTCGGAATGAAGGAATACTAAATTGAGCTATAATTCAAACGCGACAGCAGCAACTCCTCAGATCTTCACAGCAGTAGATAATACAACTGGCCTACCTTTGGCTGGTGGCCAGCTATACACCTATGCGAGTGGCACGATCACTCCACAGGCTACCTACACTGATAATACCCTCACCACTCAACTGCCCAACCCTGTCATCCTCGACAACTATGGCCAGGCAGTCATCTGGCTCGGTCCTAACCCTTATCGCTTCAACCTCCTCAACACAGCAGGAGTCCAGCAGGCTCACTACCCACAGGACAATATCCAGTCCTCCAGTGCCTTCGCCAACTTCACCGCCCAACTAGCTGCTTTCTCCACTCCTTCTCAAGGTCAGGGTCTAATCGGGTTCAACTCAGCCCTTTCCTACCCAGCCAACACACTGCCCAACTCACTGGCCTCCACCACCAGCCCTGTCAACGGCAGCGGCATGGTCGGCTACAACCCGGTCGTGGCCTATGCTGCTGGAACGGTGGGCGCTGCACTGAATGGCGCGTTTACCAGCTCCGCAGTTCAATCGCAGACTGCCACCTTTGCCGTCACCGGGGGAACCGCCCCGGCATTTACGGCCACGCTCAACCCAGCCCCCACTGCGCTGGTCACTGGTCTGCGGTGCAGCATCTACGTCGCAGCGGCGGGAACCACGGGAAGCAACACTTTTAATCTCAACGCATTGGGGGCCGAGCAGGTCTACCAGTTTGGCGCAGGCGGGGTTTCCGACCTGCGCCCCGGGAATATGCCTCCGGGGGCCTACCTGGATCTGGAATACAACGCCAACATCTCCGCGTGGCTGATCCTCAATCCGGTATATGCAACCCGGCAGATCCAGAGCCTCACGGCTGCGGTTTCCGCCAATGCACTTGCCGTTGGGCTCTCTCCCTCAACACTCAATTTCCGCTCGGCAACCCTTGGCAGCGGAGTAATCTCCGAGTTATCCAACTACAGTGCGCTCGCCCTGACGGTCCCGTCCGGTGCCACCCTCGGCACGGTCAGCGGGGTGCAAAGCACGATCGCCGTCCTTGCCCTCAACAACGCCGGAACTATCGTTTTGGGCGTGGTAAACCTCGCGGGTGGCGTGAATCTCGATGAAACCACGCTCATCAGCACCACCGCCATTTCTGCCGGTGCCACCTCCGCCTCCACGGTCTATTCGACTGCGGGCCTCGCCAGCGTTCCTTTCCGGGTTGTCGGATACACCACCTCGACTCAGGCCGCTGCTGGCACTTGGGCCTCGGCTCCGTCCCTGGTCCAGGGCGAGGGTGGTCAGGCAATGGCGTCCATGCAGTCGCTCGGTATGGGCCAAACTTGGCAAAACGTCACCGGTAGCCGTGCATTTAGCATTGTATATTACAACACTACCTCACGCCCGATTTTCGTCTACCCGAGCTGGAGCAACACTTTCAACACCACTGTGCCATTCACCATAAACGGTGTCACGGCAGGCAATATGAACGGTTACGGGACATCCTCAGGTGGGGGGTTCATCGTGCCACCGGGAACGTCCTATTCGGTCCTCGCTAGCCAGACGCTGACCACTTGGTTTGAACTGCGATAAGGAGAAAATCACATGAGCTTTTTCAAGGATCCCCAGAATAATCTGCATTTTCTCGATGATGACGCCTTCGAATACCTCCTCCCGGTGGGCTGCGTTCAGATCACCGATGAGGCCGCCGCTGCGATCCAGGCCTCCATTGCCGCTGCTGCGGCTGCTGAATCGACTAAGGCCACCCAGATAGCCCAGGCCCAGGCGGCGCTTGACAAGAGCGACATAACCTTCCTCCGCGCACAGGAGGCGGGGCAGGCGTGGCAGGCGGCATGGGTGGCCTACCGGGTGGCCCTGCGCCTAGTGGTCAAGGCCGGTGGCGACCTGCCGACGCTGCCCGCCACCTATCCGGATGGGACG
>Ga0302277_1002786_pt1 | contig 12220 bp, 6 predicted proteins | sample III_Bog_N3_1_FD_198759 | JGI IMG/M metagenome (GOLD analysis project Ga0302277, IMG submission 198759) | Peat permafrost microbial communities from Stordalen Mire near Abisko, Sweden - III_Bog_N3_1 | ecosystem: Environmental > Terrestrial > Soil > Wetlands > Peat | place: Sweden: Abisko... | reverse complement strand
TATCATATGTTGTTTCAAGATCATCACTTATAACACATGGTATAATCATTGGCATCTTTGTAATATATGAACTTATCGCAACATGAATATCCAATTGTATAATGTTGTCAATTCTAAAACGTGATGTTATCAATTCAGTCCTTAAAAATAAATTATCCACCAAATCACCTTCACGTTCTATATCTAAACCATAATTTAATATTTTACGTGCTAAGTATGTTACATTCTTTGTGGCATCTGGTATTGCCCATGACCATGCCCAAATTTTTGATGATCCTGAATATACACCAATTTCCTCATAACGTGACATAAATATCTCTTTTTTGTCTTTGTCATAAAAATGAATTATTGGTCTTTCAATATCTTTTGTATATGTTTTATCTAATCTAGTATATTTTATCTGTTTTAAAAAGTCATCATACTTATCCCTATTATTATCATAGTGTTCCAATGCATTTTTTATAATATTCATTACTTGATACTATATATATATAATTTATAAATTTTATCTTTTTATTATATATCAACTAATTCTATATGTCAAATTTAGGTTTACTAATAACATTTTTTAAAACATCAAATATTGTTCAATTTATATCCATCGCCGTACTCAGTAGTAAAATAAATGATCTGATCGGATTCTTTGTATCGGACATATTCATACCAATCTGCAAAAATCACAAAAAACATAAAGAAGAATTCAAAGATAAATTTATCAATATCTCAGGCATCGATATCAAAATCGGAAATATCGTCACAAAAATAATTGAATTCGTAATTGCAATAATTGTCATTTGCATCCTTTTAAAATACTTCTATGATCACAAAATAATTCAAAATAATTCAAAATAATATAAAATAATTAAAAATATTTTATTATCATAAAACATTTTAAATTATTTTGTAAACGGTATGAATGGTTGTATCTTTCTTCTTTCCTCCATAATTTTCTTTATTGACACTGTTTGCTTGTTCACCTGAAACTCTCTTTCTTTCTTAATTTGTTTTTGATGTTCCTCTATTTCTTTCTCTTTTTCAGTAGAACATATAAATATTGGTGGATATGATCCTGATGGCATATTATATTTAGAAGAATCTACTTTAGCATCATCTCCTCCGCGCATCTTTCCATTAGTCCACTTGCGATATTCATCATAATCTGGAGATTCACTATCCAATGTATTATTCTTCATTAATAAATCAATATAATTCATATGTATATATTATTCATATAAATTATTTTTTTAAAACAAATTTTATGAATAATATATTACTTCAATATTAATTGGCATTCCCATATTGTTCACTGTTAAATATTTTATGTTCACCGATTTTTTCATAAACTTTATATCTCTATATTTTGAATATTCATCCTTGTTAAAATCACCCAATTTTTGTTTGTTTCCATCAAATTTTAATCCATCATCTATCAAATAAATCACATCATTGTTATTATTGTACACATATATTGGAATTGAATATACTTTGTTCAATACGTATAATTCAGTCACACAATTTGTATTTGTCACTATATCCTTACTTATTCTTCTCACAAATTCAAATATCTTATCCTTCTTCTTTGTTCCAAGATCAACATAAGTGAATATTTCATCCTCTATCGTTTGCTTGTTATTCTTATCAATTAAGTAATCAACCACAATACTCTTAAAATAATTTGATAAATTGGTTTGTAAACTACTGTAGTATCCCAAATTTCTACTATCTAAATCATAAAATTGTTGTTTGAACCAAAAATAACCATTCGCAAAAGCTCTATATATACTTAAATTATTATCTATTATTTCCTGCAAATAATAATTGTCCATCGTTCTCAATGGATGGTTTGCATTAATCTGGAAATAATCAGCCTCACTTATACGGGCAACTCTTCTCTTTCCTATTGTTGGTATATTCTCCTTCCCAAATAAATCAGTCAATTTCTTCTCAAGTATATAATTTGTACTCTTTATTATTTTCTGACCTTCTCTCTCAGTATACACATTGTAATCCACAACATCCGATACAAAATATTCATCCTTTCTCAAAATTTCTGCTGCCTTCAAATCATCATTTGTTAATTCCTCACTCACCTTGTTTATAAATATTATTGCCATGTCCCTTGTCAACGTAAAATAACATTTATCATAAAACCATTTACAATGATCGTCTTTAATGCATGTATCCTTTGTTGTATTAATTGCACAAACATTTCTGTTATTCTTAACAATATAATTATCCAATACCGGTTGTGTATTTATTATTTGCACAAATTTATCATATTTCCCACCTGTCATCGGTTGTTCCATTGAATTATACTTGTCAAATAATGTCTTGTCAACAAGTTGATATAATATTAATTTTATATTGTGTTTTTTTGCCTTTTTATCACTATTCGAAATCAATATCTTTATTATCTTTTTCTTCACTCCCTCATTTGCAATAAGATTTAAATATTCGCTCAATTCCAATCTGAATAATTCATAACTCTCATCCATATATTTATTGTTATTCACATTCTTTATTCTATCATCAATCTGTAACTTCTTCTCATGTGATAATCTAATCTCCTCATCAATCTTATCGTATAATTGCTTGTGTTCTAGTACATATCCTTGTTTATATGCCCAAGCAATGTCAACTATCTCCTCATTCACTGGTACAACATCATACGACATCGTCATTATTGCTATCACTGTTGCTTTTGTCTTTGTTTTTGTCTCATAATATAATCCTATTGGTTTTACTGGTAATTTCTGCTTTGATACACTATACATATCATTTAATTTAACTATCGTTTCTTCCACATTTTTTAATTTGTCTTGAATGTGCTTAGTAATCGCTAAATTATAAATTGATCCAGATAATGCCACTGGAACAATTGTCCCATTATTACACATTAAATATTTACACTTATTTCTAGCATCAATAATTTGATATTTAGGTGTATAGTCTTTCTTCCCTATTTCCATCAATATATTATATGCCTTTTTAGCAACAATATTGTTTAGTTTTGTTGTCACTGATAATAACATACTATTCTCACAATTTCTCAAATAAAAATCAGTAACATAATTTATCACATTGTCCTTCTCCTTTGAATATTTAAATATCTTTCTGATGTCAATGTCCTTTGTTATCTCATCTATTTTCGTAACAAATACTATCGGAAAATAATTCTTATTCTCCTTTATCAATAATATTGTATCCTTGTTGTATAAATCATCAATATTCTCTGTATTCTGACATACCAATGTAAAATCATCAATTGTCTTTTCTTTCTCTAACGTTTTCTTAATCACAATACTATGCTTTCTAAATATAAGAATGTTTATTCCCTGTTTTGTAATAACACCTGGAATTGACATGAAATGCGCAAATATGTCAAATGGTAAAATCGTATTTGTCTTCATAAAAGTTATAAAATGTTCCTTGGTTTGAAATTGAGTCTTCGTATCTCCATTATTTATTGCTGTGAATAATTGATCTTGTTTGTCATCTTCTAAACATTTTATGAATTTCTCCTTTATTTTTTCTACACTTGTGTCATAAACAGATGCTATCGCATTTAAAAATGGAAATTCATCTTGTTTTGAACCATACTTGAAATAATATCCCGTCTTTGTATTCAATAAATAATGATGTTTTATCTTTCTTGTCTTTCCCATATTCTCATTCAAATAAAAATCTAAATATCTCGGCAAAAATGCTAATCTTCCCTCTTGAATCTTATTGGTATCTTGCAATATATACAATCTGTCACCAACTATCTTTGGTAAATCATCCTTCTTCTTGTCAGTCTGACCTATACAATTCATAAAATAATCTCTCTTTTCCACATTTCTTGATAAATATGGATCCTTTCTAAAACAACATGGCATACAACTTCCAAATGGATTCTTACTTCTTGATAAAAATCCTACATGCATATGTTCACCATTCTCAATCGGATTACACGAATAAAATATTGTTGGATCGTTCACATCATTCACACCCTTCAAACCTACTGCTCTTATCACTATTTCCTTATTTTTACCCTTCTTCGATTTATATGATACCTTTTTCTCATATATACCAGTCTCATCATTCAATGTAAATCCATTCTTTATCACCTCATCAATTGATATGTATTGTTGTGGTCGTCTCTTCTTATCAGTACCACTATGTTGACATAATCTTGTCCACTGATTTTGCCCCTTCTCCGGTTTGAACCCTAAACGTTTCTTGTCCAGTTTTGCCATATTCTTAACTGATGTCGTTGATTTCTCATAATCCACTATTTCATCTACTTTGTTTCTTCTCTTTGCAATATTTATCAATTTCTTCAGTTTCTCTTTTAATTTTTGTCTTTCAGGTTTCTTATATAAATATGTCTCTGTGTACAAATATATTAAAATATTCATAAATGTTATTATTCTATCAAGTTGATCCTTGTTTCTCGCACCAGAAATACGAATTTTATACTTGTCTCGTTGTTTACCTTGAATATCAATTCCTATTCCAGGTGGCTTATATTTCGGAATGTTTTCAAGTCTCTTTAATGTCTTACGTGAACGTTTGATATTTGGATACTTCTCCCTCACTCTCTCTATCTCCTCCATCGCTCTATCCATTGTTATGTTAAATTGCTTACTTATTTCATTCGCTAATGATTGATCATTATAATCATAATTTCTCATAAAATATAATATTCTCTGTTCTATCCTTGCCTGATTCTCATATTTTGAAACTCTCTTGTATCTTAAATATGTTCCAAATTTACTTTTTTCATCCTGTTTCTTAATCTTTGATTGTCTCTTTCTTGGTTCTATAACTAATGCAATGTATGGATAAAAATATCTGGAAAATTCTGATAAATCATTGTGATTAATTGAAAATTTCTCTGGTAATTCAAACTTTTGAATCGTATTTATAAAAGCATACTTAAATTCCTCATTCTCTGGTATATCAAACTTTATCTTGTTCTTCTCGGAATTTATCTTTCCAATCAAATGTTTGACATAATTATATGTGTTCTTTATGTCATCGACTGTTGCCATATCTTCCTCTTTCCATTGAGTTTTATACTCTATTCTTGAATTATCATTCAAATTTATTGCCATGAATTTCTCAGTATTCTTCTCCGTTATTCTCACCTTAAAACTTATCCCATATGGAGCATTCTCAAACCATTTTGATAATACATCTATATTCTCCTTCTTATTTGAATACTCTGCAATGTACTTCTCACTGTACTTAAAAACAATCTGTCCATCTATCGTTTGATACTGTATAAATGGATACTCTAATGTTGGCACAAATTCATTAAATATACTATATAAATCAATCTTTGTGTTTTTTGCTATTCTCAAATTCACATGAATCACCGATTGAGTAATGTAATTTTGCTTAAATATTGATCTATACACTGGCACCTTCTTCAATTCCTCCACAGTATATATTATCTGATTCTCCATCAAAATATCATTGTTCAATGTCTCGTGAATCGTAAATATCTTGTTTTCCTCTATCTTCACATCTCCACCTAAATAATCAATTATGTATTTTATGTCATCCTGTTTGATTCTCGGATAATATACTCTGAAAAATACATCACTTATATTCTTCATTGCCTCCTGATCTGGCGCATATCCTTTTCCTAAATGATTATATATATCGCTCATATAAATCTCATTATTTGTATAATAATCTTCATAATCATATAATATATTAAAATCATCATCCTCTCTTTTGATCTTACTTCCATATCTCTTAATGTTATCCCTCAATAATTTTAATTTACCTCTCAATTCCTCATATACCCTAATGTTATTGTTGGGTTCAACATCAATATGCAATAAATCAGTTTTCTTAACCCACTTTTGACCTATCATGACTTTTTCTATCTTATCAGTAAAATAATATTCACTCCATAAATATTGACGAGATGGTGCAATGTATGGTGTTTCTGAAAATTTCTTATTATTCAATATTGAACAACATATCTTATTTTTAATCATCTTAATTGTATCATCCTTAAATATATATTGTGATGTCACATAAATCTTTGTAAATGCATTCTTCAATTGTTCATCATACATTAAATTGTCCTTGCTTGTATCAAATTCAATTAAATTACTTTTTGTCTTCTTAAAAATTTTATCATCTTTCAATGCTTCCTTTATTAATTCAGATGTCTTTGTTAAATTTACATCTCTCTCTACATCCATGTCTTGATATAATCTTTCTATATCCTCCATTTCTGTATCCTCATCTATCTCCGCATCTAACTCTACATTCTCTTGTTCACATTCCTCACATGGTGCTTCAAGTTCCACTATCTCATCTGGATCATCCTCAACCTCATAATCTTCATCATCATTTATCTCAACTTCATCATCGTTTCCATCTCCTCCAGTTTGTAATCTATTCTCAGATAATTTAAACGAATTGTGAATATTATGCAAAATATCAACTGTTTCGTTGTCTTGATTATCTCCACCATATAATAATATATCATCATCCACACTTGATAATTCATCAGAGCTTAATAATCCATCACTTGTTTCATTGTTCATCATTGATATTTCATTTCGTTGATTTTTTCTTGTGGATCTCTTCAAATCAGTATCCATCTCAGAAATATCAACTGGCTTCATTGTTGTATAATCCAATACTTCGTCCTCATCACTTGGTATTATTTTTATTCTTCTCATCTCTTTTCTCAATTTATCCTCTTTTATTGTTGTTGCATAAGAATAATAAATCTTCTTCTCAATCAATTTATGATCACCAATATGTTTCTTATACCATACATCACCATATTTTGTTGACAACTCTTTCTTCTGTTGTTTATTCTCGTCAATATTGTATAATGTGTTATGCACATGATATGTATTAAAAAATTTATTATACCATTTATCACCATAATGATTGTCTAATTTTGCATAATCTGATGTTGATAATTTTATAAATGTATCATACAAAGATAAATGAGTTATATCCCCTAATATATTCATTATTGCAGGTGGTACTATTCCAATGTATATATATGTATGGTATTGTATTCTTCTATTATCATTCTGAAATTTGAATAAAATTTTAATTGGATCATCCATATATTTATATATATATGTTATCCAAAAATATTTATTCAAATAATTGATTCGGTTATAATTAATCCACAATATTCTGTTGGATCATGTTTGAAATCTATCTTTGTATATAAATTTCTTTGTATTGCTATATCTGTAAAAAATGCAAATATCTTCTTAAATAATTCCGTATGTCCATACTCTGGTGATGCAATGTGAGATATCTCATGTAATGCTACATACATCACTAAATTTAAATCATGCAAATTATTTATTATATCCTTCGATCTCACACAAAATACTAATTGCTCCCCCTTGTTTACACTGTATGATGTATATGCACTATCTGGTGTACTTTCACTTATATCCACATTTTCTATCTTTGAATGCAATCTCTCAATATATTCACTATACTCTTTATATTTATCATCCTTATTGTCGTTCAAATAATTAGATAAATTTATTAAATTCATTCTAATTTTTGCTAACATATTTGCTGCTTTTTGTTTGTCAGGCAAATCCCTCACTAAATATTTTTTTCCATCAAGATCAGATTCCACATATTTTACCTCTCCTGACGATTTCTTAATAAACATCACAGTTATTATAACCATTAAAAAAATCATTACCAAATTCAGTTTAATCATATTTATATTATTAGTATATTTTAATATAAAATTTATTTTCTACTTTATCTATATAATAAAATATGGGTTTAGATAATTCCGTTCAAATGAAAGATAATTATGCAAAAGATTACTCACAAGAAGAAATATTAAATAATATAAATAATATGTTCGCAGAAAAAAAATATGGATCAGTACTCACTGATGGTGCTGTTACTGGTACATTGAACTTTAACAATCAAAATCATGATCCTTTCTATGATGAAAATGAAAATAATATCGCATTCATACAACAAGCTGGCAGAAAAAATAGATACGAAAAATATGATCTTGGTATGTATGTATCTAATCTAGTTGCTAAACAATCCGGAGGAAATCCTCAAGAAGTTAAAAACGAAACAAGTGACGAATATAAACAATTAGAAGATTTTGATGACTTCCACAAAATTCGTGATCATGTACTCAATGATATCAATAAACAAACTGGGGGATCAAATAAATTATTTAATCTAAATATCAATAACCTCTCAAACTCACCAGCTACACCAATGGATAAACCTTTCAATATCTTATCACTCATGAATGGAGGTAAATCACATAAATATAGTGATAGTGACTCTGATGATGAAATAATAGATATTAAAAAAAAAATCACCAATAAAAAAGGACAAGAATTAAGACCAGATGAAGCTGATTCGGACACATCAGACGTTAATCCTGAAGATGTCAATTCTGAAGAAGATGAAATTGATGAAGAAGATGCAGCAGATAATGATATTGATGATGATGTTAAAGAAGATATTGAAGAAGTTAAAACCGATTCAGATGGTGGTATTAACCCATTCTACAGTAATGATTCTGCATCAGACTATGAATTCCAACATCCATATGTCAAAAGAAAATTTAATTAAATATAATTTTTTTTATTAGTTTTACCTATAAAATAAATATCATAATTTCTCAATCAATCAAAAATCCCCCATTACTTGAATCTTTCTTTATGTCCATCTTGTTCTCAATTTTCTTCTTCCTATTAGTATTTTTTGCTTTTGGTTTCTTCTTTGTTTCAATCTCAAAATTATCATCACTTATTGGTATACCCTTCTTATCCTTAGAATCATCAGAATCCAAATAATATTGCACTGGTTTTGCACCCTTTCTATTATTCTCCTCAATAGTAATATATTTCTGAAATATCTTATTTGCGTCTTTCACTATATTCTCTAAAAATTGTATCGCTGGTTTCATAATCTGATTCGTTATGTAAAATAAGTAATCCAATTTCAATTTGTTCTCCCTTATATACTCAGGATTCTCCACTCTGTCACCCTGCAAATCTGGTTCTTTTTCTGTAACAACATATGCATACGGTATTCTGTCATTTGACATTGGTCTATTGCCAGAATCCCTATCAGCCATCCTATCCGCTAATACTGCATGAACTTGACTTGATCTATTCTTGTACGGTCTTTTTTCAATCAATAATTCATATTCTTTTCTTAATTTATCATATGTCGCATTACCTATCATATTTTTATTCTTTCTTTCATATGTTTCTATCTCCATCAATTTATCTTTGAGTCTAGAGTCCACCTCTTTTCTCTCCTTATAATCATTAAATATTCCTCTTTTAATATCTTTTTCAATTTGTTCACATTCTTTCTTTAATCTACAAATTGCGTTCTTCTCAATTGGCAACAATCTCTCATCCAATATTGCTATTTTTTCATTTTCATCTTGTCTCTCATCTGATGTCATCCCATTTCCTTTTAATGTCTTTGTTATGATATATTTATCCATATCAAATTTATTATTCAATATATTCTTCAATGATTCATGTGTATATCTCACTGCACTCTTGTCACTCTTCTCATTCAATAATTTATCAACTATCCCTCCAACAACTATCTTCACAATCGGCGCATTATCTCTTCTCTTTAATACAATACCCATACTCTTCTGATAAAACTTGTTTGGATCATATTCATATAAATTTCCAACATATCTTTTCTTTGATAATAATATGAATGGCCAAAATGTCTTTTCATATGTTAAATTTTGAGGTGCTGGTAATACTAAATTTATTAATTTTCCACACATTATCCCTAATCTTATTCCAACCTCCAATGATCTGTGATTTGTTAATACTCCATTCTCATCCGATATTCCAAATCCAACAAATATTGAATCCGTATCACCATATGTACATTTTGGATTAATTGTTTCATTGTCTTGTGCAAATCATCATAAAACCATCTCAAAAAATCATCTTTATTTGTTATCTTATTTTTGTCATCCTTAAAATTATCATCTGTTATTGTCTCTAATTTCTCCTGAAATACCCTCAAATAAAAATAATCATTTGGCTTCTTTAAATGTGACATATCCTTTGGGTCATCATTGTCCTTATAATATGATTGTTTTAATCTTGCAATCAATTTCTCGCCCAATAACTCATCCATCTTTTTGCCTAATATTAAATTCATTTGCTCCACATATAAATCATAATCATCTGCTATTATTGTTAATACTATTTTTCTGTAAATATACTCTGCAAATAATCTCGCACAATTTAACATCTCTCTTCCTGTTGCCGTTGTCGATGCTGCAATCTCCCTCTTATAAATTGCACTTGTTGATGCACCAGTCTGTCCATATAACGAATTCGCTGTAATCTTATATGCAAGTTGCAAACCATCGTAAATCTTTGCCTTAAATGGATCTTTCTCACTCTCTGCTAATTTTCTTGTTCTAGATCTCGCACCCAATAAATCCTTCAATATCTCCGGTAATATTCCTATTTTTTCTTTCTTACTCTTTGCAAATATACATTTTGTTTCTGTTCCATCTTTATTATAATATGTCACATCATAATATAAATAACCTGGAATATTCATGTACTTGTTATTCTTTACTAAACATTCATGTGATATGTTCCTGTGAATCATCGAACTAGGATATAAACTTGAATAATCCAATACCGGCACTGCTGATTGATGTATTCCTTTGTGCGGCTTAAATACTGTTGCACCTTCATACCCATCTGCTGTAAATTGCTCTTCTTCTTCTTTCTCTTTTTCTGTTTTTTTGTGATATATTGCTCTGTCCACATTATATGGTTTAAATGTATATGGTATCAAATGTTCTTTTTGTCTACATTTTTTTGCAACCAAACTTAATACTTTAATACCTTGTCCTCTCAAAAATATATATGATAATGGAACTGAACACACATTTGCCATACCAATATTATTTGTTAAAACTTGCAATTTTTCCATTATCTGATTCACAAGAACACAATCCTGTATACAATATTTCGCAATTATTGCCCTGTCCTTTGATGAACCCTTCTGTAATTCAAAAATCTCTCTCGGTTTAACATCATCCTTCGCTTGACACCAATATGATTTATATTTGCTCACATCCAAATCATCCACAATACCATCCACTATAATATATGATAAACTATCATCCTTACCCAATTTCTTTATCTCCAACTTTAAATCATCCCTATAAGAATTATCAGATAATCCATCATTGTAATATATCTTTATAAAACCACCCTCAGATAATCCATATGTACTACCAGAATATATTGTTGTTGTATTCTTTGTCTTGTCTACCATTAATTTCTTAATTCCTTCCCTAATAAATGTTGCCGCTACACTATCCAATTTATAAGATTGCAATTTGTGATCTCTTTGAATCACCTTCATCAAATCTACATTAATTCTACCACTCATCTCATAATAATATAATATGTTCTTCCCCAATGCCGCTGATGATAAATCCTTTGTTGCAAATTTACATTTCTCATGTTTTAATCTTCCCAACACTGAAAACTCCTCAGCACATCCTAATTTTGCAGCTCGTGCCTCAATATACTTGTAATCAAATCCAAATATATTATATCCAGTCATTATATCCGGATTCTCGTCTGTTATCATTTTTCTCCATGTTAATAAAACTTTTCTTTCTGCCGCATCTTCTTGCTCTTTCTTGGTTCCTGGAAATGAATCAATATCAATTGCATCCACTATAATATCATCAATTGGATCACATGTACCTAATGTCACAATGTGTTTCTTATAACATAATGATTCACCATATCTATTAAATGCTGTACCAATCCCAATAATTCTATCATCATCTCTCTGTGCTTGTGGAAATGCTCCATCACAACTTGTACATTCAATATCATATGATGCCACTATCAATGGTACAATACTTGCATCATCAACTGGATCGACATTCTTCCAATATGTATAAACATTTATAGCATTTGATGTTGGTGGTGCTCTTGTGGGAAAATGATCATATTTGCTTATTGAAGCCCAACCACAAGAATTCAAATCTCTATGATGCATAAATCTTAAATTTGGTTCAATATTCGATTCATACAATTTTAATTTCAATGGTGATCTCTGAATACTTCTAATCTCTAAATTTGGTCTCTTCAATACTCTCTCGTATGCTCGAAACCCCTCATAATTGTAAAAAATTAATCTCAAAAACTTAAATTTT
>Ga0302277_1002777_pt1 | contig 12235 bp, 10 predicted proteins | sample III_Bog_N3_1_FD_198759 | JGI IMG/M metagenome (GOLD analysis project Ga0302277, IMG submission 198759) | Peat permafrost microbial communities from Stordalen Mire near Abisko, Sweden - III_Bog_N3_1 | ecosystem: Environmental > Terrestrial > Soil > Wetlands > Peat | place: Sweden: Abisko... | reverse complement strand
TGAAAACGGAGGTGACATCGGTGATCAGGAGCGGGTTGCGTAGGTCAGGTTTATCTGAGCCATATTTAAGCATGGCTTCATCATAAGGAATGCGGATGAAGGGGGCTTGCGAAACAACAGGTTTTTCAGGTCGGTTAAAGCCACCGAACTCATCGAAAATGCCATAGAGTACAGGCTCAATAGTTTGAAAAACGTCTTCTTGAGTTACATAACTCATTTCAAAATCCATCTGATAGAATTCTCCTGGGCTGCGATCCGCACGGGCATCCTCATCACGGAAGCAAGGTGCAATTTGAAAGTAGCGATCATAACCTGCAATCATCAGGAGTTGTTTGAATTGTTGGGGAGCTTGGGGCAACGCGTAGAATTTTCCGGGGTGAAGACGACTTGGAACGAGAAAGTCACGCGCACCTTCAGGACTTGAGGAGGTTAAAATAGGAGTTTGATATTCGCGAAATCCCGCTGCCCACATGCGTCGGCGCAAAGAAGCGATGACATCAGAACGTAAGATGAGATTGCGTTGCATTTGTTCGCGACGTAAATCAAGAAAACGATATGTGAGACGAACGTCTTCACCTGTATCGGCGTCGGTATTCACTTGCATGGGCAACGGATCAGCAGCGCTTTGAACGATAAATTCAAGGATATCAATTTCAATTTCGCCAGTGGGTAATTTATCATTGGCCGTTTCGGCAGGCCGTTGCACCACTTTTCCGGTTATGGTGACGACGCTTTCGAGCTTAATATGTTCAATGGTCGCAAGAAGAGGGCTTGAGCGATCAATAACGCATTGGGTAAGCCCGTAATGATCACGAAGGTCAATGAAAAGAAGGCTTCCATGATCACGTTTACGGTGAACCCAGCCTGATAAGCGGACAGATTGACCTTTGTGAAGAAGACGGAGTTCACCGCAGGTATGGGAACGATAAGCGTGCATAGTTCAGAATCCAGATGACAGAATACAGGGAAAGGCTAAAGTCGGCCTCACATTAGCTGTGGGGCTAACCCTCTGCAAGCTATCCCTTAACACTTTTTTTGAACGTTGTCTCACCCATGACTTTATTAACAACTACCGATGCCTTAGCAGCCTTTTGCCAGGCTCATGCCACAACTGAATTTGTGACAGTTGATACTGAATTCATGCGCGAACGAACATATTGGCCCAAATTATGTCTAGTGCAACTTGGGGGGCCTACCGAAACCGTAGCTGTGGATCCTTTAGCTAAGGATATTAGTCTTGCCCCTTTGTTGGAGCTTATGGTTAATCCAAGGGTCATCAAAGTATTTCATGCGGCGCGACAAGATATTGAAATTTTCTTTAATTTGGCAGGGCAGGTGCCGTCTCCTCTTTTTGACACCCAAGTTGGGGCTATGGTTTGTGGATTTGGCGACGCTGCTAGTTATGAAACATTAGCCGATAAATTAGCTAATGCTAAAATTGATAAGTCTAGTCGTTTTACAGATTGGTCTCATCGGCCACTAACAGATAAGCAGATTGAGTACGCTTTGGGCGACGTGAGCTATTTGCGCACAGTCTATCTTAAATTGCGCGACCAGATTAATGTGGCGCATCGTAGCGAGTGGGTCCGTGAGGAGATGGACGTTTTAACGAGTCCTTCGACTTACGATATTAACCCCCAAGAAATTTGGCGACGTTTTAAATGGCGGGCAGAAAAACCTCGTTTGCGTGCTTTGCTGCGGGAACTTGCGGCTTGGCGCGAGTGTGAAGCACAGCGCCTTAATGTACCACGTAACCGCGTAGTGCGCGATGAAACTTTAATGGAAATCGCGCATCATACGCCCCGTAATATTCAAGAACTTGCGAGGACACGTGGTCTTAGTAATGGGTTTGCTGAGAGCCGTCAGGGATCTGAAATTGTTGCAGCCATTGAGCGTGCAAATGCGCTGCCTCTTGATAAGTGCCCGATAGGTGAAGCACGGCGCCTTTTACCTTATGGTATTGGTCCTGTGATGGATCTCCTTAAAGTTCTTTTAAAACAAGTTAGCGAAGAACACGGTGTCGCAGCGAAGCTCATTGCAACCACAGATGATCTTGAAGAAATTGCTGCCAATGATCAGGCAGATATTTTAACTCTTAAAGGATGGCGCGCTGAAGTCTTCGGTAATTTAGCTTTGGCGCTCAAACGGGGTGAATTAGCTCTGAGTATCAAGAATAAGAGAATTGTTATTAAAGAGGTTATCTAACAGAATTTTCTTCTAAAACATCAGTTTTATTGACGTGCTAGAATACACGGGTCTACATTCAAACAAGATGTTGCCTTGAAAGTCTTGATTGGGTCCCCTTCCTTATAACCGTGGTTTATTCTTATGATTATCGCATCGGCCTATGATTATCGTGAAGCGGCTCGACGCAAACTACCACGTTTTCTTTTTGATTATATCGATGGCGGGGCTTATGCCGAACGGACACTCAAATCGAATGTGGATGATTTGGCAGCGATTAGTTTGCGTCAACGTGTTCTCCGTAATGTCAAAGATCTAAGCTTAGAGACTACCCTTTTTGGACAAAAATTGGCGATGCCCGTTATTTTAAGTCCTGTGGGCTTGACAGGAATGTATGCCCGACGAGGGGAAGTGCAGGCGGCGAAGGCTGCGGATAAGAAAGGCGTACCTTTTACGCTATCAACCGTTTCTGTATGCCCGTTAGAGGAAGTTGCTCCCCAAAGTACACAGCCCCTATGGTTCCAGCTCTATGTGCTTAAAGATCGTGGCTTTATGAAAAATGTTTTAGAGCGCGCCCAAGACTTGGGTGTAAAGAATCTCGTTTTTACCGTTGATATGCCGACACCCGGGGCGCGATACCGTGATCCTCACTCGGGAATGTCTGGACCTTATTCAAGCATGCGTCGCTTGGTGCAGGCACTTATGAAGCCTTCTTGGGCGTTGGATGTTGGTCTGTTAGGACGGCCCCACGATCTTGGAAATGTCTCTCGTTATCTCAATCGTATGATTAAACTTGAAGACTATATCGGTTGGCTGGGCGCAAATTTTGATTCATCCATTAGCTGGTCGGATCTACAATGGATTCGTGATTTTTGGAAGGGACCGATGATTATCAAAGGTATTCTTGATCCGGAAGATGCACGGGATGCTGTAACGTTTGGCGCCGACGGAATAATTGTTTCCAATCATGGAGGACGTCAGCTTGATGGCGTTCTTTCTACGGCGAAAGCTCTCCCTGGAATTGCCGATGCGGTTGGTCATGCATTAACTGTTCTTGTTGATTCAGGGGTAAGGTCCGGATTGGATGTGGTCCGTATGTTGGCTCTTGGAGCGAAGGGTGTTCTTTTAGGACGTGCTGCCACTTATGCATTGGCTGCTGAGGGGCAAGCAGGAGTTGAAAACATGCTCGATATATTTGCCAAAGAAATGTGTGTGGCTATGACGTTAACGGGAGTTACTGCTATTAAGCAAATAACGCGTTCAAACCTTGTATAAAACGCAAAGGTTAACCAGTAAACAAAATATATCATTATAAATCAATATATTAAGTAGTTTAGAGGCGGTGATATTGGATTAGATGTGATGAAAGTATTCATTTTAGTTTCAGGCACTACCGTCGTCTGATAAAGTTGCAAAAGGAACAATCACAAAGGAAATGGGCCACATGCGTTTTGATGGTTTGATCGCAGACGCCAATCGTGAAGAACATGAAACACCAGCACAACTTAGGGCGGCCCGTAGATTTGTCACTGAAGTCGAAAAACAAGATGATCTCGATTTCCGTCTTGAATTATTAGAAATGGCTCGCAAGAGAAATAATTGTGATGCGTTACGACGCGAGGCTCAAGCGGGAATTATAAGACATTTTGATACGCTGATAACTCATGCTAATCGAGAAATAGATGGCACCCCAGAGGAGGCTGCTGCTGTTAGAAACTTTGTCACGTCGGCTCGTAATTTGAAAGATGACTCTCTACGTCTTCAACTGTTTATCAAAGCATCTGAAGATAATATCGGCCAAAGTGGACTTTTAAGGCGTGAGGCATTCAATAATATTTGGACGTTCTATGATGCCGATATACTCCAGCAAGAATATATTAATGCTCTACTTTATGTTGTGAGAAGCTCCCCGTCCTCTAATAGTTCTAGCGATTTGTTATTTACAGCAAAAGAAAATGCGGCCGGAATGCTGCTGGTATACGTCGATAGAATGGATAGTTTCGAGCAGAAAGCGAATGCACTTCTGACGATGGCATTATTCTGTGACCGTCCCTATCAGAAGAACATGGCAACATCAGCTTGGGATGAACTTGTGAATCATTCATCTGTGCCCCCTGAGAAAAGACATAGTCTGTTGACGCAGGCTATGGATGCTGCAGACAGTCAAAGTGATTTATTTAAAATAGCCGAGGCAAAACGTGCTGAATTAATTCATCAATATGGTGATTTTGCCCCCTCACGATTGACGTCACACGGGCCGAGAAGAGCCTTGTTAAGTTTATTTCAGCTCGTTGGATAAGTTCCCGGCTATCATCTAAATCGTCGCAAACATTCCAAAGACAATAGCCGTCATAACCAATGTTGAAATCCATCCCATGCATTTGAGGATAGGCGGAATTGTATAATCACCCATGATTTTTCGAGAGGAGGCCATGTGCATCATCACAAACATCATGGGAACGGCGATAATCCCATTAAGGACAGCCGACCAAAAGAGAGCCTTGATAGGATCGACACTTGTAAAATTGATCATGACGCCGATAAGGGTCGCCCCGGATAAGGTTGCATAAAAAGCTTTAGCTTCACGAGGGCGTCGCCCTAAACCGATTTGCCAATTAAATCCTTCGCTAACGGCATAGGCGGAGGAAGCCGCTAAAATAGGAACAGCGAGTAAACCTGTACCTATAATTCCTAGAGCAAAAACCGTAAAAGCAAGGGGCCCCGCTATAGGGCGAAGCGCTTCCGCGGCTTGGCTTGATGTTTGAATGTCGGTAACACCATGAGCGTGCAAAGTCGCGGCCGTTGTTAAGACAATAAACAATCCGATGATATTCGAAAAGGCCATGCCAACAATCGTATCAAAACGTATGCGTTTCATCTCACTTTTGGCTTGCTCAGGTGCAATGAGAAGGGGTTGGGCATCTGGATTGGCGATAACATCTTCGGCTTCTTGAGTTGATTGCCAGAAAAATAAGTATGGGCTGATGGTGGTGCCAAAGACCCCGACTATAGCTGCTAAATAGGAGGCATCAAGACGAAGGTGGGGAATAAAGAGACCAATCGCGACATCATGCCATGGCATGTCGACGATTAAAACGACGCCTACATAAGCAAAGAGACTCAACGTAAGCCACTTAAGGATATTAATATAATGGCGGTAATCGATAAAAAGTTGAGCAAGGACGCAGGCAACAGCAAAGAAAATGACCCCGATTTTTGGATTGCCACCGATGACCAGGTTAAGCGCCGATCCCATGGCTCCCAAATCAGCGCCCAAATTAACGGTATTGGTAATCAAAAGAAGCAAAACCATTGTACGTAAAATAGAACGTGGATAAAAAAGTCTCAGATTACCAGCGAGCCCATAACTTGTGGTGCGTCCGATACGAGCACTAATTTCCTGAATAGCTACCATGAGGGGATAGCTGAATAACATTGTCCACCCAATGCTATAACCAAATTGTGCGCCGACTTGTGAATATGTGGCAATGCCGCTGGGGTCATCGTCGGCGGCGCCTGTGATCAATCCTGGCCCTAGTCGTCGCCAAAAATTGAGGGGATAGCTGTAGATCCAACGCATGCAATCCCATTCTTTGATTGGTGTGGTAGTATTAAATGCAGTGAGGCGTGTTCCTAAAGACGAAGAGAAAACTGTCGTCGAGGCTTGGCGTCTAAAGAATTAGCCCTTGCGTTTTAAGTATAGGGTAATTGCCACTGCTTACTATTAAAAATCAACCCATTTCTCAATCAAGAACAGATTGAGAAATGATTATTTCTTTTCGGAGGTCAATGGACGCAACAAAGTGCAAAGAGTTTGATCACATTTTATCAGAAGAGCATCGGCAGTTGGGCCTGTATCTCCTTGAGATTTTGGCATCAGACAATCGACGCGGAATATGGTTTCGCCATTAGGTCCAAGGGATTGTTGGTAAACATCAATCTTTTTAGGAGGGCAATTATTGATACGCGCAATTTCACGGGCATCCGCTTGGGTGGCAGCATGAGCCAGGGAAGCTAATCCGAGCGTTATAAGTATAAAAAGAATGGCTGCTATGTTTTTCATAGCAGCCATTCTAGAAGATTTCAGGTTAACGGGTGGTTACCACCCAAAAAACAGAAAAATTAGCCTGAATAGTACATATCATATTCAATCGGATGGGGCGCCGTACGGAAACGATCCCATTCTTCGCGCTTGAGATCGAGATAAGAATCGATCATGTCGGCGCTGAAGACATTCCCTTGTTGTAAGAAGGCATTATCTTTCTCAAGGGCGTGGATCGCTTCTTCCAAAGAACCGCACACTGTTGGAATTTTTGCCAGTTCCTTTGGTGGTAAATGGTACAAGTCCTTATCCGAGGCTTCGCCAGGATGGATCTTGTGCTTAATGCCATCCAATCCCGCCATGAGCATAGCTGCATAAGCAAGATAGGGGTTCGCTAATGGGTCTGGAAAACGTACTTCGACCCGTTTGCCTTTAGGATTATTCACATAAGGAATACGGCAAGATGCTGAGCGATTGCGTGAAGAGTACGCAAGGAGCACGGGGGCTTCATAACCAGGAACAAGGCGCTTATAGCTATTGGTGCTGGGGTTCGTAATCGCATTTAGAGCCTTTGCATGTTTAATAATACCGCCAATATAATAAAGGGCCGTATCGGACAAATCGGCATATTTTTTACCTGCGAAAAGAGGTGTACTGCCTTTCCAAATAGATTGATGGACATGCATCCCCGAACCATTATCGCCAAAAATTGGCTTAGGCATAAAAGTAGCTGTTTTGCCATAAGTGGCGGCTACATTCTGCACAACATACTTATAAATTTGCATATTATCAGCGCACTTCACGAGCGTTGAAAATTTAATACCAAGTTCGTGTTGTGAGGCGGCCACTTCATGGTGATGCTTTTCAACTTCGACGCCCATTTGCTTAATAACGGAAACCATTTCCGTGCGGATATCCTGTCCACTATCGACGGGGTTGACGGGGAAATAACCACCTTTTGTACGGGGACGATGGCCGAGATTGCCGCCGGGCAATTCTTTACCATTGTTGTAGGGGCCTTCGTCTGAATCGAGGCGGAAAAACGTATTATGGGGTTCCGTTGAAAAGCGTACATCATCAAAAATAAAAAACTCAGCTTCAGGTCCGAAGAATGCTGTTGTGCCTACGCCTGAGGAAACTAGATATTTTTCGGCATTCTTGGCAATCGAACGTGGACAACGAACATAGGGCTTCAATGTAGAGGGATCATAAACGTCACAATAAACGGCGATCGTTGGTTCTGCGTAAAAAGGATCCAAAACAGCGGTCGGTGCATCAAGTTGCAAAATCATGTCAGATTCATTGATGGCTTTCCACCCGGCAATTGAGGAGCCATCAAACATTAACCCATCTTTAAAAACAGCCTCATCGATGGTGTCGATATGCTGTGTCACATGTTGTAATTTACCGCGGGGATCGGTGAATCGAAGATCAACATATTTTGCATCATGCTTTTTAATGAGATCTAAGACAGAGTTGGACTTAGCCATGTTCAGTATCCTTGCGCTTGTGGGTTAGAGTTAAGGGGGAATAAGGGGTATGATTCTCGTTATGGGCGCAAAATATGGCACGCCTTGAAACACTTGACAAATATTCCATTATTTAATGCTGTTTGAGGCTGGTATCCTCATTTTTTTGTGCTAGTAAGGCACCCTTAGATCCCAACCTATTGCTTGCAATGGGCTGGGTTCTTTTTTAAGGTGTCGCCTTCAGATATGGCGGTCGTAGCTCAGTTGGTAGAGCCCTCGGTTGTGGTCCGAGTTGTCGCGGGTTCGAGTCCCGTCGTCCGCCCCATCTTCTTTTTAGTTAAATAGGGCACTTACCTCTCACGGTGGGACGTCGTCGACAGCCTTCCTTTTTTTGGGTGTGCGATCAGTTTTAATCTGTAGTTCTTTTTTTTGAAATTGCTTCCTTCCTAATTCTTATTGAAGAAATAAGTTTATATTACCCTTATATATTACAGGGCCTTGGCGATATCTCTTTGTGTGTGATATAAATATAAAAGAGGCAGCGTCTGCCATTTGAATGGGGAACCCAATATCACATTTTCTTTTAGATACTCAGGTTTGGCAACAACAGTCTGTTGATCCAAAGGATCGTCAGCTCGCCAAAAATGATCCGACATTATGGCGAAAACTCTTTCCTTTTCCTCAAGCGGACGACAATAAATATTCACGTGGTCATGCTCTGGTTTGCGGGGGAGAGCTAATGACGGGGGCTACACGAATGGCGGCACGTGCGGCCCAAAGAATGGGGGCGGGCCTCGTAACGCTTGCCGCTCCGTCAAAGGTAGCACAGCTTTATTCTGAGACTCTTGAGAGTGTTATCGTCCGTCCTTTAGAAAATGATCAAGCCTGGAGGTCTCTCGTTCAGCACCTGGGGGCTGATGCATTTCTGATCGGTCCAGGACTTGGTATTGGACAAAGACAAGCCATGGATATTCTTGCTGCCTTAAAGGTTCGTAAACCCATCGTCCTGGATGCTGACGTTTTTAGTAATTTTTCTCATGATCCCGATACGCTGCTTTCTCATTTACATTCTGGGTGTGTTTTAACTCCTCATGAAGGAGAGTTTAATCGTCTTTGGGGATCACGTATGGGGCCTTTGGGGGATCGTTTGGAGCGTGCGCGTAAGGCTGCTCAAGAAACCGGGTGTATTCTTCTTTTAAAGGGAAGTGGGACGATCATCGCTCATCCAGACGGTTCGGCCATTCTTAACGATAATGCTCCGCCTTGGTTAGCAACGGCGGGTTCTGGCGATGTCTTGGCGGGGATGATATTAGGGTTAATAGCCCAAAAAATGCCAGTATTTGCGGCTAGTGCTGCAGCGGTTTGGCTTCATGGTCAGATTGCGTCGGATTTTGGACTAGGACTTATTGCCGAGGATATTATTGAAGGAATTCCAAAGGTTCTTCAGAAATTATGATCTTTCCTTAAATGCGGGTTTGCACTTTCAGAGTTTTGCCTTTAGAAACGGCGCTCGACGTGGATTTGCGGGCGTGGCGGAATTGGTAGACGCACTGGATTTAGGTTCTAGCGATGAAAGTCGTGGGGGTTCAAGTCCCTCCGCCCGCACCACGTTGATGCATGCGAATGAAACGATAAGATATAACGAGGATGTAAAAGATGGCGCAAGTTAAGGAAATTAGCAAAGACGGATTGAAGCGCGCGTACACTGTAGTCGTGGCGCAGGATGTCATTCAAAAGAATTTGACTGCGCGTCTTAAGGAAATTGGCAAAACGGCACAAATGCCGGGTTTCCGTGCTGGCAAAATTCCAATGCCTGTTCTTGTACAGCGTTATGGTTCGAGTGCGCGTGCAGAAGTGTTGGATCAGACTGTTTCTGATGTGACGGATGAAGCTATCAAAGAGCATAACTTGCGTCCAGCTATGCAACCCAAAATTGAGCTTGTCAGTTTTGCCGAAGACAAGGATCTCGAATTCAAATTAGAACTCGAAATATTGCCAGATGTAACGATTGGTGATTTTAGTAACATTTCACTCGAACGCTTCGTTGCGGACGTTGAAGATAAGGTTATTGAGGAAGCGATTACACGTGCTGCCAAATCCATGCGCGAACCAGTGGTTGTTAATGAAAAGCGCGCCGCTGTTAAAGGTGATGTGCTTGTCATTGATTTTGATGGCACGGTTGACGGCGTAGCTCAGCCTGGAATGAAGGGGCAAGATCATCGTTTAGAATTGGGGTCGAAAACATTTATCGATACGTTTGAAGAGCAGTTGATTGGTGCGCATGTTGGCGATACACCTACAATTAAGGTTACGTTTCCTGAAGATTACCATGCTACTAATTTAGCGGGTAAACAGGCCGAGTTTCGTGTGACAGTTAAAGAATTGCGTGAACCAAAACCTCTTGAAATGAATGATGCATTAGCTGTTGATCTAGGATTTGAGTCTCTTGAAAAACTACGTGCGCGTGTCAAAGAAGATATTGCTGAGGATTATCAACGCATCAGTCGTACGATTATCAAGCGTCAATTGATGGACCAGCTGGCGGCTAGTTATAAATTTGAAATCCCGGCTTCGATGCTTGACAATGAATTTACAACCATTTGGCAGCAGGTGGAAGCTAGCCGTGCAAAAGGAGAGCTGCCTGAAGAAGATAAAAAGAAGAGCGACAGCGAACTTCGTAAGGAATATCAAGATATTGCTGAACGTCGTATTCGACTTGGCCTTCTGTTGGCCGAGGTGGCTCAAAAGAATAATATTTCCGTTGTTCAAACCGAGCTCCGGAATGCCTTGATGACAGAAGCCCGTCGTTTTCCTGGACAAGAAAAGGCGGTGTTTGATTATTATACGAAGACGCAAGGAGCCATGGAGCGTTTAAGAGCTCCTCTTTTGGAAGAAAAAGTCATCGACCATATTCTTGCGCAAGCCAAGGTTTCCGAAAAGAAAATTGATGCGGATGCCTTAATGAAGATGCCGCAAGAAGACTAAGACCGATTGCAAATTTTTCCGATTATTAGAGGCTGTCAAAAACATACACTTTTTTGACAGCCTCTTTTTTTATGAAAATAGAGCAAGGCTTCATTTGTATTAATTTGAATTTAAGTTGGAAAAATATTACAGAAATTATGACTTTAGTTTAGCTTCAGTGCTAACTGTTTCTCCCGTGCGTGGAGAGTTGCTCCGGTTAAAACCAAAGAAGTTACCCCTTGATCAGGTATAAATCCTACCCCCAATGGAATATTGTTAATCAATTGAGAATGAGCATATAGCCAATGAAATGTTGATTTTTGGTCGTTGCCTTGTAATATATCCCATATTATATAACATAAATTGTATGCGGGCGTGGCCATGCATGAACCATTAATTAGCGTTATCATCCCGACGTTTAGTCGCGATAAGCATGTTGGTGTTGCCGCGCGAAGTGTCTTGAACCAGACCTATAGAAATCTGGAACTCATAGTTGTGGATGATGGCTCACAAGTCCCGGCTAGAAAAATTCTCGGGAATATTTCAGATTCACGATTAAAAATTATACGACATAAGAACAATATGGGCGTGAGCGCCGCTCGCAATACAGGCATTGCCCAATCAAATGGCGAATGGATTGCCCTTCTTGACGATGATGACCTTTGGCGCCCGCAAAAATTGTTGCGACAGCTCACTTTTACGAAAAATAGTGGATGTCCAGCATCGGTTACAGACTTTACACTGGTAGGCACACAAGTTTTGTTTAAACGACGTAATTCGAAAAGTGATATGGCATGGATGATTGTTACGGGCTGTGGTCTTAACATGAGTTCATCTATGCTGGCGCGAAGAGATGTTTTTAATGAGATTGGTAAGTTTGACCCAAACATTACAAGAACAGAGGACTGGGACTGGCTCTTAAGATATCATCAGCGCGGTCACAAAATGGCCATTGTCCCAGAACCTCTTACAATTTACACGGGGATACATAGGTCATCCTATGGGGTGGAGGCGGAAAGTATCCGCCGCATTAAGGTTAAGTATACTCCGGTTTTTTCTGCTGCTACATGTGAAAAGGGAGCCTTTAATGCGGCTATTGGATGGAAAGAAGCTCGTGTTGAATTGAGTGCACGACATTATGCTTCCGGATTATTCAAACTTGCGTTAACAGGGATTAAACACCCAATTCATTTCTCTCGTTACATGAGTGTTATTTTCCAAGAGCCTATGCGACGGTTACTATCAAAGCGGCATGAACAATTGAAAGTTGATCCCCCATCTGCAAATATTTTCGTGCTTCACCATAACTAGCGGCTCGTATTAACGAGACGGTTAGACGTTGATGACTGATTTCAGTTGTGGGGTTGAACAGCAAAGCTAGAACTTGAGTAAATCTTTTCGGTTTAGAGTATCAGGACAGCTTTGCATCTATACAACGGCCGTAAATCAATAGAGGATACGCAAACCAGCTATTGAGCCCATTTTTAATATTCTGGGTAAGGAGGTCTTACCTGCGATACGCCGTTATTGAGGGGACTGTTCACTCATGACGATATTTGGTTAATTTGAAGAGGAA
>Ga0302277_1002776_pt1 | contig 12237 bp, 9 predicted proteins | sample III_Bog_N3_1_FD_198759 | JGI IMG/M metagenome (GOLD analysis project Ga0302277, IMG submission 198759) | Peat permafrost microbial communities from Stordalen Mire near Abisko, Sweden - III_Bog_N3_1 | ecosystem: Environmental > Terrestrial > Soil > Wetlands > Peat | place: Sweden: Abisko... | reverse complement strand
GACTCTGCCTTGAAAGGGAATGAAATTCTCGATGCCCCTCACTCGTCGCAATCTGCTGGTCGGCTCAGTCTCGCTGGTGGCGTCCGGATTCGTTAGAGGACTTGGACAGGATCAGTCCAGAGCAACAAGCACAGCCGTGTTGGATTCATCGCAAGTAGCCCTTCCTTTAACTCATGCGGCGCACACTCTCTTCCACCAGATAGGCGCGGATAGTTGGAAGGAACTGAATCAGCGCCTCCGTACCGTGAATGCCGACATTCAGACCCACGGATTGCGCCACATCCCCAACATAGAAGGGACGTTCCTCACCGGATATCCGTATAACGAGTTCTACGACTGGGACCTCTATTTCGAAAACCTCTACCTCTCGTACTTCGGTGTTTCGCAATACTGCTTTACAAATCTCAAAGAGTTCCTCAATAGGGAACAGCCGGACGGCTATGTCAACCGTAGCTTGATCAAACAGCGAGACCGGCAGCAGTTCAAGCCATTTCTTGCGCAGCTTGCGGTGCTTGGATCCAAGCAGAATCATGACGATTACGAGTGGCTGCGGGGCGAGTACTATGACCGCCTGGTGAAATATCTCGACAAATGGTTCTCATACGATTCAGACCACAATGGCCTGCCGGTTTGGAACTCTGCCGACGCTGCTGGTACCGACAATCAGTGGTCGCGGGCGGGAGCGTTGAGCTCTCTTGAGGTTGAAGGCGTCGATCTTGCTTCTTACCTGATCCGCGAGTTGCGTGCCATGTCGGTCATTGCGAGCCATCTCAACTTGAATTCGGATGCCGCTTCGTTTGACGTGCATGCCGATCGCGTCATTGGCCTGATCAACACTGTCTTATGGGATGAGGCGGGAGGGATGTACTTCGATCGCAACGAGAAAACCGGCAAGCGTGTGTACGTAAAGTCAGCGACCAACTTCATGCCGTTGTTTGCCGGTGCGGCGCTCCCTGGACGCGCAAAGCGAATGATCCACGAGCACCTGCTGAACCGGGATGAATTCTGGCTGAATTATCCGGTGGCAAGCTACGCAAAGACCGAGCCAGACTATTACCAAGGTTCGCACCGCGAATGCAATTGGCGTGGCCCCACCTGGGCTCCCACAAACTACATGATCTTTCAGGGGCTACGCCGTTATGGACATCAGGCGGACGCCCGCGAATTGGCCACTCGCTTGTTCACCATGGCACTGCTGAAAAATCCAGTTCTCCGCGAATACTACAACGCGGAGACGGGAGACGGCTTGGGTCAAACCCGCTTTTGGGGATTTACTGCCCTCTATTATGGAATGCTGCTGGAATCCATCCTGGGGTACGATGCTTCGTCCCTTTCGAAGCCGTCGATTCCAATCATGGAAAAGGAGTTGAACATCCGCTTCGTATCCTCTTAGCTGGTGCCCACAGTGGGAACGCTGCGCCGATTGAATTCGAAACAAAGGCGTTCCGATGACCCTGAGATTCACCTTTACATGTGGCTTCAAGGGGCCGTTCAGAGCATTCCCTATGGTCCAAGGCAATGTCTGGGCTCAATTTATGAGAAGAACTCTCGCCACCAATCCGATGCTCATTGAAGCGCCAAGAGGCATCGAGGCCCAATTGACCGCGCGGGTTGTCAGTCACATTCGCGCGAAGATCGAGGACGGCTCACTTCAACCAGGCGACAAACTTCCTCCTGAGCGCGAGTTCGCCAAGTCCCTGCGAATTAGTCGAGCGAGTCTCCGAACGGGAATTGGACATCTCGCAGCCACGGGGGTTATGAAGGTCCGTCACGGTGTCGGCACCTTTGTCGCCGATTGCCCTTCGCTGATAAGCCAGGTGCCCCTCGGGATCCTCGGCGCACTACATGGTTTCAACCCCGCGCAGTTTCTTGAAGCGCGTTGTTTGCTCGAGTCGAATCTCGCAGCGTTGGCGGCCCAGCGAGGCAGGCAGGAACATTTCACGATGCTTCAAGAAGAAATGGCCAAAATGTATGCAACCGTTGACGATCCGGCACTCTACCTTATTCACGATATGCGCTTTCATCGAACCATCGCGGAAGCGGCGGATAATCCTATTCTTACCGCTCTGATGGACACAATTTCGACGGCGTTATACGATGACCGGCAAAGGAGTGCCGAGCGATCTCAATATCGCAAGGGTGCGCTGGAGGCCTACCGTGAGATCTATCGGGCGATTCGTGAACGTAACCCAGTTGAAGCTCGCGCTGCCATGGAACGACATCTCAATTCCGCAGCGGCGGTGCCGCACTGCACTTAAGTCGTTTCTTGCTCAAGATTGGTGCAAAGAGATGGCACTGGAGTTTTGTTTCAAGTTCCGAATAAAGTGCGTATTTCGAGTTCCGATTCTACTGCGACCGAGTCGCCAGGGAAGCTGCAAATTTGACGCGCAGAGCAAAGCCATATTGGCAATCGGCAGCGGCCGGAAACTTTACGTTCAATGCATCTGTCGTTTGCAGCCAGTCGACCTTCTGGGTCGAACCTAGCAGATCCACCTCACGGATCGGGTCGCCCTTCGCTTGTCCAGCCAACCCGAGAGAATGCACGGATGCGGTTCCGTCCGCGGGACACGCCAGGCTGATAACGTAGACGTTTTCGCCCTTTCTGGTAAAGCGAAAATCCTTCGACGTATAGCCTTTCATTTCCTGGTCGGTGGCAAAGCCGGTCTTGACCTCGGTCGGGCCCTCACCGGAAACGATCCACGGCTCGGTCCCATAAATGGCTTCTCCGTTGCGATTGAGCCACGCGCCCATCTCCAGAAGGATGGCGCGCACTTCGTCCGGAATCGTCCCATCCGCCCGTGGTCCGATGCTCAGCAGCAGATTGCCATTCTTGCTGACAATATCCACCAGCTGGTGGACAAGGAATTCTGGCGTCTTGAACTGGTCATGTTCCATGTAGCCCCAGGACAAATTGCTGATGGACGTGTCGGTTTGCCATGGCCGCAGGTCGATATCCGCCCGCAGGCTTCGCTCAAAGTCCTTCACTCCCGCAGTCCCCTCCATCGCAAAGTCCTTGTAGGTAATCGTTCCGTCGATTTGATGGCTGGCTGCAAAGTTATCGTAGAACGCTGTGAATTCCGTCATGCTGGCGCGGAAGGCCGGCTGGCCGTTGCCGCCATCGAAGTACACCAGCTCCGGTTTGTATTTCTCGACCAGCTCGACAGACCGCGCCAGCCAGTCGCGAAGCCACGCATCACTGACATAAGTCCATTCGTTTTGAGGATTGAAATGCGGATCGTTCAGCCACTGATGCGCCGGGCCATAGAACGCAGCGTACTTCGGATCGTTGACATCCGAACGGATGAAACGGCCCTCGCCGTAGTAGTAGTTGTGCTCCGCTCGATGCGAGGAGATGCCGAAGTGCAATCCGGCCGCGCGAATGGCTGTCGACAGCTCTGCCAGGACATCGCGGTGCGGCCCCATTTTGGCCACAGTCCAATCGGAAAGATCTGAGTCGTACATCGCGAAGCCGTCGTGGTGCTCGGCGATCGGAATGACGTACTTCGCTCCGCACTGTTTGAATAGCTTAACCCAATCCTGGGGATCGAATTTCTCGGCGCGGAAGCTGGGAATGAAGTCCTTGTAGCCGCGTTCGTCGAGACTGCCGAAGCGCTGCACAAAATCGTCGTGCGCCGGGTCGCCGGGCCGGTACATGTTGTGCGGATACCATTCATTGACCGCGCCGGGAACCGCGTAGACGCCCCAGCCGACGAAGATGCCGAACTTGGCGTCCTTGAACCACTGGGGAACCGCATGTCCGCGCAAGCTTTCCCAATCCGGGCGATAGGGGCCGTCGTGGGCCTGCTCATTCGCCAGCTTCAGCAGAGCATTGCGGCGGCCATCGAATTTGGCAACCGAGTCCTGCCACTCTTTGTCAATTTGCTCCGCCGATTTGACCCCATGCGTGGCTGCCCAGGCATCAGGAATCCCAGCGGCCGGCAGCGATTCTCGGGAGGTAGATGGACTCGATTGGCCCAAAACTGCAAGTGGCGCCGGGCACGCACCCAGAAGCAACACAAGAACGAAGTAGATCTTCATTTTCTGATCCCCGGCAAGCCGCAAATGACGGCGAGGCAGAGCACATTGTAAATGTTCTCAACTATCGGTGCAGCACGACACGTCGCTCCGCCAGTCTCTCAAGAAATCCATTCCGCATTAAATTCCCCGATTGGGTTGTTCTTGGATAGTATGGTTGTGCGAGTTCCTCCGAGCCAAAGGCGGCGGACAAATGTAGAGGGCCAGATTCATGCCAACGCCGTGTATCTCCCGACGTCAATTTCTTGAAACAGCCGCAGTTGCCGCGGCCGCAATCCCAGTTCTTCTTGGAGCGAATCGTTCTCCCTTCGAATTGGCCCAGGGTACTGTGTACGTGCCGCCCAAATCTCCTCGCTCGACGTTTAACTTTAATCTCAATTGGCAATTCATCTGCCAGGACGTGTCAGGGGCAGAAACTCCGGCCTTCGATGATTCGAAGTGGTCAACGGTCAGCACGCCGCATAGCTTCAACGACGTGGACTCATTCAGGAAAATCATCTCCCACAGCGGCGGCGACCTGGGAACCTACAAAGGGCTTTCCTGGTACCGAAAGCATTTCAAAGTGCCTGCCGAGTTTGCCGGACGCAAGATCTTCCTCGAATTCGAAGGAATGCGGCAGGCCGGCGATATTTTTCTGAACGGGAAACCGGTCGGCCTGTATGAGAACGGGATCACAGCCTATGGCGTGGACATTTCCAATGCCGTGCTTTTTGGACCCGATGAGAACCTGCTGGCCGTGAAGGTAGACAACGCGACCATCTACGAGGAACGCGCGACGCAAACCAAATTCGAATGGAATGCAAACGACTTCAACCCGGACCACGGCGGCATCAACAGGCATGTCTGGCTGCACGTTGCGGGCAGGATTTACCAGACTCTGCCGCTCTACTACGGACTGGAGACGACGGGTGTTTACGTGCACGGGGGCAAATTCGATCTCACGATGAGATCCTGCGAAGTGACAGTCGACTCCGAAGTGCGCAATGAGTCAGGTGATCGTGCGACGGTGGGATTGTCGGTGATTATCGTCGATCGAAACGGAGAGGTACGCGCGCGGTTCGAAGGCGACCCGGTTGACATGGTAGACGGTGAGAAGACGGTTCACACGGCGATCGGGACACTCAGGGATGCGCGCTTTTGGAGCACAGAAAACCCGTATCTCTACGACGTCTACACCGTGCTCAATGTGAACGGGAAGGTTGTCGATGTCAACAGGATCGTGACCGGATTCCGGAAGACGGAGTTCAAGGGTGGCGCAGGCACCGGTGGCGTTTACCTCAATGGGAAGTTTGTCTACCTGAAAGGCTTTGCGCAGCGGGCCAGCAATGAGTGGGTGGGGCTTGGCCAGGCCTATCCCGACTGGCTGCACGATTACAACGCGATGCTGATTCGCGAGTGTCATGGGAACTACGTGCGCTGGATGCACATTGCGCCGCAGAAGGTGGACGCTGATGCTCTGGCTCGATATGGGATCATCCAAATCTGTCCGGCTGGCGATAAAGAGCGCGATGTGACGGGCCGACAGTGGGACCAGCGGCTGGAGGTGATGCGCAATACGATTGTCTATTTCCGGAATAACCCCAGCATTCTGTTCTGGGAGGCGGGCAACACCGTTGTGACTGTGGAACAGATGGAGCAGATGGTTGCGTTGCGCAAGCAATGGGATCCGTCAGGCGGGCGCCTGATGAGCGACCGCGATAACGACGATGCAGCCGCGAATTCCGCTCTGACTCCGGTGGCCGAGGCATACGAGGTGATGATCGGGCAGGATGCCAAAACGGACGCACTCACCGGGCCCGATGACATCTTTCGCGGATACAGCGCTGCGCGCCGAGACCGTGCGCCCCTGATTGAGTCAGAGGATTTTCGCGAGGAGGGCGCGCGCCGGTTCTGGGACGATTACTCGCCGCCTTACTTCAAAGCCGTTAAAGGCCCCAATGACACTTGGCGAATCCGTTCTCCTTATCTCTACACCTCGGAGAATTTTGCTTTGGCCGGCATCGCTCGCTATTGGGCCTACTGGCAAAACCGGATCTCGAACCCCGACCCGGCTCACTCCAAGTGGTCAGGCTACGCGTCCATCTACTTTACCGACTCCGATGCCGACGGTCGTCAGGACTCGAGCGAGGTTTGCCGGGTGAGCGGTAAGTTGGACGCAGTCCGGCTGCCCAAGCAGATCTACTTCTGCCATCGCGTGATGCAGAACGATCAGCCGGATCTGCATATTCTTGGCCACTGGAGCTATCCGCTTGAGCAGCCTGCCAGCCCGGCGCAGCAAGCCATCCCTGGGCGTCCCTCGGCTCCAGGCCGGCCACCGATGCCAGACACGCCAACAATCCCCGCACAGCCTGCCGGAAAGACAGTGAAGACCGTTTATGTGGTCGCCAATACAGAGTCGGTTGAACTCCTGCTGAACGGCAAATCGCTGGGCGTGAATGCCAAGCCGGAGAACGGTTACGTGTTTGCATTCCCCGATGTAGCATTTGCGCCCGGCTCTCTGAAAGCCATCGGACGGAATGGAGGCAAGGTTGCCGCCACGCAGGATTTGTCGACCGCAGGCGCGCCGGCGGCTATCAAGCTGACCATGACCGCAGGGCCGCAAGGGCTGTTTGCCGATAGTCAGGACGCAGCATTCATCGACGTACAGGTGGTCGATGCGAAAGGCCAGCGCTGCCCGACAGATGACGCGCGCATTGATTTCACCATCGACGGGCCAGGCATCTGGCGCGGTGGATACAACAGCGGCAAGATCGACTCGACGAACAACCTGTACCTCAACACTGAATGCGGCATCAATCGTGTATCCATTCGCTCCACGTTAATTCCGGGAACAATCACGGCAACAGCCAGCCGGGAAGGTCTGAAGCCCGCAATGGTGCAGATTGTGTCCAAGCCGGCAAATCTTGTGGACGGGCTATCCACTTTGACTTCTCAGCTTTTAACGGGACCGGCCGAGGGTTGAAGTAGAGAGCGCTTGACCAGCACAGCCGCAACAAGACAATGTTGCCCAGAAGTTGATGGGAGCCTGGCGACTGGTTTCCGTCGAGGGCACTGATGCCACTTTTCACTTTGCCACCCTCACCCTACGGGCGTCATCATCTACGACCGGTCCGGCTGGATGTCCGTCCAGATCGACGCCAAGGGTACTCGCAAGCCCTTCGTGAACGGGCCTGCCGGCGGTACAAGTGAAGAGAAGGTGGGCGCGTTCGACAATTACATCTCGTATTACGGCAGATACACGCTAGACCTGAAAGCGCAAACTGTCACCCACCACCTGGAAGACTCAAGTGAACCAAATTGGCGCGGCGTCAATAATGTCCGATGGTTTGAATTTCAAGGCAACGACCGCCTGCTCCTTATCCCCCGCGAGGACGGGAAAGGTGGAGTGATTGACCGAAAGAACGCGACCTTCAAGCTTCTGTGGGAGCGCATCAAGTAGTGACTTATCCGTAAGTCCAGGTTCCGGTTCAGTAGTCGCCAAACCGGAGATTACCCGATTCTTCCCAATGTCCAGAATGCCGGTAACACAACCGGAACTGTGGTGGGATGTCGTCGTGATATCTTTCGCGTATGAACATACTGTTATGGGTCCTGCAAGTCCTCGCCGCGCTCCTGTACGGATCGTCGGGCGTGATGAAGGTTTTCATGTTCGACAAGGTTAGCCAGGACGTGCCGTCCTTTGGCGCGTTGCCGCGGAAAGCCTGGATGGCCCTGGGCATATTAGAGCTGGTGTGCACGGTCGGGCTCATCTTCCCCGACGCGTACCATTGGCAGCCGCTGCTGACGGTCCTGGCTGCCACGGCCCTGGCGGTCGAAAGCGTCGTGTTCGTCGGGGTGCACGTCAAGTATCGCGAGGTCGCGCCGACGATCTTGAGCGGCGTGCTGGGCCTCCTCATGGCGTTCGTCGCGTATGGCCGGATGGTTCTGCATCCGATCTTCTGACCGGCGGGCCGTCTCGTTGCCAATCTGGAAGTAATGAAGTGGTAACTTCCGGGTTGCCGGTGATACGGCCGGAACCCAGGAACTTGCTTCCGAGACGGTCGATTAGCTCCCCGGCGATTGTGCGGACTCAGAAGCGTGGAATGAAACAACGCGCCATTGTTGCGCTTGCTTGACGTACACTTTCGTAAATCTCCAGTCGTCAGAGATCTCTTTGGCATTCATTGATCGTGTTCGCTGTAATTGGCCGCTGACGACGGCGGTATCGCCATAAACACGGACACGAAGGTCCGATGTTACATAGTGCAGAAACTTCATATGTCCCGAGCGAGCAAAGTTCAGCGCGTCTGCTTTGCTCATTACCGCCATACGGGGTACATCGACTTCCAAGTCGTCAGCCCACAATTTATCGAGGGCATCCGCGTCACCGTTCTCGTGTGCCTGATTCCACACCTGTTCCAATCGCTGAAGTTGTTGAACATCCGCGTCGCGAGCGGTCTGAGGAAAGCTTTGTCCCGTCGCGAACACAGCAAACGTAAGGGCTAACAATCTCTTTGTTGACCACAGAAATCTCATAGAACGCCTCGCCACGAGCTTAGCACTTCGTCAGATTTTGATCATGCGCATCAGTCACGGTGCGGGGGCGCGGCTGTTCGTGGCCAGTCCCTAATCCCTGCCGGAGATTGCCGCCGAGCCGAACGCCCCGAAAGCGAATTTCTAGCCAGAGTCCGAGTTCTGAGAGGATGGTCGGCCAACCGTACACAATCCCGGCTTGAGCCCCGGCCGGAGGCAAAGGAAAGACGAACATCTGGATCGTGTCCGATTTGCCGGTCACTCGCCCGTAACTGGACCGGAAAGGTTCAATAAGATTCGAAAATGCGTGTCCCCTGGGTCAGTCAGGGAGGACTTGCTGCGCCAGAGGCTAGCTAATTGGATTCGGTGATTCCACAATCTCAGGATCGGCGAGTTGACCACTCGCGCTAATTCATGAGCGGCTGGCTGAGCAAGTCTGCTCATTCGACGGAGGAGATGAGGGACTATACTCGCGACTGCTAGTCATGGGTGAAGCAAATGCAGGCTGCCAAATCCGTTCTACTGATTGAAGACAACCTGGTCTACGCCCAGTCAATCTGCGACATGTTCAACAATCAAGGCCCTTACCCCTTTTTGTTGGTCCATGCGGCGTCCATAAATGCCGCACAAACGCAACTCGCTGTGTGTCCGGCAGACGTTGTACTTCTCGATTTGGGGTTGGCGAACTCGCATGGGCTGGAAGCAGTAAGAAAGGTGCGCACAGTAACTCCTCGCGTTGCCATTGTACTCCTTGTTGAATCGGAGAATGAGTCGTCGGCAATCAAAGCCATGCAAGAAGGCGCACAAGACTATCTCGTGAAGGATCAGATCAAGCCGCGTGAACTCATGCGTGCATTGCGCAATGCCATTGAACGGAAGTTCATTGAAGAGTCACTCTTCCAGGCGAAGGAACGTGCCGAGGTCACTCTCGATTGCATCGGTGACGCTGTCATCTGTACTGATCTGGCGGGGAACATCTCATTTCTCAACCCTGCAGCGGAAACCATGACCGGCTGGAGTCTTCAGGAGTCCGTAGGGCTACCCTTGGCAGAGGCATTTCGGATTATGGATCCCGATACGCGCGCGATCACTCCGAATCCCATGGCAATGGCCGTTGAACAAGATCGCATTGGATCCTTGCCCGCGAACTGTGTTCTGATCCGGCGGGACCAGCACGAATGCTTCATTGAAGACTCCGTGGCGCCCATCCATGACCGGGATGGTGTTGTTACTGGGTCTGTGCTGATTTTTCGTGACGCATCCGTGCCTCGCGCGTTGGCGGCGCAGATAGTCCACCTCGCCGAGCACGACTCTCTAACCGGCTTGTCCAATCGCACGCTGCTGAATGACCGGCTAAGCCAGGCCATTGCCTATGCGGCTCGTCACAACGGCCAACTGGCAGTTCTGTTCATGGACCTGGATGGGTTCAAGCACGTCAACGATTCACTCGGACACCCAACCGGTGACAAGCTTCTTCAATCCGTTGCCAAACAGATTGAGGGCTGTGTGCGCACGCCGGACACGGTGAGCCGTCAAGGCGGAGATGAATTCCTGGTCTTGCTTCAGGACTTGCAAAAACCGGACGATGCCGCCATTGCGGCCATCAGAGTTCTTAAGGCAGTCGCCAAACCGCATTTAGTCGATAGCCATGACCTTAGTGTCACAGCCAGCATCGGCGTGAGCGTTTACCCAGAGGACGGCGTGACTGCGGCGATACTCATCAAGAATGCGGATACCGCCATGTACCAAGCCAAAGAAAGCGGGCGCAACACATACAGGTTCTTCAAACCGGAGATGAACGTTCGCGCTGTGAAGCGACGATCCCTTGGCGAGGACTTACGCCACGCGCTCGAACAGGACGAATTCTCCCTGCACTATCAGCCCAAAATCAATCTCCAGTCAGGAGCGATTTGCGGGGTCGAAGCACTTATCCGGTGGAAGCATCGAAGAAGAGCATTCATTCCTCCTTTTCAGTTCATTCCTATCGCGGAGGACTTTGGCCTCATTCTGCCTATTGGCGCCTGGGTTCTGAGCGAGGCGTGTTCCCAATCCAAAGCTTGGGTGAATGCCGGTCTTCCTCCGATAACAATGGCCGTTAACGTTTCCACAATACAATTCCAGAACGACGGTTTTCTCGATTGCCTGTTTGCGATTCTCAGTGAAACTAGCATGGACCCGATGTCCCTGGAACTAGAATTTACCGAAAGTATTCTGATGAGAAATGCCGGGCTCGCCGCGTCCGTTCTCCAAACTCTTAAAGATTGCGGTGTGCGGGTGGCAATCGACGACTTTGGCACGGGTTTCTCCAGTTTGAATTATTTGAGGAAGTTTCCCCTTGATGCCCTGAAGATCGACCGCTCGTTTGTAAGCGAGATCACCAGAGGGGCCGAAGACGCAGCACTGGTAACTGCAATGATCAAAATCGCCCGGAGCCTGAAACTTCAAGTCATTGCAGAAGGCGTAGAAACACCAGAACAACTGGCATTTCTCAAGGCGGAAGGATGCGACGAAGCTCAGGGATACCTATTTGGACGCCCCGTTCCCGCAAACCAGTTCGCAAGGCTGCTGGAACATCAAATGACCATGGTGGACTTCCAATGAAAACCCGTTCGACGCTGTGTGACGGATGGCTGGTGGCCGCTACGCCGAGCCATTGAAGTGGGAGCCACATCAATCCTCCTGCAGGTTTGTTGCGCAACGATAGCAATGCAACTCCGTGGTTCCCGACCGGCGCCGATAAATGCCGTGGAAACCGGTAAAGGCGTAGTGCCTGGATTGTCGCCAACCCGGAAGTTACCCTTCGGTAAATAGCGTTTTCTGCGGCGGAATTCGATTGAATCCGGTGGCGAGATAAAAGTGTACCCAACATTGTGCCAGCAGCGGCATAACGTTGCACCGGGCGGCGGCATAGCAATGTAATCAGCAAAATTGCGCCTCCATTTCGAAATGGGTGCTTCCCGAGATTTGGAACCCAAAAATCTGCCAACATGGAAAAACTGAAAACTCAAGATTTCCGCTGATAGACCCGGTTGCGAGGAAGCCGGGGGGCCACCCCCACGCCGCCCCCTTGGGTCGCATTGGGGCGGCACCATCCGCACTCCGCGCCGCTGGTGATCTCACGAGCGGGGAGCCACGGCAGAGCGCACCCAAGGCCGGGCCATCCAGAGCGGCACCCAGTCCCCCGAGCGCCCAACCCCGCCGCGCCGCCGCACCAGCGCCGCCCCCTGACTCCTCGCCCTAGTTGGCTGGCAGCGGCGCATCGGAAGTTGGACGCGGCGGTGTTTGCGGCCTATAGTTGGCCGGTCACGTTGACCGATGCGGAACTCCTGGAGCGCTTGCTCGCGTTGAACCATGAACGCGCCGCCGCTTCTTAGGGTTGAGAATCGCATCAAAACGCCGGTCAATGTTCCAATTTGAATCTTCGCCAAATTGTTGAATTAGCGGGAAACGGCAAAGGTCGCGCATTGCTCAGAATGCCCGTCAACGCCGGAACCAATGCACCAGCGCATCACCGTACCGCACCAAACCACACAGCACAAGAAAGCAAAGCAATGCGGCAACTATGGGTTCCAATCTGACCCACAGAGATTTCCCTTCTCTCCAGCCACGACAGATACACCATCCATGCACCGAAGAAAACGACAAACGCCGCCCACGCACGAAACGCCGCCATGCCTCACGGCGACGACT
>Ga0302277_1002774_pt1 | contig 12241 bp, 9 predicted proteins | sample III_Bog_N3_1_FD_198759 | JGI IMG/M metagenome (GOLD analysis project Ga0302277, IMG submission 198759) | Peat permafrost microbial communities from Stordalen Mire near Abisko, Sweden - III_Bog_N3_1 | ecosystem: Environmental > Terrestrial > Soil > Wetlands > Peat | place: Sweden: Abisko... | reverse complement strand
CGCGCGATCAGCCAGCGGAAACGCAAGTTGATTGAGAAGGTCTTCGGCTGGGCCAAACTGGATAGCGTGTTGCGCCAGGTGAAGGTGCGAGGCTTGAAACGAGTGGATTGGTTCTATCGGCTGGCCATGGCGGCATACAATCTGATGCGCCTGCGGAGGCTGATGCCGATTGAAGCGCTGGCCTGTTAAGGCCGAAGTGTGCCTGGAGGCCGGAAAAAGGGCTTCCAGGGGCAAAACGAAACGAGCAAACGGCCGCAAAACAGGCCGCAAAGGGCGAAAAAAACGGCTCCGGGATGATATCGAGCTGGAATCAGAGGTTTTTCCGCAGCCTCTAAAGTCGTGCCCTGACACAAAGCGGGTTCCTGACACAAAGCGGGTTATTGAAACACCTTCTATGAGTTTTTCCGCAGCCTCTTGTATCGCGCTCCGCTGGCGGTTGAACTCCCGGATACGTCCTGGAACAGGCCCTTTGAATGCTTCAAGTTCCTCCACGTTGGGAGTACAATTCAAGTTACTGCTCCTCCGGGCGGCAAGGGTGGGTTGTGTCTGCTCAAATATCCCTCGTGTAGTTTCTGTGACTTTGAGGAACGTACCGGCGTCTAATGGATGGAGTAGGCGGTGCTGGAGAACTGTTCAGCGTCTTCTCCAACACCGAAAGAGAGGAATCCTGGTGAATTCAACCGCCAAATCAATCTTGTTCTGGGCTTTTATCTTCATTTGCCTCATGGTGCTCTTGAGCATGTGGTCGAAGAGCGCGGCCGGAGCCAAGGACGCGGAGATTTCCTACTCCGACCTGTACAACCAGGTGAAACAGGGGAAGGTAGCCGACGCCGAGGTCCAGGGCCCAGAGCTGCACGGCCACATGAAGGATAAGCCCAATGTGCAGTTCCACACCCATGTCGGCGATCACTTCGAAGGGCTTGAGGCGGCTTTCCTTGCCTCTGACGCTCACTTCTCCAAGAAGGAGCCGCAGAGCAACATCCCCTTGCAGTTGCTGACCACCCTGGGTCCATTTGTCCTGCTCATCGGCATCTGGTTCTTCTTCATGCGGCAGATGCAAGCCGGCGGCAACAAGGCGCTCTCGTTCGGCAAGAGCCGCGCCCGCCTGCTCTCCATGCAGCAGAAAAAGATCACCTTCAAAGACGTGGCTGGCGTGGATGAGGCCAAGGAAGAACTGAAGGAGATCATCGAATACCTGAGGGAGCCGGCGAAGTTCCAGAAGCTCGGCGGACGCATTCCCAAAGGCGTTCTGCTGGTGGGCCCTCCGGGAACGGGCAAGACGCTGCTGGCGCGCGCCGTGGCCGGCGAAGCCAATGTGCCCTTCTTTTCCATCTCCGGTTCGGATTTTGTTGAGATGTTTGTCGGCGTGGGCGCAAGCCGCGTCCGCGACCTCTTTGAACAGGGCAAGAAGAACGCGCCCTGCATTATCTTCATCGACGAAATCGACGCCGTGGGCCGCCATCGTGGCGCGGGCCTGGGCGGCGGACACGACGAGCGCGAACAGACTCTCAACCAGTTGCTGGTCGAGATGGATGGCTTTGAATCCAACGACGGCGTGATTCTGGTGGCCGCCACCAACCGCCCCGACGTGCTGGACCCGGCGCTACTTCGCCCCGGCCGCTTCGACCGCCGCGTGGTGGTGGGCTTGCCCGATGTGCGTGGCCGCGAGGAAATCCTGGGCGTCCACGTCAAGAAGGTTCCCGTCTCCGACGACACCAACCTCAACGTGCTGGCTCGCGGTACACCCGGCTTCAGCGGCGCCGACCTGGCCAATATGGTCAACGAGGCCGCATTGAGCGCCGCGCGCATGAACCGCAAGCAAGTGACCATGTACGACTTCGAGGTAGCCAAGGACAAGGTGCTCATGGGCGCCGAGCGCAAGTCCATGCTACTCACCGAGGAGGAGAAGCGGGTAACCGCCTATCACGAGGCGGGCCACGCGCTGGTCTCGTTCATGCACACGCACTCCGACCCGATTCACAAGGTCACAATTATTCCTCGCGGCATGGCTCTGGGCGTCACCATTTTCTTGCCCGGCGACCGGCACAACTACACGCGGGAATATCTGGAAGCCAATCTCGCAATCGCTTACGGCGGGCGCGTGGCGGAGGAGATTTTCCTCAACCAGATGTCCACCGGCGCGGGCAGCGATATTGAAAGCGCCACCGACCTGGCTCGACGCATGGTCTGCGAGTACGGCATGAGCCGTCTCGGTCCGCTTACTTTCGGCAAGAAGGAGGAGCAGATATTCCTCGGCCGCGAGATCGCACAGCACCGCGATTTCAGCGAGGAAACGGCCCGGCAGATCGATTTGGAAGTACGCCGCCTGATCGACGAGGCCTACCAATCGGCACATGGCATTGTGGAAACCAACGCTGACGCCATGCACCGCATTTCCGCAGCCCTGCTGGAGCGCGAAACCATCGACGCCGAAGAGGTAAAGATGCTCATCGAAGGCAAGGAACTTCCGCCTATGCGCTCGAGTCTGGCCACGCCCTCGGACACGGGCGGCCCCGACGTGCAGCAGGTGCTCAAGCCGGAAAGCCGCAGCGGGCCAAACTACCCCGAAGGCTCGCCTTCACCGGCATAAACGCCAACGCATATAGCGAGGGCCGCTCCAATGGAGCGGCCCTCATTGTCTGGCAAGCTCTCATGAACTATCTAAAAACAGTCACTTGGGCCATCGGTTCTTTCCTCAGGGGCTAAAGCCCGCCATTGCTTTATTGCGTTTGCGGCACGACTAAAGTCGTGCCCTGATACAAAGCGGCCTTTTGAGACAGTTTCTACGAGTTTTTCCGCAGCCTCTAAAGTCGTGCCCTGACACATAACCAGAGCTTTTAGACAAGTTCTCAGAAGATTTTGTAGCTGACGCCCACGCTGGCGCCGTAGGGCGAGATGCTGGAGTTGCCCCACCACGGCCAGTACTGGTATTCGAAGTCCACCGGGCGAAGAGTCAGACGCTTGGTCAGCTTCACGTCCATGCCGCCCCCGAAGGCGAAATCCGAAAAGTTGCCGTGGCCATAGCCGCTGAAGTACCCAAAGTCCATCCTTGAAAAGCCGAAGAGCGTCTTACCGTAGACGGTTGCCCTTCCGAAACGACGCAGCGGAAGTTTCGGGCCAATGAGATAGTTGTCCTGGTGAATACCGGCATATTGGTGCCAGCGCTGCCAGCGGCCCTCAGCCTCAACCTGCAGCCAGCGATTCAGTTTCAAGTCAACATAAGCGCCCGCGCCGAACAGCGCCTGGCTGCCTTGAGCGGCGGGGTAGCACGAGTCTGGGGTGCAAGGATACTGCCATTCCCCCGCAAAGTCAGGTTGGAAAGCCGAGGCCATCCCACCGACGCTGAGCGAAACCTGCCGGCCGGTGGCCGAGGGAACCACTTGTGCGGCGGCTGCAACCGCTCCGGCAGCAAGCAGAATCGGGAATAAAGCTTTGCCAATTCGTCTCATAAGCTGATCGCATTTTCAGTCTGGGCAATCTCTGCTGCCCGGTAGGTGTCGTCAGTCGAACGCGTTTTGGACTCCCGGCGCCGGAATGAGCCGGAATATCATCTGACTCATTCCGGCTCGGGATTCCGTGTAGCGCTTACTGCTGTGCTGTAGGCGGCGGAGCTGTTGGTTGCTGGGAAGCGGCGTCAGGGGTAGACTCTGCCGCAGGCGGAGTTGCCGCCGGGGCAGCGGTGCCGGAAGGTGCTGCGGTAGTGGGGGTTCCCGCAGCGGGAGCAGCGGCGGCGGGTTGCGCCGGCGTCAACCGCGACACATCATAGCGCTGCAGCTTGTAGTACACCGGCGTCACTTCCAGCGGCATCTTGTCGCGGGGGTTCATGTAGGCGTAGATCTTCGCGCTGAGCTGATGCACCCTGTCGTCCCACGGATCGGTCTTGAGCCAACTGCCCAACGGCAAGGCCGGGCGCTGGGTGAGATCGTCCCAATTCAGCCGGGGCGCCATCCGCATCAAATCTGCCATCCATGGCGTTCCGTCGGCCTGGAGCAGCGAGTCGCCCAAGGTAGGTGTGGTGAGGGCCTTCAGCGCCTTCTCCGAAGAGGCCAATTGCGCATAGTAGAGACCCGCCGAGGGGAGCTTGTCCTTGTACATGGAGTTCCCCAGATACTCCATGGCGCGCTTGGCCGCATCGGCATTGTCGTGGTCGGAGTGGTACATGTCGATCTTCTGGAAGGTCGCCTGGTCGGGGAACATCAGCCGGTCGTTGAAGGCGTAGCGAGTATCGATGTGGTGCCCCATCACAATATGAGCCACTTCCATGGCCACCACCGAGGCAATCGACTCTTCGTTGGGCAGTGTATCGATAAGCCCCTTGCTGATCAGGATGGTGTTGCCTACGGTCGTAGTCTCCAACTTATCCGTCAAAAGAATGCGCGTGTGCACAGGATCGGTGAAGGCCAGGTTATTGGGCACCTGCAGGTTGATGACAATCTGGTCCAGCACTGTATTCTCATAGCCGCCGGGAGTCAGCGGCGCCACCAGCCCGGCCTCCACCAGCCGGTCGATTACGTTGTTTTCCGCCTGCGTAACCCATGAGCGTGTGGCCTGCAGCGGACCCACATCCTGGGTGTCGTCGCTCTTGTCCTCCGCGTCTTCCACCTTCACGCTCACATTCTCGCTCTCCCGCGTAGGCAGCTTGAGCGAGTAGCCCCAGAAGTGCGTCTGGGCCTTTAGCCCGGAAGATTTGTCGTTTTCGGTCTGGTGGGTTTCCTCCACATAGATAGCTACCGGCAGCCAGATCCCCGGCTGCACGTTCATGCGCCAACTGTCGAAGTGAAAGTAGTATTTCTTGGACTCTTCATCACTGGCCCCGGCGTAGGTGCCGTTCAGGCGGACAATATTGCCGTCCACGTCTTCGACCCAGATACGCCCGTAGAACCGGCCCATAGTGGAATCCTTGGGCTGCACGTCGTAAACCCATGTGCGTACCGACCCCAGAAACTCCCGGCGCACAAAGCTGAATACATAGTGCTGGGAATCGAAGCTGGTGGGATCCAGAAACATCATCTCAGTGAATCCCAGCGGCCTGTAGATCACATGATTATCCAGCCCCAGCGCACGGGTCAGCCCTGCGATGGATGCAACCGAACTCTTGAAGAAGCCTCGCTTCTCTCTTTCGCGCGGATTGTAAGTCTGGTCAAAAAAGCCCTTGCCGAAGTCCACGCGGCTCAACATATACACGTCCGAAATCGGCACCTGAAAGAGCTTGTCATCTGGACGCGTATTTTGGATGTAGGTCTCCACCAGGGGCGTGCGCTCTTGAATGCTCTTGATCAGCACCTTTTCCCGGCCAATGGCTCTTTCCACCAGCGCTGCCTGCTCGGGCGTTAGCTGGTGAACTTGTGAGAACTTTGGCAGTTTCTTCGCGTGGGCCGATATGGCACTCAAGCTGACGAGCAGCAAGGCGAGGAAGATCTTACGAAACGTCATGTGAGGCTCCTAAGCTGTTTTCCCAAGTCTTCCTCTGGCCGCTTGCACCGTTCCGGCATAGGCGTCAGAGAGCAACCGTGGGTCCTGCATGCAAATCCGATGTTACGCCAACTGAAACGTAATAGTGATGTTAGTGGTCATGTCCACCGCCTGGCCGTTGCGCGTTGCCGGGCGCAGCACGCGTCCCTGCTGCACGGCGCTGCGAGCCTGCTCGTCCAATCCGTGACCGAGCCCTTGCAGCACACCCAGCACCTGTATCTGCCCGTTGGCAAAAAAAGTCACGCGCAGCACAACGTTGCCTTGAATCTTCAGGTGGCGGGCCTCATCCGTGTACGCCGGCTTGGGGATGGAAACCTCCGGCTGCGTGTTGGCTACCACTACCTTGGCGGCGACCGGAGTTCGTACTACCGTCGCGGTTGGAATTGCTACCGAGGCAACCTTGCCTGTAGCACCCGTGGGCGCAGTATTCATTGTGCCCGGAACCGGCGCCGAGGCCACTTTGCCCACCACTCCCGCATTCGATCCGAACTTGGTTCCGTTGCCAAAACCCGTCGAGCCCACCACTCCGTGCGGCGCTACCGCCGGACCGCGCATACCACCGTAAGGGTTGCCGATGGCTGCCACAGTGGCTGGCCGCGTAGCGTTCGGATTGGGTGTGACGCCAAAGGTCTGGCCAAAATGCACCGGCGCTGTCGACGGCTTCTGGCGATTGTCTTGCGCCGGCATGGCTGCCGCTGCCAGAGCGGACTTGGGCTGCGGCGACAGAATCACCGCCGGCTTGGCTTCCTTGATGGCCGGCATCGCCAACTTGGCTTCCATCTGCATCGGCTTCAGATCCGGCTTAGGCGCCGGCTTGGGCATTTGGATCTTCGGCGCCTCAAACTTCATCTCCAGGAGCTTCGGCGGTTCCTTGATCGGAGGCGGAGGAGGAGTCTTCACCTTTTCCGGCGGAGTTGGCGGTTTGGTTGGCAGAATTAATAGCGTCTCTTCATGCCTGTGTTGATCGATTGTCTTCCGCGCCGTCGCTCCAATATAGAGAAACACAGCCACCATCAGGCCGTTGATTGCCATACTGGTAAAAAAAGAGCCGACACTCCGCTCGGCTTCCGGGAGCAATCCGAAAGTGGCCCGTCCTGCACTGACCTGCCCTGAAGAAGGCTTCTCCGCCATAATCTCAATCCTCGCTTACGGCCATATTGCCCGCGCGCTTTGCCTTCCACAGTATCCGGGAAGAACCTGTTTTGAAAGATACGGCTTCGCCGAGCCCGGCTGCCATACCGGGTTCAAATCGCTCTCGCATATTTCGGATGGAGGAAGAGAAAATTTGTGATTCATCTCTCTCGCCCGTGGCTCTAGAAATAATAGCGCACCAGCCGCCAGACCCTGGCTCGCGAGCCTCGGCGCAATGCGGACTGCTGGATGCTGCAACTCTGGACATTCCCACACTCCAATGCACGCCCAGGGCATCCAACAAAGAAACAATCCCTCAACCTGAGGAAGGTATCCGCTACCGGCCCTCTGCCAGTATGCCCCTCGACTATACCGTAGCCACAGGCAGCGCAGATATGTGAAACGGCAAGCCGTCTTTCCGACGGTCTGATCGAGGCGGCCCAGGCCAACCCCGCCATGCCCACTGTATTAAACTTTAGGCTAAACCAAAGTTTTTGGGAAGTGACAGCCAGACTTTAGGCTAAACCATAGTTTTTCGGGAAGGAATGGCTTTTTTATGAAGATCCTGGTAACAGGCGGTGCGGGGTATATCGGTGGTACTGTCGCTGGCTTGCTGGCGAAAAATGGCCATCAAGCCGTTGTTTTTGACAACCTTAGCCATGGCCGCCGCGACCTGCTGCCGGCGGGCGTGGAATTCATCCAGGGAGAGCTGGCAGACCGGCCTGCGCTTGAGCATATTTTCTCCTCGGCGAAGGAGCAAGGAAAGCCCTTCGACGGCGTTCTCCACTTTGCCGCTCTCATTGAGGCAGGCGAGTCCATGCTCCATCCTGAGCAGTTTTTCCGCAACAACACCGCTTCCACCTTGTCCCTGTTTGAGGCGATGCTCGCCCACGGCCCCCGACGGCTAGTCTTCTCTTCCACTGCCGCCGTCTATGGCGAGCCGGAAACGGTTCCGATCAAAGAGGATGCCCGCCTCCTGCCGACAAATGCCTATGGCGCTTCCAAGCTGCTGGTCGAACAGATGCTCGGCTGGTTCCATCGTATTCACGGCCTGCGGTACGCTTCCCTGCGTTACTTCAATGTGGCTGGCGCTCCGGAGGGTCCAGACGGCATCATTCGCGGAGAGGCCCACCAGCCAGAATCCCACATCATTCCCCTGGTGCTTGATGTTGCTCTCGGCCGGCGGAAATCGATCAAGATTTTCGGCGACGACTATCCCACCCCCGACGGCACCTGTGTCCGCGACTACATCCACGTCTCTGACCTGGCCGATGCCCATTTGCTTGCCTTGAGCGCCCTGGAAACTCCAGAAGCCGCCAAGGCCGGCCTGATCTTCAACCTCGGCAACGGACACGGCTTCAGCGTCCGCGAGGTCATCGAATCGGCCCGCCGCGTTACCGGCCACCCCATCCCCGTGGAGACCCAGCCTCGCCGCCCCGGCGACCCCGCAGTGCTGGTTGCCAGCAGCGAAAAAGCCATGCGCGAACTCGGCTGGAAGCCCCGCTACACCCAGCTCGACGACATTGTCCGGACGGCCTGGATCTGGCATCAGAAGAGATACGCGCAATAACATCTCAACGACAAGTGATAGGCCTTGTGGAGCTTCAGTTACTTGTGGAAAAATCGCGCTACGAGCCTTTTCGAGACCGGGAGCCGATATGCGTTTTGTGTTTGCTCTATTGCCTTGTTTGTTTCTGACCCTGCTTCTTCAAGCGCAGAGTCCAACATGCTCTGGTTGCCCTTCTGGGCGATCTGATCCGACACATCAAAGCCACGCCGTTTGCCTCTCTGACAAAGATTTGATAACCCACATCGCCACACAGAAACCCATCGGGCCGCCGGGAATGAACGAGCCTCACATGAACAGCCAAGGAACCGTCGTAGTCTGTTTGTGCTTCGCTCGGACAGGGAAGGCTACGGATATCAGGATTCTTTCGGGTCCCGGGATGATGCAACAGCCGGTCTTGGAATCCCTCAAGAGCTGGACCTTTCGCTCGGTCAAGCAAGGGGAACGGCGCTATGGCGGTTGCGGAACCCTGCGGATTCACGTCGAAATGGTCAACTCAAATGTGAATACGAGAATTGAGGAATGAGCCTCTACGTAGTTACATAAAGAACTACATTTGGAGTATACTCATTGTGAACGTGGAGTTCGAGTGGGATCCGGCGAAAGCACAAGCGAATATGCGCAAGCACAGAGTTCCCTTTCCGATGGCTTGCGAAGTTTTCAAAGACAATGGCAGGCTTGAGCGTCCGGAAATATCTCACGATTACGGAGAGGAACGGTGGATCGCCATTGGGCGCGTCGAGCGGGCGATTCTATTTGTGGTCTTTACACAACGTGGAGAGCGAATTCGCTTGATCTCCGCACGAAGGGCGACTCAAAATGAGCAGCGAAACTACTGGACTGGTAACTTATCGGCTTGATCCCGACAACCCTCCTGTCTTGACGACGGAAGAGCGGCAGGCATGGAAGGAACTCCAGGAAATGCGCGATGAAGACATCGACTTCAGCGATATTCCCGAGCAGACTGGCGGCGGCTGGCGGCGCGTCTCCGAGCTCGTCCCGGCAGAGAACAAGCAGCAGATCACGCTGCGGCTGGATGCCGACCTGATCGCATTCTTTCGCTCCACTGGCCGACGCTATCAGAGCCGCATCAATGCCGCGCTGCGCGAGTATGTGACCGCGCAGAAGAAGACCGCCTAGCCCTCTGATCGTATGAATTCGTCTTTTGGCATTTGCGGTATCCCACCCATTCGCCAGGAAAAAGGCGAATGGATGGGGCACGGAGTTGGTACAAAATCAATCGGTCAGAGACCAGCCCACAAACACCAGTTTCCGCACTTACTGTTGGGGCTTCTATTCGCACCCACCCCAGCCGTCATTTCCCGCCCCACTTGCCGTTTGTATGCTCTTCTCGGTAAAGTGTCTTCCAAGCGCAGTCTCCGTGGGAGTGCGCCTCGTGGTCTGCTCTGAGATGTTTTGATTCTTCTTTCCCAAAAGGATCTTGCATGTCTTCCCTGCCCGTTTCCGCCGTTGCCAGTTCTCCTGTCGTGCTCGCCAGCCAGGACATCGACTCCACGCTGCGCGAGAACCGTGTCTTTCCGCCACCGCCGGAGTTCAGCGCAAAGGCTCACATCCAGAGCCTGGAGCAGTACGAGGCTCTTTACAAGCAGTCCATTGACGACCCCGAGGCCTTCTGGGCCGGCGTCGCCAAAGACCTGCATTGGTTCAAGCCATGGGACAAGGTGCTGGAGTGGAATCTCCCGTCTGCTCAATGGTTTGTGGGCGGAAAGTTAAACCTATGCTATAACTGCGTGGATCGCCATGCACTGGGCGAGCGCAGCGACAAAACCGCGTTGATTTGGGAGGGTGAACCGGGCGAGGTGCGGCGGCTGACTTACGCCGAGCTGCATGTTGAAGTGCAGCGATTTGCCAATGCGCTCAAGGCGCTGGGCATCCGCAAGGGCGACCGCGTGGCCGTCTACATGGGCATGACTCTGGAGCTGGCCATTGCCCTGCTTGCTTGCGCGCGGATCGGCGCAGTTCATTCCGTGATCTTTGGCGGATTCGCCGCCAACGCCATCGCCGACCGCGTCAATGACTCCGGCTGCGTCGCCATTCTCACGCAGGACTCCAGCTACCGCCGCGGCAGCGAAATCCAGCTAAAGCGCACCGTAGACGAAGCCATGAACGCTTGCCACACGGTCAAGCACGTCGTTGTCCTTCGCCGCTCCGGCTCGCCTGTGAAGATGGTTGACGGCCGCGACCACTGGTGGCACGACCTGGTAGCCGCCGCCACTCCCGATTGCCCCGCCGAAGAGTTGGACTCCGAAGATCCGCTCTACATCCTGTACACTTCCGGCACCACCGGCAAGCCCAAGGGACTGGTTCACACCACCGGCGGCTATGCGGTGCAGACTTACATCACCTCGAAATACGTCTTCGACCTGCGCGATGAGGACATTTACTGGTGCACGGCGGACATCGGCTGGGTCACCGGGCACTCCTACGTGGTTTACGGCCCTTTGCAGAACGGCGCCACGGTGATGATGTACGAGGGCGCTCCCAACTGGCCCGATTTTTCCAGATTTTGGAAAATCATCGACGACCATCAGATCACCATCTTCTATACCGCGCCTACCGCCATTCGCGCCTTCATCAAGTGGGGCGACCAGTACGTCGAGAAGCACTCTCTGGCTTCGCTGCGTCTGCTCGGCACCGTCGGAGAGCCGATTAACCCCGAGGCGTGGATGTGGTATCGCGAGAAGATCGGCCACAACCGCTGCCCAATCGTCGATACATGGTGGCAGACCGAAACCGGCGCCATCCTGATCGCGCCCATCCCTGGCGCAGTGCCCACCAAGCCCGGTTCGGCCACGCGTCCCTTCTTCGGTATTCAGCCCGAAGTGGTCAACAAGGAGGGCCATTCGGTGCCCGCTGGCCATGGCGGCCTGCTCATTGTGCGCAAGCCCTGGCCCTCGATGGCCCGCACCATCTACGGCGATGCAGAGCGCTACAAGAAGACCTATTGGAGCGACATCGAGGGCTGCTACTTCACAGGCGATGGCGCGCGCCAGGACGCCGACGGCTATTTCTGGCTGATGGGCCGGGTCGATGACGTAATCAACGTCAGCGGCCATCGCCTCGGCACCATGGAGGTCGAGTCAGCGCTGGTCGCGCATCCTAAGGTGGCTGAGGCTGCCGTCGTGGGCCGTCCCGACGAGCTCAAGGGCCAGGCCATCTCCGCTTTCGTTTCGCTGGAAAGCGGCAATCAGCCCAGCGAAGAGTTGAAAGATGAGTTGCGCAAGTGGGTCTCGAAGGAGATTGGTTCCCTTGCCCGCCCAGACGATATCCGCTTCACTGAAGCCCTGCCCAAAACCCGCAGCGGGAAGATCATGCGGCGGCTGCTGCGCGAATTGGCTACCCACGGCGAGATTAAGGGTGATACGACGACCCTGGAAGACTTCACCGTCATTGCCAAACTGCGCGAGGCTGAGGAAGGATAAATAACGATCATGGCGGCTCAAGCAGGCTGTGGGGCGGATGAGTTGGCTCGCGAGGCCGTGGATCGCCATCTAACGGAAGAGGCTCGCTTCCGTGCCGCGGTTCAGGCTGGGCGGGATGCTGCTTCGCGCAGCGAATTCATGTCCACATCCGAAGTTTGGGCGGCGGTTGAACGCGCGTTGGAAGTCTGAGAGTATCTTCCCTGTTCCTGTGATGCCGGCTTTGTGGTATCCCACCCTAGCCGCAAAAACAAGAACGCGGCGAGGGTGGGGCACCCATCGAGAAGAGCCAACATATTCAAAATTGATTCTTCGACAACCGCTTCAAATCCGCCAGTCGTCAGCGCGCCAGTTCTTGATGCGCTCTTTGATCTCCTTGCGGCTGAGGTTGCCCTCCAGCGCCTGCTTGGCCAGTTCCACCACCTCGTCATCTGCTGCGAAGCGTAAGGCTATTAACTGGTCCTCTGTGAGGCGATAGATTTGCGCGTGCCACGCCGCGGGAGCCAAAGCCTGCAAACGTAGGCGCTCCTCCAGCCGGATCACGCGGTCCTGCACCTTCAACGGATAAGTGCGCAGCTTGAAGAACGGGATGAACACGGCCACCGAAAGCACCACAAACCACGCTGAAGTG
>Ga0302277_1002771_pt1 | contig 12256 bp, 8 predicted proteins | sample III_Bog_N3_1_FD_198759 | JGI IMG/M metagenome (GOLD analysis project Ga0302277, IMG submission 198759) | Peat permafrost microbial communities from Stordalen Mire near Abisko, Sweden - III_Bog_N3_1 | ecosystem: Environmental > Terrestrial > Soil > Wetlands > Peat | place: Sweden: Abisko... | reverse complement strand
CTTCACCGTCCCACTCAATCCCGCCGCCCTGATCCAGCCAGCCAGTGGCAAACACCGATTTCAACTTTTCAAGCTCGAAGGGTTGCCTGCGCCAGCGGGTCAGGTTCCATTGCTGCAACACCAGATGCACCACGGAGCCGAAGTGCAACGCCGGGGTTTTCGGTTTGGTGAGTTTCAGCACGTAGCGGAAGTAGAACTTCAACCGGCATTGCAGCCAGCAGTTCAACCGCGACGCGGACACAGTCCGTTTTAATTTTGCCAGTGGACTGGCTTCCACTATTGGCCCGGCCCCATTCTCAATGATGGCGATCATCGCCCACCCGCTTTCGAAAAGCGCCCGGTGCGCGGTTTGCTCTGGCCGGTTTGCACCAGCAGTTCGTCAATCAGGCCGGACGCCTCCAGTTTGTTGAGCGCCTTGACGCCCTTCCCAAACCGGTCCACGGCCAGTTGATCCACTTTGGCTTTGTCCAGCTTGTGTTCCTCGGTGATTTTGAGGATCAGGTCCCGCTGCTTGTCTGAACAGCTCCAGCGGTCGGGATCGGTCGCCGGTGTAATACCGTTGCTGTGACCATTGCCGTTCTCACTTTTATGGCCGTTGCCATTGGCCCCCGGCAGATAGCCGACTTGTTGAATGCTGTGGTCCACGCTTTGTTGCAACCGGGCGTACAGCCGGGAACTTTCCGACTGCACCTGCGATACGTCGGCCAGCTCCGTTTTCAAACTGACACTGAACTGATGGGAGGAATATCCGGGCAGACCGATTTTTTTACTGTAGTTGGCTTCGAGTAGGATCATGTTAATTTCCTTTCTTGGTTGGGGTTGGGGATTTGCTTTTCATCGGCGAAGACCACGGCGATGGTGACGAACCGCGTGGCCTGGCCTTCGCGTTCCAGCCAGAGCTGGACGAACTCGGCGACCGAGGCCCGGCATTGCGGCCGCACCAGCTCCTGATGCCGGGCATCCCCGGCATATTCGCCCAGGGTCGGGGTGATGGACTGCTGCAGTCCGGCCAGCAGTTCGCCGGTTGAACCGCGCGCCCAGCCCCGCACGGCCAGCGTGGTCAGCTGGTCGGTGTGGATCGCCGGCGGCAGGCTCGGTTGAATCGCCGGCGCGTGGACGATCAAACGTCGCTGGCGCATTTCGAGTTTCCAGGGGTCGCGCAGGCAGAGGTGGTAGCGGTAGGTGACCGGGACCTGGATCTGCACCACGGACGTGCCCAGATCCAGCAGCCCCCAGCACCACTTCAAGGAATCACTTTTGGTGAACGTCTCCGGGAACGTGGCTGTCGCCAGCTCCAGGTTGAGTTCGCGCGTGAGTTCAGGAATGGCGCAGATGAACCTTTCGGTCAGGTTTTCCTGCGTGAAGGGTTTGAGGGGGGACGGGGGGACGGGCTTGCGGCCGCTCGGCCGCCCGAGCAGCAGCGCGGTGAGGGTGGCGCCGCCGGTGATGAGGATCGGGGTGAGATGTGAGTTTTCGATAGGACACTCCTTTCAGGGGAAGCAAAAGCCCCGGTATTGAACCGGGGCTTTTGGCAGGGGATTTGAGGTGAGTGGGACCGGCCCGTTTTATAGGGATGGCACCAGACAGAGTCATTGGGGCTATGTCAAAAGCTTATAACACAAAATGAGGGGCGGTTGCTGGGGATGGGTGACCAGGGGCAAATTTTCAGCAAAATCAGCTTGCCGTTTTCTCGAATATTGAGAGATGAAATATCGTAAGCATCCGGCTGGGTGCAGGGTTGACGCGGCAGATCGGCAGTTGCTTTTAGTCCGTAAACTCCGCATAACCACCGCCGCCATTTCATGAGTTTATTCATTTCAGGTCAGCGGTGGATCAGCGAGTCCGAGCCGGAGCTCGGGCTGGGCACGGTCGTGCAGGCGGCTGGTGGCCGCGTGCAGGTCGAATTCCAAGCAGCCGGCGAAACCCGCACTTACGCCTCCGAACAGGCTCCGTTGAAACGCGTCCGCTTTCGGGTCGGTGACAAAATCAAAACGCAGGCCGATAAGGAATTCATCGTAAAAGCAGTCATCGAGCAGCGTGGCCTGCTGATTTACGTCGGCGAAAAATTCCAGTTGCCCGAAGCCGAGGTGAGTGATCGCATGAGTTTGCAAGGACCGCAGGATCGTTTGTTCGCCGGACGTTTTGATCCGTCAGCCGCGTTCGCGCTTCGGCGCCGCTCATTGGAAATGCTGCATCGCCTCCGGCAGTCGCCGGTACGCGGATTTGCCGGTGGGCGGATTGATCTGATTCCGCATCAACTTTACATCGCCCAGGAAGTCGCGAACCGTCACGCGCCGCGCGTGCTGCTCTCCGACGAAGTTGGTTTGGGGAAAACCATCGAGGCGTGTTTGATCCTGCATCGATTGCTATTGAGCGGCCGGGCCAATCGCATCTTGGTGCTGGTGCCGGAATCGCTCGTGCATCAGTGGTTCGTGGAAATGCTCCGTCGCTTCAATGTGTGGCTCCATATTTTCGATGCGGAACGCTGCGCGGCCATCGAAGCCGGCGAACCGGGGGCCAATCCGTTTCTGGATGATCAACTGGTGCTGACCAGCATTGATTTTCTGGCGGCCGATTCGTGCCGCGCGGAACAAGCCGTGGCGGCAGGCTGGGATGTGCTCGTGGTGGATGAAGCTCATCACCTCGAATGGTCCGAAGCCGCGCCCAGCCGTGAATATCAAGTGGTGGAGGAACTCAGCCGGCAATCCGCCGGATTGCTGTTGCTCACGGCCACGCCGGAACAGCTCGGCGTGGAAAGCCATTTTGCCCGTCTGCGGTTGCTCGACCCGGACCGTTATCGCGATCTCGCCAGCTTTCAGGGTCAGGCTAAAGATTACAAGGCTACCGCCGAGGTGGCCGAAAAACTGCGCTCCGAAATGGCAATCACCAAAACGGAGTTGCGCACGCTCCGCCGCTTGCTGGCGCATGATGCTCAGCTGGAACAACGCCTTTTGGATCTGGAAAGTGGCAATCCAGAAACGCGATCGGCCCTGCTGGAAGATCTGTTGGATCTGCATGGTCCCGGCCGCGTGCTCTTCCGCAACACCCGTGCCGGCATGAAGGGTTTTCCAAAACGAACCGGGCGGCTGGCCCGATTGGAAGCCGGCACTGAAGTGGAACAGTGGTTGGATCAGGTTTCGGCCGAGTTTGCTGAAGATGTCGGTAGTACCGGCCTGAACACCGCGGCCGATATGGCGCGTGATCCACGCATTCTTTGGCTGGTGGAGTTGTTGCAGAAACTCGCGCCGCAGAAAGTTTTGGTCATCGGTCGCACCATTGAAAAAGCCGAAGCGCTTGATGAAGCCTTGCGCCGGCATCTCACCATCAAGACCGGCATTTTCCACGAAGGGCTTACGTTGGTGCAGCGCGATCGCAATGCCGCTTGGTTCGCCGAACCCGATGGCGCGCGGCTCCTGATCTGTTCGGAGATCGGCAGCGAAGGCCGCAATTTCCAGTTCGCGCATCATCTCGTGCTGTTCGATCTGCCGCTCAATCCCGAGCTGCTGGAACAGCGCATCGGCCGGCTGGATCGTATCGGCCAGCAGGCGGACATTCAGATCCATGTGCCTTACCTCGCCCGCAGCCCGCAGGAAGTTTTGGCCCGCTGGTATCACGAAGGTTTGAACGCGTTCGAGAGCAATCTCGAAGGCGGCAATGCCTTGCTGCATCAATTTGGGCGGGCTGTCCACGACCTCGCGCTGGAATTTCCGGTGGCGGATCTTAACGCGGCGGAACAGGAACTGGCGGAACTCTTGAGCAAAACCAAAGGCGCGCGGCTGGAACTTCGCCACCGGCTGGAACAAGGCCGGGACCGGCTGCTGGAATTAAATTCATTTCGTGCCGCCACGGCCCAAAAAATCATCGGCCAAATCCAGTCCCAAGACCAGCAGCCGGAATTGGAAGAATACATGCTGGACGTGTTCGATCATTTTGGCGTTCACGTTGAGGAACTGGCCCCGCACACCTGGCAGTTAAACCCCCTCGGTATCACCACCGATTCATTCCCCGCCATGCCCGCCGAAGGCATGATTGCCACTTTCGACCGCCGCCGTGCCCTAAGTCGGGAGGAGGTTGGTTTTTTGACATGGGATCATCCAATGGTGACCGGAGCCATGGAACTTCTGCTCGGATCTGAAACGGGAAATTGCGCCTTCGCCGTGCTGCCCACGCCGAATGACCGCACGATGCTTTTGGAATTGATGTTCGTGCTGGAAACCATTGCGGCACCACAACTGCATGCGGACCGCTTTCTGCCGCCCACGCCGATTCGCGTGGTGGTCAACCACAAATGTGTGGATGTCACTGAAACTTTCGGTGATCCAGAGCCGAGGCTCACAAAAGGTTCGCCCTTTAAACTCTTGGAGAATGCCGACATCGTTCGCCGGGTTCTCCCGGCGATGCTGCACGCGGCGGAGAAGCTCGTGGAAAGCAGGGCGACCGTTTTGCGCCAGGCGGCTGCAAGCGAAATGCATCTTTTGATCGGCCACGAAGTCCACCGCTTGCAAACCCTCGCGCAGGTGAATGACCATGTGCGCCCGCAGGAAATCCAACTGGCGATAGCGCAGCAGGAAAAACTGGCGGACACCCTGCAAACATCGCGGCTTCGTTTGGATTCGCTGCGCCTCATCTGGCAAGGGCCGCCGGCGAAATTGGCGTGAATTTGCTTCGGTGGCAATGCCGCTGGCGGCCACTGTCGATGAATTACTGTGCCAGACGGAGCGAGCGCCCCTTACAAATGCGAACCCGATTTCGCAAGCGGAACGGGGGAATCAATGTTTCACTTCGACCGCCTTCCCGATGGGCTGGCCGATTTCCTTGAGCAACTGTACGAACCACTTGGTTTTGATGTTGAAAGGTTTGCCGCCCTTCATGCGTTCAAACTCGATTGCGCGGAGTTTATCGCCACGTTCTGCGTCTTCGCCCACCACGCCGCCCTGACCCGCGAAGGCGCATTGCACGGCCTTGATGGCGCAGCGTTTGATGAGCTTGCGGTCGGCGGCATTCGCGGCGGCCGCGCGGCTGTAGTAACCGCTCTTTTGCACGAGAGTTTTTTCAGCGCCGATCATCTCGGCAAACTGCTTGGCAAACCATGCGCCGACGTTGACCTTGTCCAAACGCACGTGACCGAAAGCATCGCGCGGCACTTCTTCGCCGCGCGCTTCGATTTGCGCGACGATGTCTGACACGCACGCGCCTTCCGAAACAAACAAGTTTACGCAATCGTGCTTACCACCATTCACCGGGCGCTGGATCTGGGACTCAACTTCCTCGACACGGCCGACATGTATGGCTGCGGCGAGAATGAAGAACTGGTCGGCCAGGCCATCAAAGGCCGGCGGGCGGAGGTGATTCTCGCTACCAAGTTTGGCAATGTCCGCGATGCCCAGGGAAAATATCTCGGGGTGAGCGGTCGTCCCGAATACGTCCGCCAATGCTGCGACGCCAGTTTGCAACGGCTGGGCGTGGAGCAGATTGATCGATATATAATAGAGGCACGAGGCACGCTCGGTGTGCAAATGCAAAATCTAGCACACTTGCAAAATTCCGCGGTTGTTTCAAAACGGCAATCAACGTAACCTCACTGTGTCAGAAAAAATTAAAACGAACAGACACACATTGAGCACAACAGCCCAATCAGCGCCCACTTCTGACGCGAGCGCGGAAATGCGTGGCCCGGTCTTCGTCACGACGCAATGGTCGGTCGTGGTTGCCGCCTCGCGCAGCGACACCACGAAGGCGCAGGCCGCATTGGAGAAATTGTGTCGGACGTATTGGTATCCACTTTATGCTTACGTCCGGCGGCGCGGACACCTGGCACAGGACGCACAGGATTTGACGCAAGCATTTTTTGCGCGTTTGCTTGAACGCAATTGGGTAGGTGACGCGGATCGTGTGCGGGGCCGGTTCCGAACTTTTCTGCTCACGGCCATGAGCCGGTTCCTCGCTGATGAATGGGACAAGGCGCGTGCGCAAAAACGCGGCGGCGGGGTAGTCCATGTGCCGGTGCAACTAGACACGGCCGAAATGCGCTACGGCCACGAACCGGCGGACGATTGCACGCCGGAACAATGCTACGAAAGCCACTGGGCGTTGACGCTGATCAACGCCGTGCTGCAAAGGCTACGCGCCGAATACGAACACGAAGGCAAAGGCGAATTGTTCGCCGGGTTGAATTCCTGTCTGGTCGGTGGTCGCGAATCGCAGCCTTACGCGGATCTGGCTTTGCAATTAGGGATGAATGTAGGCGCGGTGAAAGTGGCCGTGCATCGTCTACGCAAGCGCTACCGGAAATTGCTGCGGGCCGAAATTGCCCAAACAATGGTTGCGACCGAAGATGTGGACGAAGAACTCCGTCATCTCTTCGCAGTGCTGGCCGGGCGTTGAGTGGACTGTTACCCCGCCATGAAATTTCTGTTTTAATTGGGCAAGCCTGTAACCTTTCGCCCGCATTTCCTAAGAACGGGTTGAAAGAAACAATATGGATACGAAACGCATTTGTCCAAGCTGTCAGAAGCCGCTCGCCTCGAACGTGCCGATGGGACTCTGCCCGGAGTGTCTCATCAAGGCGGGCTTTCCCACTGGCGTAGGAACGGACACTGCTTCGGCAAAGCAACCTGCCTTCGTCCCGCCCACCGTCGAGGAGATTGCCAAACTTTTTCCACAACTCGAAATCCTTGAACTCATCGGCAGGGGCGGCATGGGCGCGGTTTACAAGGCCCGGCAAAAGCAGCTTAACCGGTTCGTCGCGCTGAAGATTTTGCCGCCCGGCATCGGCGGCGAACCGGCATTTGCCGAACGTTTTACCCGCGAAGCCCAAGCACTGGCGCAACTCAATCATCCCGGCATCGTGACGCTTTACGAGTTTGGCGATGCGGGCGGCCAGTTTTATTTTCTCATGGAATTTGTGGACGGCGTGAACCTGCGGCAATTGCTCGCGGGCAGCCGCGTGTCCGCGCGTGAGGCGCTGGCCATCGTGCCGCAGATTTGCGACGCGCTGCAATTCGCGCACGACCAAGGCATCGTCCATCGCGACATCAAGCCGGAAAATATTTTGCTCGACCGCCGTGGCCGCGTGAAGGTGGCGGATTTTGGGCTGGCGAAAATTATTGAAAGCCGCGACGACGCGACGAATTCATCCGCGACCGGAAAAATATCCGAAAACTTGACCGACGTCGGCAAAACGATGGGCACGCCGAATTATATGTCGCCGGAGCAGATTCAAGCGCCGGGCGAGGTGGATCATCGCGCGGACATTTACGCGCTGGGCGTGGTGTTTTACCAGATGCTCACCGGCGAACTGCCGGGCAAAAAAATCGCGCCGCCGTCCACGAAAGTCCAGATTGACGTGCGGCTGGATGAAATCGTTTTGCGCGCGCTGGAAAAAAATCCGGCACTCCGCTACCAGCAGGTGAGCGAAGTGAAGACGTGCGTGGAGACGATTGCGGCAACGCCTGATTCGGGCCGCCCGTCTTCCGCAATGTTGAAATCAGAGCGGGCGCGTTTGGCGGTGCAAGAATCTCTCGCCGCGAATGTGAAATATCCGGCCATGGGCGAGGTGGCTTTATTTGCGGATCGGCTCCTCATCTCCTCCGGCTACCAGCAGCGTTCCATTCCTTTGACGGATATTCGCGGACTGGGTGAAGCCGTGATGCCTTTTTGGTTTAGTCCTGGGGCGCATCGTTATGCTTCGGTGGCCTTCGACGAGGCGGGCCAGCGGCGTCACCTGGTTTTTCTTGCAGGAAGCTCCATATTTCGTTCGCCTGGCGATACGCGGTTGCACGCGGCTGAATGGTTGACGGCAATTCAGCAGGCGGTGAAATCCGCAAGCGGACGCGAAGTGCCCATCACGCAGGTGCCGACCGTTGTGCCGGTGAAAACTTGGTGGACTCTACTATGGCTGGCGGTGCCTTTGGTCGCCTTCCTGCCGCTGCTCGCCAAGTTTCTACTGGTGCCACAACGCGAACCCGCCGGATCTTCGTTGCTGGATGTCGTCCTGTTTAGCGGGGCGTTTCTGCTGGTGCCCGCGCTCGCGCTGTTCGTCGTTTATATTGCGCGCTCTATTTCACTCCGGCATACGGGGCTGAAACCAACCGGCGGGGATGGGAGCGGCACGAATGTTCCACCGGTTGAGCCGCGCTTCTCGCGCACGGCCATCGTGGGGGCTTGTTTGGGAATGTTCTCGTTGGTGATGTTTGCGTTTGCGGCAATCGTCAACCAAGTGGCCACCAGACTCTGGCTGCCAACCGGGGAAGTTCTGCCGAACCAGCCCGCCGAATTTGTGTCGGCACTCTTGGTGGTTGCCGGAATCCTTTGTGTGCTTTGCTTTACCTTTCTCGGCTGGGTGGCCGTCGCGCAAATCCGCCGCTCGGGGGGGAAACTTCACGGCCTGTGGCTGGCGGTGTTCGATGGATTATTTTTCCCGCTGCTCGCGCTGGATTACGGGATTGCATGGTTCCTCGGCGAATTGGGAGTCGCCTTGCATTTCTGGACACACAATTACGATCCCACGTCTAACGCCGCTTTTACTGTCTGCTCGATTTGGACATGGTTGGTTGTTGATTTTCTCATCATCCGCCGCGTCTGGCGCGCGGTGAACCAGTCGGTTGAAGGCGCACATGCTGACAATCTCTCGCAATCAACCGTCCCGCCAACGGGAAATAAATTCCAGCGTTGGCTCAAAACCAATCTCCTCGTCATGCTGCCGGTCGCCTTCGTCATCGCGATGATCATCCGCATATTTTTTCTGCAACCATTCCGGGTCGAAACCGATGCCGCCGCGCCGGAAATTCCGCGCGGTAGTCATTTTCTTGTTTGGAAACTCGCGCATCATTTTGCGCCCGGCGACATCATTGCTTACCACAAGGGTGGTTTTGTGAACGTGGGTCGCGTGGCCAGCGACGCGGGCACTGTCATCGTCAACCGGAATGGCGAAGCCGATGAGCCGTTGCCGCGCAACGCGATTATCGGCAAAGTCGTCAGCGTTTATTGGCGCGGGTCGTCAGATGCCATAATGGACAACGCTGATTTACATTACCGCATATTCGTGGCGGACGCGGCTTTGGTGGACAGGCTCTTTCCCGTCGAGCAGCGGCAGGTCGGCGTGATGTCAAACGTCAAGCCCGAGCTGGTTGAGGCGCAGGTGACGGCGGCTTCGACCAATGGCGTGTTCACCAAGACCGATTCGCAAATGGCCATGATCAATTCCGTCACGCTCGGAGCCTTGTTCGACGGCATGGAAGCAAAACCAGGTTTGCTGGTGGATGAAAGACGCAACTTTTCCCTGCAACGAAATGATAGTTCGCCCGGCACGGCTATCAGTTGGGGGCATACGTTTGCCGACCGCACCCTCACCGCCGGAACGGCTGGCGGTGGCCCGGTAACGATTCAACGCCAAGGCGGGATTCTTCAGGCCAGAATCGAGTGCCAATTCCAATATCGGGCCAACAACAATCCGAACCTCGTGTCGTCCAAAATACTCTACTACGGAAGTGCGCCGCAACCCGGCACCGCGCTTGCGTTTCTGGTTCCTTTCGTTAGCAACGACAAAACGACGCACTATCTTGTGATTGTTTTTGATCTCGGCAATTTAACAGAACAGGCGGTGCCAGCCGCCACCGCGCAAAACCCTGCCTTCGGCCGGGTGATGCAATTCACCTTGTCAATGGATTCGAATGGGCTGACCCCGCTCTTTGACCTTGACCAAGACCAGCCAGTCTTCGATCCGAATCCGAACGACACGGCAGCGGGAATGGCTCAACTCCTCAAGCCCGGCGTAGTCATCCGCCACGACGTGCAAACGCACAAAATCGTTCTTTTAGGGATGTCCGGAACGGTATTGTATTGGGTGCGCGCATCGCTGGGCGACCAGTGGGAAAATCTGACCGATACCAACGGACTCGCGACGGTTCGACATAATACCACGAGTGATGGTGTCATCCAAAGCATTGACTGCCCGGATCAATTGCCGCAAACCGTCTTTTTCAAAACCGGCGCGGGCCGTCTGGGTCTGCTGCAAATCACCGGTTTCGACGAGAACCCGCGCGAGGTAAAAATTCGCTACAAGCTGGTGCAAAACAATGTGACCACCGTCACCCGGGTCAGTCTGCCGCCCGCCGCCCAACCGAGCCGCAGCCAGTCCCCCATCGTCATGCAAACAGGCACTAACAATCAAAGCGTGTGCGTGGTGCATGACAACGTGGACGCACAATACACACTTTTCTTTGACGGTAATTTCAAATCTTTCACCAGCCGTGGCTGGCACAGTCCACAGCAAGGAAATTGGCAGGACGATATTGCCATTACGCTTGCCAATGGCGACCGCGCCTTCAGTTTCTTGAGAGAGAGCTTCAATCCAGACCAATTGCGCGTGAACGGACAGGAGTATGATTTAAGGCAAGGGCGTCTGTTTGTGTTGAACTCTGACGGCAACATACGGCAAATGTCGTTATTCCCACCGTTGATCGTTTCACAAAGAGCGGATCAAGTGGCTAAATTGGTCGGAACATCACTAACCAATGCAGGCAAATTAAAGTTCGGCCCGGTGATAGAGCGGACGCTCATTGACAGCAAAAATTCTTTTGAAAACGAAGCCGAACGCACCAACGCAATGATAATGATTGATTTAGATATTGGCTCGTTGTTGAGCGGTTCGCAGGCAATGTGGGATACTGGCACGGATGCGCAAAAGCGCTGGATGCAAACCAATGGCGTTGGGCCGGTAGCTGTTGGTCCACTTGGCGAAATCAGGATGCGCCTGCAATACGGCGAACGTCTCGGCTTTCAATTCGGGAGTCAGCTCGTGATAGGCTTCCGCCGCGATGACCTGATGACCGGCCCCGCCCCAGGCCAGGGCACAAGTGGGGATTATCAGCGAGCAGACAGCTAAAAAAAGGGGCAATGATTTCCTCATATCGTTGCCAGATTTGACCACCCCGCGCCATAAAATGCCAGTGGGAATGAAAAAATTGTGCCGTGTGGGCCGGTGAAATATCAACGGAATTGAATTTCACTTAAAAATAATCCTGTCCCTTTCGGTAAAATGGCCGGGGCTCTGGTTGAACCCCGGCGTTTGAGTTGTTGTCCGTTTCGCGATGAAATCAAAATGACGCCGATCGGCGCTGGTTTTGATTTTACTCTGCAACGGGTCTCCGAGCGGAGACAGGGGTGATCTGGCGTTCTTGTGGACCAAATGCGATGGAAGGACGCCACCCGGCGATGAATGTCTGCAATTGCAGAGAGAGCCGGTCAGCCCGGCGCCGTCAATTTCTCCGCTCGTGCCGGCACGCCAACTTCTCCTTGGTTGTGTTCAAATCATTCCGCCAGCCCGGCAGCCGCCGCACCTCGACCAAGATGTCCACGCCCATGAATTCCTGAATCAGTGCCACCAGCCGGTTTTTGCATTGCTGCATCGCCGACCGGCTCACCTTGAACACCAACGCCACGTCGCTCACCGTCCGCCCTGCCAACACCGCCACAATGATGGCCTGCTCCCGTTCCGTCAGCCGGGCCAGCAGCGATTGCCAATCCAGTTTCCGTGCCGCGATCATCCCGGGATCGTCCTGGTCCTGGGACAACACATCGTGGAATGCCAGCAGCTCGCCCCCGGTCTCACCATCCATGGCGGCCGGTTCTTCGAGCGACGACAAACGGGTGCTGCCATTCAATTGGGTGCTGATGCCACAGACATCTGTGGTTGAACTGCCTGCAAATCTCGAACTTCATAACCTGGCAACGACACATCGAAGGTATGGTGACAGGCGGGGCGCAAAATCTGGAGCTGCAACCTGAACTGGTAGACGACAAGAATTTTAACGTAACACGGGAAATGTTATTGACAATCAACAAGAACTTAATTTTTTTGAGCAGTGTAAAAATGATAAAAACAAAAAAACATTAAGGACACCGGAGGTAATAGCATGGCCTTTAAGTTCGTCGAAAGCCCTCGCGGAGCCCGCGATGACGCAAAGAATATTACCTTGCAGATTATCCTTGAACACCAAGATGCAGACGCTCGAAATAGTACATTCAAGGTTTTATGCGTATTTCCCGATAATCAATTTGTTGCTGAAGTGGCAATTAAGGAAGCACAGCCTCATTTTACATATTTTGTGCTTACAGATTCTCTGGGAAAGGGAAATGAAAACCATCTGGCGGACATTCAAGACGGACTGCGGGCAATTGCATATGTAAGCAATGCTTCATGTACTGTAAGCGAAGCCCCAAGCCTTGAGTGGCTTATTGAAAATAATCCCCGGGG